>SDBS01007384.1_pt1 | contig 10676 bp, 7 predicted proteins | sample 2277091 | NCBI WGS metagenome assembly SDBS01 (sample SAMN10404972, study PRJNA504765) | marine sediment metagenome | isolation source: marine sediment core GS10_PC15, 163 cmbsf | place: Arctic Ocean: Southern Knipovich Ridge | collected 2010 | reverse complement strand
TGCCTACCAGACAGCTTATTTAAAAACCCTTTACCCGATTGAATTTATGGCAGCTCTTTTAACTTCTGAAAAAGCGGATGTTGAGAGAATTGCTGTTTTAATAAAAGAGTGCCAGAAAATGGGAATTGAAGTTTTACCTCCCGACATAAACGAGAGTTTTAGAAACTTTTCGGTTGTGCCGAAAGAAAATAAAATTCGTTTTGGGCTTTTAGCCATTAAGAATGTCGGCAATAACGTAGTGGAAGCAATTATTTCAGAAAGAAAGAGTTTGGGTTCTTTCAAATCAATCTTTGATTTTATTTCTCGAATCCCATCAAAGGATTTAAATAAAAAATCTTTAGAAAGTTTGATTAAAACTGGCGTCTTTGATAGATTAGAAGAAAGGAGTAAATTACTTTTAAATATGGAGAAGATTCTGGAGGCTAATCGAGAGATCCAAAGAAATATAAATAACGGACAAAAAGATCTTTTTGAAAACTCTCCGAGTTTCAGTTCTTCTCTAAAATTGAAATCCGCAAAAGAGATTCCTTTATCTGAAAAATTGAACTGGGAAAAAGAGCTTCTTGGTCTTTATATTTCTGCCCATCCCTTGGAAAACTTCAAAACGATTTTAGAAAAAAAAGCCCTGCCGCTTGATAATATTGATGAAAGCATAATTGGAAAAAATATAAGAATCGGAGGAATTATTTCAACCGTTAAAAGAATTACAACAAGAACCGGAAAACCTATGTTGTTTCTAAACTTAGAAGACCTAACGGGTAAAATTGAAGTTGTTGTCTTTCCGGGAATAATTGAAAGAAATCCTACCGCCTTTCAGGAAAATAAAATTGTTTTTATTAAAGGAAGGGTTGATAACCGCGATAATACTCCAAAAATAATTTGTGAAACAATCGAAGAAATCATCAATGAAAATTGAAACTATTCGCCACTCTCTATCCCATATTATGGCTTGTGCGGTTCAGGAATTATTTCCCGGAGCCAAATTTGGTATTGGCCCGGCAATTGAAAATGGGTTCTATTACGATTTTGATTTACCAAGAAATTTAACTCCCGAAGCGTTGCCAAAAATAGAAAAGGAAATGAAAGAAATAATTAAAAAAGACATTAAATTTAAGAAAAAAATAGTTTCAAAAAAAGAAGCAAAAAAAATATTCAAAAATCAACCCTATAAATTAGAACTAATTGATGAATTAAAAGAAAGGCAAGCAACTATTTATGAAAGCGGGAAATTTATTGACCTCTGTAATGGTCCCCACATTAAATCAACAAAAGAAATCCCCTTAGATTCTTTTAAATTAACAAAAATTGCCGGAGCTTATTGGAAGGGCAAAGAAAGAAATCCAATGTTAACCCGTATTTACGGAAAGGCCTTCAAAACAAAAAAAGAATTAAATAAATATCTCTTAAAAGAAACCGAGGCGGAAAAAAGAGACCATCGTCTTTTGGGTCAAAAATTGAACTTATTTCAAGTTGATGAAGATGTTGGAGCCGGCCTTATTTTATGGACCCCCAAAGGAGCAATTTTACGAAAAACTATTGAGGATTATATCTATAAAGAATTGACTTCGCAAGATTATCACTGGGTTGTTACTCCTCATATCGGGAAATTAGACCTCTGGAAAACTTCCGGTCATTGGAAACTCTATCGAGAAAATATGTACCCCCCTATTGATGTTGAAAACGAAAAGTATGAATTAAAACCAATGAACTGCCCTTTTCACGTAAAAATTTACCAATCAAAAATCCGAAGTTATAAAGATTTACCGATAAAATATGCTGAACTTGGAACGGTTTATAGATATGAAAGGTCAGGAGTTTTGCACGGTTTAACCCGAGTCCGGGCATTCACCCAGGACGACGCCCATATCTGGTGCGCCCCGGAACAGTTAAATGACGAAGTAATAAAACTTTCAAAACACGGTTTAAAAATTCTTAAAACTTTTGGGTTTAAAGATTTTGATATTTATCTTTCTACTCGACCGGAAAAATATGCCGGGACAGATAAGGATTGGAAAAAAGCAACCAATGTTTTAAAATATGTACTTAAAACACTAAAATTGAAATATCAAATTGATCCCGGTGGTGGTGTTTTTTACGGACCCAAAATTGATATTAAAATAAAAGATAGTTTGGGTCGCGAATGGCAGTGCACAACAATCCAGGTTGATTTCAACTTACCGGAAAGATTTAATATAACTTATATCAATAAAAAAGGGAAAAAAGAAAGACCCTATATGATTCACCGCGCCCTATTAGGTTCCTTGGAAAGATTTATCGGGATATTACTTGAACATTATGCCGGAAATTTACCTCTGTGGCTCTCCCCTGTTCAGGCCTGGGTTATTCCGGTAGGTTCTGCTCATCAAAAATACGCTGAAAAAATTGGGGAGGAATTAAAAAAAGAGGGGGTGAGGGTAGAATTAAAAAACAAGGCAGAAACTGTTTCAAAAAAAATTCGTGAGGGGGAAATCCAAAAAATTCCTTACATGTTAGTTGTCGGTGATAAAGAAATGAAAAAGAAATCAGTCAGGATAAGAGAAAGGAAGAAGGGAGATGTGGGAATGATGTCTTTCACTAAATTTATTAAAAAGATTCAAAAAGAAACAGAAATTAAATATGTCTGAATTATCTCAATCTACTCAAAAACTAATTCAAGATTATAAAAACTGGTATTATTCTTTGGAAATGAAAGGGGGTGTGTTGACAATCCACGTAGACGAGGTAGCTTCTCGAGTAGCCTCTTTTTATGAAAAAATAAGGGGAATTATTGACTGGCGAGAAGAACGTCTTTTAAGAAAAACAGCTATTGAAAGAATACTAAGGAGAAGATTATTTTTAGGGAAAGAGGGAGAAAAGATTGCTTCTTCTCTGGTTCATGAGTTAATTCGAGGAGGGCATTTCCCTAATGATAGAATTGAAGAATCAAAAATCAAAGAGGTTCAAAGATTAATAGAAAAATATATTTTTATTATTGAAAATTCTCCTTCCGGTCAGAATAATCAGAAAATGCAACTTTATAATTGGCTCTCGGGAATTGCCGCTTGTGAATTAGAGGATATTCTTTCTCCTCATTTAAGGGAAAAGGCTTTAATTGAATATATGTATGAATTAATGAAAGAAAGAATAAAAGTAAGAGAAAAGGTTTTTACAATCGGGGGAATAGAAGAAGGAGAAAAAAATACCCAAATTTATATTACTGTCCAACAAGCCCTCTTTAAATTAGATGAATCCCTTATTACCTATCACCTCTTGCAAAAACGTTATCCTAATTGGTCTAACCTCGAAAGGGACCAACTAATAGCTATTACAGAAAATATCTCCTCAATTTGGGAAAATATTCAAAAAGATTTATCTCATCCTTTGGCTAATAAATTCTACCAAATCTGCGAAAGATATAGTACTCCTTATTTACTCTTGGGTGATATTATTTCTGAAGATCCAATAAAAACTCAGGAAAGAATTTCAAAACCCGAGGTTCTGGAAGGTTTGATCAGAAAAAGTTATAACAAAAGACTTAAAACCCTTAAATCAAGACTTGGGAGAGCTGCTTTCTATTCCACTTTGTCTATTTTTCTTACTAATATCCTTGTCCTTTTAGCTATAGAAATTCCTCTTGTTAGATATATAACCGGTGATTTTAATTTTGTTTCAATAGGAGTAGATATTTTAGGTCCTACTTTTTTAATGGCTTTCTTGGTTCTGACAATCCGCCCTCCAAAAAAGGGAAATCTTGAACAAGTAGTAATGGAGATGATGAAGATCGTTTATAAAAGAGAAACTAAAGATGTCTATGAAGTAAAAACTTCTCCGAAAAGGAGTTTTTTGGTAAATACAATAATAAACCTTTTTTATCTAATATCTTTTTGTCTGTCTTTTAGTTTAATAACCTTTGGCCTTTATAAAATAAACTTTCCTCCTCTTTCTTATATAATTTTTATTGCTTTCATCTCTTTAATTGCTTTTGCCGGAGCAAAAATCAGAGAAAGATCCAAGGAACTTCAAGTAATACCCGAGCGAGGAACTTTTCTTGGGTTTTTTATAGACGTAATCTCTTTACCAGTTCTTGGTTTGGGAAAATGGCTATCAGCCAAATGGCGAAAGTATAATGTTTTGGCAGTTTTATTTAGTTCTTTAATAGACCTTCCTTTTCAGGCTTTTGTGGAATTTTTAGAACACTGGAGCTTCTTTTTAAAAGAGAAAAAAGAAAAAATTCACTAATATTATAAAACTTAGGATTTGCCTGCCCGCCAACCTGTCCGCCGAAGCCCCCTTCGCCCTTCGAGTTTCTGAGGGTAAGCCTTGGCGTAGGAGGAAGCCTTGGCGTAAGCGGGAAATATAAAATAATAAAGGTCGAAAAACAAAGTTAAAAAAAGAAAAATTAACTTAAATTAATATGTCTAAAATAATTAAATTATCTTTACTCTTAATGGCTGTCTGTCTGGGGTTGACAATGGGTATGATTACCTTAGCGGAAACAACCGATGACGAAGGAGAAATAATTGAAGAGGTTATTCTTGATGAAACTGTTGAGGCAGAAGATTTAGAAGTTTCAAAACCGAGAATTTTACCGGACAGCCGAATTTATTTTCTAAAAGAGTGGGGACGAGGCATCCGCTCTTTGTTTACTTTTAATAAGGTTAAAAAGACAGAATTAGAATCAAAATTTGCCAATGAAAGATTGATTGAAATAAAAGCAATGGTTGAAAAAAACAAAGACCCAGAAGCTATCAAGAAAGCAGCAATAAGGTATAAGGAAACAGTAGAAAAAGTTAGGGCCAGAACCGAGAAAATTAAAGAAAAAGCCCAGCAAAGCCCAGAAGTAGAAAAGTTTATGGAAAAATATACCCATCAGCAGATTTTACACCAGAAAATATTGGAAAAACTGGAGGAAAAAGTTCCCTCCGAGGCGTTTGAAAAGATAAAAGAAGCCCGAGAAAAACATTTAGAAAGTTTTAAGGATGTTATGCTAAAACTGGAGGAAAAAGATAAAATTGCTGAGAGATTAGAAGAAACACTGGAAAAACAAAAAGGCAGTAAGTTTAAGAATTTTAAGAACTTAGAACTTCTAAAAAGGATTAAAGAAAAAATGCCGGAGGAGGTAAAAGAAAATATCACGGAAACAGAGGAGAAACTTCTTAAACAACTTAAAGAAAAATTGGAATCCTTACCAGCCGAAGAGCAAGAAAAGTTCAAAAAATACATAGGTAAAATCTCGGGTGATAAAGAAAAACAACTTGAAATTGTGGAAAATTTAAGAGCGGAGTTAAAAGAAAATCCGGAACTTAAAGAAAAATTAATGGAAACGCGAGAAAAGATTTTAGAGAAAGTTCCACTAATAAGAATAGAATGTCAGCAAATAGAAAAACCAAGTCAAGAATTTTGCAAGGATGGAAGAATTATTTTTAAGAAAGACGAAAAGGGTTGTATAATAGACTTTGAGTGCGTAATTCCTGCAGAGATTGAACTTCCTTTAAAGCCAAAACCCACTGAGCCAGGTTATTGTTACACTCTCTGGGATCCAGTTTGCGGAGTCAATGGAAAAACTTACACAAATAAATGTTTTGCTAATTTAGCCGGGGTTGAAATTGCCTATAAAGGCAAATGTAGAGAAAAAGAATGTCAAACTGATGCTGATTGTCCTCAACCAAACTGTGGTCCGGCAGGAACAATCAGTGTAAACTGTATAGGTATGAAAGCCGGGTGTATAAATGGAAAATGTGTAATAGTTGAGGAAAAAACCCTTGAACAAACACAAACACAGGAACAACTTCGAAAAGGAACTGAAGATTAAAAAAAGCCCAGCTGGAAACAGAAGGAAATGAAAAAGGAGAGGGTGTTCTCTCTCCTTTTTGGATGGGTTTGTTGATTTTTTAATATTTTGAGATAAAGATAAAAATGAATAAACTAAAATGCGCTACTTTATCATAACCTTTGGTTGTCAGATGAACAGAAGTGATTCGGAACGGATTGCAAGTGTTTTAGAATCTGCGGGATATAAATCGGCTTCAAAGATTAATGAGGCTGATTTAATAGTGGTCAATATGTGCTCGGTTCGGAAACCGGCAGTGGATAGAATTTACGGAGTTTTGCCCCGCCTTCGCCAAGGCTTCGGCGGGCAAGCAAAACCCAAAACTATTTTGACTGGATGTATTTTAAAAAAGGACAGAAAAAAATTTGCGGAGAAGTTTGACTATATTCTTGACATAAAAGATGTTTCTAAATGGCCAGAAATTTTAGGTTCTAATCCTCCACTAAAAACAGACAATTATCTCAAAATTGAACCAAAATATTCAAATAATTTCTCTGCTTTTGTGCCAATAATGACCGGCTGTAATAATTTCTGCGCTTATTGCGTTGTTCCTTATGCAAGAGGTTCAGAAATCTCAAGGCCGGCCGAAGAAATTATTTGTGAAGTAGAAAATTTAATTAAACGAGGATATAAAGAAATCTGGCTCTTAGGACAAAATGTAAATTCTTATAACTCTATTCCCTTCTCCCAGCTTCTTAAAAAAATAAATGATATTCCGGGGGAATTCTGGATTAGATTCACCTCATCTCACCCAAAGCCCAGCACCAGAGCAAAGCTCGGTGCTGGACCAGTCCCGCAGCTCCCGCCTGGGCGGAATGGTGCGGGGGATTTTTCTTGGGATAAATTAATCGAGACAATGGCTAAATGCAAGAAAGTTACAGAATATCTTAATCTGCCTGTCCAGTCAGGAGACAATAAAATCTTAAAGAAAATGAACCGACCTTATACAATTGAACATTACAAAAATTTGGTTAAAAAAATCAGGGAGAAAATCCCAAATATCGCCTTATCTACTGATATAATCGTTGGTTTTCCCGGTGAAACAGAAAAACAATTTGAAAACACGATTAAACTTTTCAAAGAAATCAAGTTTGATATGGCATATATTGTTAAGTACTCCCCTCGTCCAGGAACCGCAGCCGCAAAAATGGAGGACGCTGTTCCGCAGAAAGAAAGAGATAGAAGAGAAAAAGTTTTAACTGAAATATTAAAAAAAACCGCTCTTGAAAATAACAAAAAGTATATTAACGAAGAAGTAAAAGTACTTGTAGAAAAACAAAAAGCGCCCGGCTCCTGGATAGCTAAAACCCGTACCCATAAAAATGTTCAATTTGAATCAAAAGAAAATCTTTTAGGACAATTTGTTAAAATAAAAATTACTAATGCCCTACCCTGGGGTTTAAAAGGAGAAATTTTGTGAAAAACAAACTAATTGTAATTTTAGGACCAACTGCTTCGGGAAAAACCGACCTCTCAATTAAATTAGCCAAAAAATTCAATGGCGAGGTTATTTCTGCTGACTCTCGACAAGTTTACAAAGGAATGGATATCGGTTCGGGAAAAGTTACAAAGAAAGAAATGAAAAGTGTTCCCCACTATCTTCTGAATGTTGCCTCTCCTAGAAGAAGATTTACTGTTGTTCAGTACCAAAGATTGGCCCTGAAAGCAATTAACAAAATCCATAAAAAAAGCCTGTCCTCACACCATTCCGCCAAAGGCGGAATTGGTAGTGATGAGAAAATTCCTTTTTTGGTCGGGGGAACCGGCTTTTATATCCAGACAGTAGTTGATGGAATAATTATTCCCGAAGTGAAACCCGATTGGAAATTAAGAAAAAAATTAGAAAAGAAAAGTGCTGAAGAACTTTTTAAAATGTTGAAGAAACTTGACCCTCGTAGAGCCAAAACTATTGAAAAGAAAAACAAAAGAAGATTAATAAGGGCTCTTGAAATTGTAATTAAAACAAAAAAGCCCGTTCCTCTGCTCAAAAAAAAGCCGCCTCAATTTGAAACGCTAATAATTGGTATTAAAAAAAGCCCTGAGGAGCTTAAAGAATTGATAAGAAAGAGATTACTCAAGAGATTAAAAGGGGGTATGATATCCGAAGTTAAGAAATTAAAAAAATCAGGACTTTCCTGGAAAAGATTAGAAGAATTTGGCCTAGAATACAGATTTCTCGCTCAATATCTCCAAAATAAACTAACCTATGAGGAAATGATGGAAAAAATCCAGAAAGAAAGCGAGAAATTTGCCAAACGCCAGATGACCTGGTTTAAACGCGACAAAAGAATCAAATGGACTTGCCCCCACACCAAAGCGGGATTCCAGAAGGTTATAAAATTTTGCAAAAATTTTCTTACTGAAAGTTAAAAATAAAAATACAAAATAATGGTTTGGTAGTGGGGGCTAAAAATTATCGCCAAGCAGAAAAACTCGTCAATCTACTCTTGACAAATTGAGGCATATATTGTAATATAAAAACATCGTAGTAAGGTACTACAATCTGTCTCAAATGAGACAAAAAAAGTTCTTTGACTTCGTTATTGGAAAGGAAAAGAAAAATGTTGGCAAGCATGATGACATCTTTGAGTGTTTTTTCTGTGTTGGTCGGCTTGGGGCTAATTATTTCTATCCTTCTTACCGTGACAGCATACAGAGGAAAAAAACCTGGAGCCATCTTAGGCGTATTCCCAGTTCTGCTGTTCATCGCACTATTTCTGCTGGTTAACCCTATCGGGAGCCCAAACATTCTGGTTAAAGAAATCTCACCCGGAATCTTTCTCAACCAGTATGGAGAGTTGGTAAGAGAAGACGTTCCGAAAGGGATTCCTGTAATTTATGAGATCGGCGATCCGAAGCTCTCGGGCTACGCTATCCGCTGGTGGAGATGGGTTAAGTTGGTTCTTCTGGACGACCCGTATGACTGGCGGGTGGCAGAAGAAGTGATTCCTATTGTGTGCCCTGTAGAAGATATTATATCTCTTCACGAGGATATCCAGGTCGTCACTATCCCTGTCGTGGCAGCTACTTGGTGGCGAAAAAAACATCCCCAAGGAAAAGTGCAGGCAGAAGTCGTTTTTCTTGTAACGCCCAAAGACAACGGCAGTAAAGCCCGCATCGAAAAATACGTTTTCCAGTAGCACAGCAAGTACCAAAACAAGGGCCGAAAGCTTACGCTTCCGGCCCTTTTCTTTTTATCTTTTTTTTCTCTTACTACGAGAGAAGTTTTTTTAATAATTGATGGACTATATCGGGTTTGGCGCTTCCTTTGGTAGCGGCCATTACCTGCCCTACTAAGAATTGGAGGGCATTTTCTTTTCCTTTTTTGTAATCTTCAACCGGCTTCGGATTTTTTGAAATTACATCTTTTATAATCTTTTTAATCTCTCCCTTGTCTGTTATTTGAGATAAACCCTTTTCTTTAATAATATGAGAAGGATCGGCTCCGGTCTTTAACATTTCTACAAGAACATTTTTCGCAATTTTACTTGAAATCTTATCAATATAAATCAAAGTAATAAGTTCAGCAAAGTTTTCTGGCGTGATTAAAAAATCTTTACTCTCAACCGAAATTCCTTTTAAAAGACCTTGAAGGTCGGTAATAATATAATTTGCAGCGATTTTTATTAGTTTTTTATACTCAACTTCCCCAATTTTCTCTTTTTTCTTTATCTCTTTTACCCAGTTCCTCAATTCCGACATCACTTGCTCAAAATACTCGCTAAAATCTTTATTAAGAACAAAAATCTCAATATCTTCGTCAGAAAGTTTGTATTCTTTTTTAAAACGTTCTCTTTTTTGCTGAGGCAATTCAGGAACTTCGGCTTTAATTTCATTAAGAATGCTTGGTGTTCCAAAATGAAGCTGGGGCAAATCGGGCTCAGGGAAATATCTGTAATCATGGGCTTCCTCTTTTTCCCTTTGGCTTATCGTCTCTCCCCTATTTTCATCCCAGCCTCGAGTTTCCTGAATAACCTTTTTACCTTTATCTAAAATCTCTGTTTGTCTTTCAATTTCATAATCAATTGCTTTTTCTACCGCGCGAAATGAATTTAAGTTTTTAATTTCAACTTTTGTTCCCAGCTTTCGTCCCTGGCTTAAACTAATATTCACTTCAACCCGTAGTTGTCCTTTCTCCATATCAGCATTAGAAACTCCGAGATATCTCGTAATTAATTGTAATTCCTCGGCAAATTTTCTTGCTTCTTTAGCTCTTTTTAAATCCGGCTCAGTAACCAGCTCCATTAAAGGAATGCCTACTCGATTAAAATCAACCAAAGAATAATCCTTGCCTTTGGGATGGACAAGTTTGCCGGTATCTTCTTCTAAGTGAACTCTTGTTATTCGAATTTTTTTTCCATCGATTTCTAAAAAACCTTCTTTACAAAAGGGTTTATCATATTGAGAAATTTGGTATCCTTTTGGTAAATCCGGATAAAAATAATTTTTTCTGTCAAACTTTGAATATTCGGGAATTTGGCAATTTAAAGCCAAACCGGTTTTTATTACTTTTCTTACCGCTTCTTTATTGATAACCGGCAAGGTTCCTGGTTGGGCGGTACATATCGGACAGATATTAACATTTGGGCGTTTCTCATTTGGATCATTCAAACAAGAACAAAACATTTTACTTTTTGTGTTCAACTCTATATGAATTTCTAAACCGACTATTAATTGATACTTCATAAATAAAACTAACTATTTTCTAATTCTTTTTACAATTTCAACTCCTGAACTTGTTCCAATAATATCTGCGCCTGCTTTAAGCATCATTTTAGTATCTCTTAGGGTTCTGATACTTCCTGCTGCTTTTATTAGAAGCCCGGGAGCAGATTTTTTCATTATTTTTAGATGTTTTGCTTTTTCT
>SDBS01007383.1_pt1 | contig 10676 bp, 5 predicted proteins | sample 2277091 | NCBI WGS metagenome assembly SDBS01 (sample SAMN10404972, study PRJNA504765) | marine sediment metagenome | isolation source: marine sediment core GS10_PC15, 163 cmbsf | place: Arctic Ocean: Southern Knipovich Ridge | collected 2010 | reverse complement strand
GGCGTGCAGCCCTGATCGGACCCAACGGCGCAGGCAAGACCACCCTGTTCCGGCTCATGATCGGGGAGCTCAGCCCCCAGAAGGGCCGCGTGGTCAAGCCCAAGAACTTCCGCATCGGGCTCCTGCCCCAGGAGGAGCTGTCTCTTTCCTGGGGGACGGTACTGGAATCCGTCCTGGAGGGTCGCGGCGAAGTGATGGCTCTGGAACACAAGATCCGGGACCTGCACGAGGCCTTGAACAAGGCCCCGGACGACGAGGCGCTCCTCGAACGGCTGGGGGAGATAGAGCGCCGCTTTTCAGCCTCCCAGGGCTATGAGCTGGAGACCATGGCCAAGATGTTGCTCTCGGGCCTCGGGTTCCCCGAACGCGACTTCAACCGGCCGCTGGACGAGTTCAGCGGCGGCTGGCGGATGCGGACCTACCTGGCCCGCCTGCTGCTGCAGGAACCGGACCTGCTGCTACTGGACGAGCCCACCAACCACCTGGACCTTCCCGCCATCGAGTGGCTGGAGGGGTATCTGCTGGAATTTAAGGGCAGCGTCGTCCTGGTCTCGCACGACCGCTATTTCATCGACCGCCTGGCCCAGGAGATCTTCGAGCTGGACCGGGGTGTGCTGTCCCGCTATCCCGGGAACTATCACGCCTTCGAGCGGCTCAAGCGGGAGAAGGAACAGCTGCTGCTCAAGAAGTGGGAGGAGCAGCAGGCCGAGATCCGCCGCCAGGAGCGCTTCATCGAGCGCTTCCGGGCGAAGAACACGAAGGCCTCCCAGGTCCAGAGCCGGGTCAAACATCTGGAGAAGATCGTACCGGTGGAGCGGCCCCCGGGCAGGCGCCGGTTCGGGTTCCAGCTGGAGCCGGGTATCAAGAGCTTCAAGGATGTGCTGGAGCTCCGAAGCATGGGCTTCCGCTACGCCGATGAAGACGATTGGGTCTTGAAGGACGTGGACCTGCATGTGCTGCGGGGCGAGAAGCTGGCGCTGGTGGGGCCCAACGGCGCGGGCAAGACCACCCTGGCCCGCCTCATCGCCGGCCAGTTGTCCCCCCGGGAGGGGAGCTTGATCCTGGGGCAGCGGGTGCGGATCGGGTACTATGCGCAGCATCATGTGGCAAGCCTCAACCTGGAGGCCACCGTCTACGAGGAAGTGGCCGCCACGGTGGCCGAGGCCTATGTCCCCAGGATCAGAGACACGCTCGGCGTCTTCCAGTTCAGCGGCGATGATGTGGACAAGAAGATCCGCGTCCTCTCCGGCGGAGAAAAGGCCCGGGTTTCCCTGGCCAAGATCCTGCTCTCACCCGTCAATTTCTTGGTGATGGACGAGCCCACCAACCACCTGGACCTGATGTCGCGGGAGGCCCTGGAAGAGGCCCTGTCCCGGTACGAGGGAACGCTCCTGCTCGTATCCCACGATCGGTACTTCCTGGACAAGCTCATCGGGCGTGTGATCGAGCTCAAGAGCGGCCGGCTGTTCGAATACGCCGGCAACTATTCCTATTACATGGAAAAGCGCATGGAAAAACTAGACGATTTCCCTGAGAAAGATGTCCGGTCCAGGATAAAAACCAAGACCACCATCCTGAGCCGGAAGAGCAAGGAGCAGAAGAGGCGGGAGGCCGAGGCCCGCCAGAAGATCAGCAAGGAACGGAACCGCCTCGAAACCGACACCCTATTCCTCGAGGATGAGATCGAGCGGCTCGAAAACCGAAAAAAAGAGATCGAGGAATATCTCTGCCGCCCCGATGCCTTCCAGGAGCGTGAGTATGCCGTGGCCATCCAGAAGGAGCTCATCGAGATCAGCCGCAAGCTCAAGGAGTTCTATGCCGACTGGGAAAGCAAGAAGTTCGAGCAGGAGGACCTCCTGAGCAGACTCGAAAAGGAGCACGTGGAAGACACACCGGAAGAATGACTTGCCTTCCACTTCCCGCTCTTGGACATCATTCAGGCGGAGCGGCTGTTCTCGATGTCCGCCTTGATGTCCCTAAAGATCCTGTGGGCCGTATCCGGGCTGCCGGCTTCCACCTGCATCCGCATCACCGGCTCTGTGTTGGAGGGCCGCACATGAAACCAGAAGTCGGGGTAGGTGATGCGGAGCCCGTCCTGCCTGTCCGTGTCTCCTTCCGCAAAATGCCGGCTGAGGCGATCCAGGATCCGCTTGCGGTCCCTGAACGAGGCTGTGACCTTGTCCTTGAGCATGACATAATCCGGGAGCCTCTGCCGCAGCCGCGATACCGTCTCGCCTGAGCGGGCCAGATATTCCAGGATCAGGGCCATCCCTGAGAAGCTGTCGCGGCAGGTGTGGACATCCGCCAGCATGATCCCGCCGTTTCCCTCGCCCCCGATGCGGGCGCCCACCTCCTGCATCCTGCGGGCTACGTTGATCTCGCCCACCCGGGTGCGGTGGAGCTGCACCCCGGCCCGTTCGGCGATGTCGTCGATCACCCGGGTCGTGGAGAGGTTGACCACCACCGGGGATCTCTGCTTTTCGGACAGGTAATAGTCCACGGCCAGGGCCAGCGTGTACTCCTCGCCGATGGGCCGGCCCCTCTCGTCCACCACGGCCAGCCGGTCCGCGTCCGCATCCTGGGCGAATCCGATGTCCGCTTTCTCCCTCAGCACGGCGGAGCTGAGCGCGCCGAGGTTGGCCGCGACAGGCTCGGGGCTGCGGGGGAATCCATTGCCCAGCTCACAGTGAATGCATACGACTTCGGCCCCCAGCCCTTCCAGGAAGCCTGAAACGTAGGGGGTGGCGGCTCCGGCGCAGGGATCGATGACCACTTTTGGGTGCCGGTTTCGGATAGCCTCCAGGTCACAGACTTCTCGTATCCTCCGGGCATGGATGGCGAAGGGGTCTTCTTCCGTGCGGATGTGCTTGGGCTGGGAGATGCGGCGGAAGCGGCCCTGGTAGTAGTAATCCAGCAGCTCCTCGGCCTCGTAGGGGCTGAGGAAGAACCCACCCTGCTTGATCAGTTTCAGGGCGTTCCACTCCACAGGATTGTGAGAGGCTGTGATGGAGATGGCGCCCTTCAGCCTGTGTTCCTGGGTATAGATCTGGAGGGAGGGGATGGGGAGGATGCCCAGGTCCACAGGCTCCGCCCCGCAGGACAGCAGCCCGGCCATGACCGCGTGGCGCACCATCTCGGCAGAGGGGCGCGTGTCCGACCCCACCGCGATCTCTCCACCGCCCACATAGGACGAGAACGCCTCCGAGAACTTGATCAGGAGCTGGGGCGTGAGGCTCTTGCCCACGATCCCACGGATCCCGGAGATGCTGATCTTGAGGTCTGAGATCCTCATGCTCCGATCCTCTCCCGGATCTCGTCCTCGATGGACTCCACCACGGATTCTTTCGTACCCTCGATCATGATGCGCAGGATGAACTCTGTGGTCGAAGGCCGGATGATGAACCAGGCGTCCGGCCGCTTAACTCGGATGCCGTCCGTGAAGTCCGTTTCCTCGCCCGAGAACACGGCTTCCAGCCTGTCCATCACCTTGTAGGTTCGGTCCGCGGGGACATCGATCCGGAGTTTCTTCCGGACCAGAGTAGGTAAGGCTGAATTGAGCTCGGACAGGGGTTTCTCCTCGGCCGCCATCCAATCCAGGACCAGGGTCAGCGCCATCAGCCCGTCGTATCCCGGGGAAAACGGCAGGAAGGCCAGGCTGCCCGAACCCTCGCCCCCCAGTTCCGCCTCTTCCGCCGCCATGGTGTGGGTGACCGCCGACTGCCCCACCCTTGTTCGCAGGAGCCGGATCCCTGCCTGCTCCGCCGCCCAATCGGCCAGGGAGGTCGTGGCCACGGTGGAGACCGCCTTCTTCACCTTGCCCTTCAGTGCCAGCAGGCAGAGGGGGAGGGTCAGTTCCTCGCTGAGGGCGGATCCCTTCTCGTCCACCAGGGAAAGGCGGCTGCCATCCGAGTTCAGAAGGAAACCCAGGTCGGCAGCGCTGGCCTTGACCACGGCCTCTGTCTGCGAGGCGTTTTCCGGCGAAGGTTCCGGGGGGTGGGGGAAGGGCTTGGCCGGGTCGTCGTTGATGGACACCAGGTCGAGCGAAAAGGTGTCACAGTAGGCAGCCAGGTAGGGAGAGACCACGCCGTTGCAGGGATCGGCCACCAGCTTGAAGCCCGCGCCCTTGAGCCGCGGCAGGTCGATGAGCCCGGCCAGGGCTTCCAGGTAGAACTCCAGGGGAAATGTCCGCTGCTCCACAGCCCCCAGGTCCTGCCATCCCGCCTTCTGGAAGTTGCCCGCCTCGTAGATATTGAAGACCTCGGGGCCTTCGGTGGCCTCCAGATAATACCCCGCATCCCCGAGTAAAATGAGCGCGTTCCAGGGAAGGGGATTGTGTCCGGCCGACACGGCCAGGCCCCCTGCGCAGCCGTTCCGGGCCAGGTGGAACTGGAGGAAGGAGATGGGGATCTGACCGAAATCGATGCAGTCCACCCCTGCGGCCAGGACGGCCGAGGCCGCGGCCCGGCTCAACATCTCGCTTGAGAACCTGAAGTCCCGGCAGAGGGCGATGCGGCCCTCCTCCAGGTAGGACGCGAAAGCCGAGGCGAAGCGCGAAGCCACGTCCACATCCAGGGCTTCGGGCACCTTTCCCCTGATCCCTGAGACCGTTATGCGCAGCCTGTCGGTCATGTCTCTCCTTGTTAGGGCCTATTGTCTTACATCCGGTGTCAGAATTCAATCCGGCATCCGTAAAATCCAGGGCGCCTTTTTTTTTGTTTCGCTGGGGGCGGCATTTCAGATACAATAGAGCGGACATGGCGCATCACCTCCCCTTCGATTACACGTCTTCCCATGAGCTCCTCCACGCCTCTCAAAACCTGGGGATCGAGCTGCCCTTCCAGAAAGACCTGGCCCCCCTGTTTCGCCCCCTCGAGATCGGGACCAGGACCCTTCCCAACCGCCTGGCAGTCCATCCCATGGAAGGGGCGGATGCCTCTCCCGATGGAGCACCCGGGGAGCTGACGCAGCGCCGCTATGTCCGGTTTGGCGAGGGAGGGAGCGGGCTCATCTGGTTCGAGGCCACGACCGTGACCAGGGAGGGCCGCTCGAATCCCCGTCAGCTGATGATCACGCCGAAAAACCAGGCTTCGTTCCGGGATCTGGTCGAGGAAACACGGGGGGCGGCCCGCCGCACGTTCGGGGAAAAGCACGAGATCCTCTGTGTGCTGCAGCTCTCACACTCGGGCCGCTACAGCAAGCCCTTCGGCCGGCCCCGGCCGTTGGTGGCCGCTCACAACCCCAATTTGGATCGTACGGTGGAAAACGTGCACGTGCTCACCGACGAGGAGTTCGACTACCTCCAGGACGACTTCGTGGAGGCCGCCCGCCTCGCTTATGCTGCGGGATTCGATGCCGTGGACATCAAGAGCTGCCACGGCTACCTGATCGGCGAACTGCTGGCCGGATACAGCCGGGAGCACAGCCGCTACGGCATAAGCTTCGAGAACAGGACCCGGTTCCTCACCGAGGTGTTCTTTCGCATCCATGCCGAGCTGCCCCGGCTCATGCTGACCTCCCGGCTGAGCGCGTTCGATGGGATTCCGTTTCCCTACGGCTTCGGCTTTGCCAAGGACTCTCCCCTCGACATCGACCTGACCGAGATGCGGGCCCTGCTCCGGAAGCTGCCTCTTCTGGGCGGGAGTTTCTTCAGCCTGACCGCAGGAAATCCCTATGTCAAACCCCACCTGACGAGGCCCTTCGACCGGCCGCTCCCCGGAGCCCAACCGCCCGACGAACATCCGCTGGAGAGTGTGAAGCGCCTGCTGTCCATCACTGCCGGTGTGCAGCGGAATTTTCCCAATGTCCCCGTGGTCGGGACCGGATACTCCTGGCTGCGGCAGTTTTTCCCCTTCGTGGCGGCGGGCGTGCTGAAGCGGAATGAGGCCGCCCTGATCGGTCTGGGGCGCAGCGCTTTCGCTTATCCTGAGGCTCCGCGTGACCTCATGGACTCAGGGGGCCTGGATCCCAAGAAGGTCTGCATCGCCTGTTCCAAATGCAGCGAGCTCCTCCGCGGCGGCAGGTTTGCCGGTTGTGTGGTGAGGGATGCCAAGGCCTATGCCCGGGAGTACCGCCAGCTTGGGGCCAGAGCGGGAAAAGAGTGACGACCATGAGACAGAACACGATCGAGATAAACGGGCAGAGGATGAGCTGCCACTCGGTGAACACACTCGTGATCGGGAGCGGCGCGGCTGCGCTCAACGCGGCGGTGCAGCTCTTCGACCAGGGGCAGGCCGATGTGGCCATCGCCACCGACCGCTGGGGCGGGGGCACCTCCAACAACACCGGATCGGACAAGCAGACCTACTACAAGCTGTCCCTGGCGGGGGAAATCCCGGATTCCGTGGCTGAGATGGCCCGTGATCTGTTTCGGGGCGGCAGCATGCACGGAGACATCGCCCTGTGTGAGGCGCAGAACTCGGCCCGGGCGTTTTATCATCTGGTCTCCCTGGGAGTGCCCTTTCCCCATGACCGGTTCGGGGCCTACGTGGGCTACAAGACCGACCACGACCCCCGCCAGAGGGCGACCTCGGCCGGGCCGCTGACCTCGCAGCTCATGTTCAAGTCCCTGGCCCGGGCGGTCTGGGACCGCGGCATCCCCGTGTTCGACCGCCATGAGGTCGTCTCCCTCCTGACCCGGGAAGCGGGCGGCGGTCGCGAAGTCATCGGGGCCCTGGCTCTGGACAGGCGCGGAGATAAGCAGGAGGACCCCGAGTTCGTTGCCTTCAACGCCCGCAACCTGATCCTGGGGACGGGCGGGCCCGCCGGCATGTACGCCACGTCTGTGTATCCGGAGAGCCAGCTCGGGTCCACCGGGATGGCCTTGGCCGCGGGAGCCGCGGGGCACAACCTCACGGAATCACAGTACGGCCTGGCCTCGATCAAGTTCCGCTGGAACCTCTCCGGGACCTATCAGCAGGTCATCCCCCGCTACCTGTCCACAGACCCGGAGGGCGGGGACGAGCAGGAATTTCTGAACCGTTATTTCCCGGATATGGGGACCCTGGCCACGGCCATCTTCCTCAAGGGCTACCAGTGGCCCTTCGATCCCCGCAAGGTCCGGGACTTCGGTTCTTCTCTGATCGACATCCTGGTCTTCCGGGAGACCGCGAAAGAGGGCCGCAGGGTGTTCCTGGATTTCACCCGAAACCCTTCAGGCGCCGGTGTCCTGGACGATTTCTCCCTGGACCAGCTCGGCCCCGAGGCCCTCGCCTACCTGGAACGATCGGGGGCCCTGTTCGAAACACCCATCGAGAGGCTGCGGAAGATGAACCGGCCCGCCATCGACCTCTACCGGGACAACGGGATCGACATCGCATCCGAGCCCCTGGAGATCGCCGTATGTGCCCAGCACAACAATGGCGGGCTCAAGGGAAATATCTGGTGGGAGTCCAACCTCCGCCATCTCTTCCCGGTGGGGGAGGTCAACGGCACACACGGGATTTACCGGCCCGGGGGATCGGCCCTCAATTCCGGCCAGGTGGGAGGCTTGCGGGCCGCCCTCTTCATCGCCCACCGCTATGCGGACCCGCCCCCGCAGGACGACACCTTCCTGGCGGCGGCCGGGGACCGGATCGCAGAGATCGTCCATATCGCACACGGGATGGTCGATCCGGCGCTGGAGAACGACCTCTTACTGGACGAAACCCGGCGGGAGCTCCAGCTGAGGATGACGGCGCACGGGGCCCACATCCGCGATCCCCGGACCATCGGGCAGGCCCGGTCCGATGCCTGGGCCCTGTACGAGCGCCTGCGGACCGGGATGAAGATCTCGTCTGCGCGGAAATGGCCGGACGCCTTCAAGAACCTCGACCTGTGCCTGACCCATGCCCTCTATCTGGAGGCCATAGCCGAATATCTGGCCAGGGGAGGGAAGAGCCGGGGCTCTTACCTCGTCATGGATCCTGAGGGCGAGCCGCCCTGCGAGGCCCTGGGCGAGGAGTGGCGCTTCAGCCTCACTCCCGAGTCGGCCTGGGTTAACGATCACATCTGCGAGGTGTTCCTGGACGGGTCCGGGAATCCGGTGAAGCGGTGGGTGCCGGTCCGGCCCATCCCGGAGGAGGAGGCCTGGTTCGAGAACGTCTGGAACGAATTTTTAAGGGACGAGGTGATCACGCATGAAACTGAAAAGGGACTTGATGAGAACACGGACGACGAAGGGGAGGGCTCTTCATGATTGAGAAACGTGTGGCGCTGGTTACCGGTGCGGGGCAGGGGATCGGGCGAGGCATCGCCCTGGCTCTGGCCTCCGAGGGATTCTCCGTGGCGGGTAATGACATACGGTATGATGAAAACGAGGCCCAAAGCGGCCTGTTCGAGGTCAAGGCCAGGGTTGAGGAGGGTGGCGGGGAGTTCCTTCCCCTCCCCGGGGATATCTCCGACTTCGCGGACCAGGAGAGGATCGTGGCGTCCGTGCTCGACCGTTTCGGACGGATCGATGTGCTGGTCAACAACGCCGGCGTGGCCCCGGTCGAGAGGCGGGATGTGCTGGAGACCACGGCCGAGAGCTACGACCGTGTGATGTCCATAAACGCCCGAGGGCCCTTTTTCCTGACGCAGAGGGTGGCCCGGTATATGATCGGCCAGGCGCCCCCCTCATCCGGGCCGCCGCCCTGTGTGGTGTTCATCTCGTCCATATCCGCGGAGGTGTCGTCGCCCTCGCGGGCCGAGTACTGCATCTCCAAGGCCGGCGTCAGCCAGATGGTGCGGATCTTCGCGCACCGCCTGGCCGATGACGGGATCAATGTCTATGAGATAAGACCGGGGATATTCCGGACCGAGATGACAGCGTCCGTGAAGGAAAAATACGACCGCCTGATCGCAGAGGGCCTAGTGCCGCAGAAACGCTGGGGAGTTCCCGAGGATGTGGGCAAGGCCGTGGCTGCCTTGGCCCGGGGTGATTTTGCCTACGCCACCGGCCTGGTGGTGGAGCTCAGCGGCGGCATGCAGATCCGCAGGCTGTGAATGTCATAGCCATGTTGTGCTGTCGGACAGACCAAACGAGGAGATAGGACATGGAGGAATCACACAAGCTGTTTGAACGTATGTGCCGCGCGCGGTTGGTCGCGCTCTTGAGCCCGAAGTCCGTCGAGGACTGTGTCTCCGCCTTCGACATCGCAGAGTCCGAGGGGATCGTGCTCGAGATCGTCCTGCGTGCGGAACCAGCTATTCCCGGGATCAGGGCCATCCGATCCCAGCACCCGGATGCCCTGGTTCTGGCCGGGACCGTGATGACCCGGGAGCAGGCTCGGTTGGCCGTAGAGGCCGGAGCCGCCGGGGTGGTTTCCGCCGACTACATTCCCGAGGTGGTGGAGGAGTGCGTGAAACACGACGTCATGTGTATCCCGGGCGGGCTGTCGGATGCGGGCAAGCAGTTGGCCCAAAAGGCCGCGCTCTACGGGTGCTCGCTCGAGGAACTGAGGGAGAAACATCCCCACCAGTGGGTGTACAAGCTCTTTCCCGCCTTTTCCGGAGGGAAGTCCCGGATGGACTTGGCTTCGGCCTGGCGGGGGCCGTTCAAGGGCCTCACCGTGGTATACACGGGAGGCCTCAGCCGGGCAACGCTCGAACGGGCGGCCGCGGCAGACCCTGGCGGCGTGTTCTGTGCTTCGGCCCTGGCCCGGAACCTGCACAACCCGGATCAGATGCGAGAGGACATCCGGGAGTGGCGCAGGGTGTTGGAACCCGATCCTTCCTCGAACGGGAGCGAGCGGCCGGATGCCGCATCGGATGGGGAGGTGGGTTCCCGGGTCGTGACCTTTGGTGAGCTCATGCTCCGGCTTTCCCCGCCCCAGGGAGAGCGCCTGAGGAATGCCCGCCGGTTCGATGTTCACTTCGGGGGGTCCGAGGCCAATGTAGCCGTGTCCCTGGCAGGTTTCGGCCTTCCGGCGGCCTTTGTGACCGCCCTTCCGGACAATGACCTGAGCAGGAACGCCCTGGCCCAACTGCGTTCCCACGGCGTGGACACTTCGGCCGTCCTCCGGCAGGGAGATCGCCTGGGAGTGTATTTTCTGGAGCCCGGCTCCGGGGTAAGACCCTCCCAGGTCGTCTATGACCGGGCCTTTTCTTCGATAGCTCAGGTTTCTCCTTCCGCCTTTGACTGGGACCGGATTCTGGAGGGCGTAGCCTGGTTCCACTGGACCGGCATCACGCCGGCCCTGGGGGAAGGAACGGCCGAGGCGCTGCGGGCCGGGCTGGAGGCCGCCAAGCGCCTGGGGATCACGGTGAGTGTGGACCTGAACTTCCGGAAAAAGCTCTGGAGCGAAGCCCGGGCCCGCGAAGTCATGGATGGGCTCATGCCCTTCGTGGATGTCTGCATCGGGAACGAAGAGGACCCGACCCGGATCTTCGGACTCACACCGGCTGGGACGGATATCGAGAAGGGAAAGCTGGACAGCGAGGGCTACCAGGTCCTGTGCCGGGAGTTGCGGCAGGCGTTCGGCTTCAAGAAGGTGGCCATCACCCTGCGCGAGAGTCTGTCCGCCTCTGAAAACCGGTGGTCCGCCTGCCTGGACAACGGCAGGGAGTTCCTCCTCGGCCCCAAGTACAGCCTCCCCGTCATCGACCGCGTGGGCAGCGGAGACGCCTTTGCCGCCGGCCTGATCTATTCCCTTTTACGGGGAAAAAACGACCGCGACGCCCTGGCCTTCGGGGTGGCGGCGGCGGCCTGGAAGCATTCC
>SDBS01007381.1_pt1 | contig 10679 bp, 9 predicted proteins | sample 2277091 | NCBI WGS metagenome assembly SDBS01 (sample SAMN10404972, study PRJNA504765) | marine sediment metagenome | isolation source: marine sediment core GS10_PC15, 163 cmbsf | place: Arctic Ocean: Southern Knipovich Ridge | collected 2010 | reverse complement strand
AGGGTCAGTAGCGCCGAGCTTCATAGCAAGTGCGTAGCGAGAGTTTGGTTTTCCACAAAGGTCAAAGTTACGGCATTGGTTAGTTTTGAACAAGTGAGTTGCGTATGCATCAAGGTAGAATCCAAAGTAGCGATCACATTCGCAGTCTCTCCATAAAATAACGTGTGTGCTCAAACCAGCACCAAGTTCAAAGTGGCGACCGTTACCAACGATTGGTTCGAACAAGTGGCAGCCTTCAGGACGAGTTCCTGTTGGTATAGCGATACGTAAGTTCAATCCAACGTGGTAATCTTCACACTGCCAGAAATTCCAGCCAAATTCTGCACGAAGTTCTGCAAGGCCAGTTTTGTCAAGGCAGCATGGAGACCATTTTGAGGTAGTCAATGCTTTAAGACCAATGCTGTCTAACTTGTAGTTTCCTTCTAAGAAAGTTGTTGCTTTGGTATTAAGATCTTTAAAAGCAACAGCTTTTTCATCAAAGTAACCAGCATCGTAGCCAAGGCTACCTTTGTTAGTTACAGTTTCACAAGCGTTTAAGCACCATTTTGTGCGAACAATTGGTACATGTAAACTGAGGTACGTTCCTTCCCAGCACCAGTTATCAAATCCAAGCCATAGGTTAAGCTCGAAGATGTAGTTGGTTACTTCTGGCTTTATTGTTATGCAACTTTCGAAGTCTGTTGGTAAACCGAAGTAATCAGCTAACCAGTCTCTTGCACCACGGTTTGCTACGTGGCTACCAGAAACCTTGATAGTTGCGCAATCACCATTTGACGTTAAACCAGGACCGAAGATGCAGCGCGCAATGTCTTCATCACGGAATGATTTTGTGTATTCGAAAATACCGTTAACTGTTCCGTATAGTTCACACATTTGGAAAAGGTTGGTGTGGTAGTCATTTGCTAAACCAACAAGCCAACGTGCAGAATCTGCACCCTGAGATCTAATGCTGTAGTGTGGCGCGGCACATTCGCCTGCAAGAGAATCTGCACGAGAAAATGTGCTCGCCCCAACTGCGCTCAAAAGAGCGACAAGAGGAAGATACCTTCTAACTCTTTGTTTCATTATGCGTACTCCTTTAGAGATAACATTAATATAATGTATTGAATATTTCGTGTAGCACGATTCATGCTGTACAATGTATTTTTTTTTTTTTAGACACGTCTCCTCTTTTTTTAGTGTGAATCATTTACTCATATTCCCTTTTCAGTTGTCGATACCAATCTTCTTTTTTTGAAAAATGCTTCTATTACATTTGATTCATGATGAATCTTACAAATTGTGCCGATTAAGTCAACACAAGAATTAATGAAAGTCAAAAAAAGTATATACAAAGATATTTATTAAATTAAAGTTTATCTGTTTGACAGCTGATTTTTGAAGATTTTTATTACATTTATACGAATATTCTTGTTTTTAGCGAATAATTCTTCGTAAACTAAGAGTGCATTATCATGATGATAGGCATAGGGTCAGGGGTAGCATATGTTCAAAATAAAAATGGGACATCTTATTAATGTGGTGGTAATGACCGGGATGAGTGTCTTTTTGGTCATTGCACTTTTTTGCTTGAATCCAAACGACAGCTCACTTTTTTTCTACGACAGCACAGCACTTGGAGTTTGCAATCCTGCCGGTGTGTTGGGAGCGCATGTTTCAGGGTTGCTTTGTTATCTGTTTGGTTCATGTGCCTATTTTGTTTTGGTTGGACTAATTTTTTTATGTTGCGCGATGTTAAGCAAGCGTTTTACAAAACGAGAAATAACTTTTTTATCGTTACTATCCCTCTTTTGCATGTTAGCATCAACATTATCCGCAGCATATGCAAAGAGCCTAATTCCAGGATTTACTTCTGGTGGGCTGATGGGCTTTTCTCTGTGGACCGCAATGAGCCATAGAATGAGCAGTAAAGTAGCGTTGGCACTATTGCATGTAGTTTTTGTTTGTGGAGCCTTTTTTTTGATACGTTTTTTTTATTGTAATTATGTACTTAAAGGCGCACAAAAAATTAATGGCATTGATTTTTCTTTAGAGTGTCTCATGGGTCTTGGTCATAAAGATGTAAATGATTATTCATTTTCGTTTTCACCAAGTAAAGTACATGATTATCAAGAGTATACTGAACCTATTACCGTTGCCCCACAAGTGCAAGAAATTGAAGAAGTACATCAACCGGATGTAGAAACTCCACCACTGACACTCCAAGAAAGATTGCAGGCATTTAAAACTCAACGTACAACATTTGTTGCCACTTCAACTTCCGCTATGCCGACCATTCGTACAACGCCAACTAGTTCTACATATCAATTGCCCGATTCAAACATTTTTATAGATAGAAATGATGAAGTTGACGACAGAGACATACTCAACGAATTAAAAGAATGCGCAGCTACATTAGAAGAAAAACTTGAGCACTTTGGTATTAAAGGTTCAGTTGTTGAAATTAAGCGCGGGCCGGTTGTAACACTTTTTGAATACAAGCCAGAAATTGGTTCAAAAATCAGTAAAATTACCTCGCTTGAAGATGACCTTGCTCTTGCACTGCGTGCACTGAGCATCAGAATTATAGCACCAATCCCAGGACGTCCGGTTGTTGGTTTTGAAGTTGCTAACAGAAACAGAAAAGATGTTTTGCTTGCAAGCGCTATTAAGTCACCGCTGTATCGTAACTTTGATGGTGCGCTGCCACTTGTTTTAGGTGCTGATACCGTAGGCCAAGGTGTTATCGTTGACCTTGCACGCATGCCACACCTTTTAATTGCAGGTTCAACCGGATCGGGTAAATCAGTTGCACTCAACACAATTCTTGTAAGTTTATTATGTAAATGCGGACCTGATGATCTAAAATTAATTTTAATTGATCCTAAACGGCTTGAATTTGCGCCATATGCAGATATTGCGCATTTACTTTTCCCTATTGTTACCGATGCACGCAAAGTTGCGCCTATTTTACGATGGGTTGTAACAGAAATGGAAAATCGATACGAACATATGGCCCAATGCGGAGCGCGAAATATTTTTGATTATCAATTACTTTCTAAACAAAGAAACGATTTAGAAAAAATGCCATTTATTGTTGTGGTCATCGACGAATTGTCTGATCTTATGATGCTTGCAGGAAAAGAAACTGAAATGTTAATTACGCGTATTGCACAAATGGCACGAGCTGCAGGGATTCATATGATTATTGCAACACAACGACCGTCAGTTGATGTGATTACTGGCTTAATTAAAGTTAACTTCCCAAGCAGAATATCATTTAGAGTGACGTCTAAAATTGATTCACGAACTATTTTAGACGGCATGGGTGCAGAAAAACTTCTTGGTCGGGGTGATATGCTTTTCTTAGATTCGGGCGCATCAACGCTTAAACGTGTGCATGGCGCGTATGTTTCTGACAGCGAGATTGAACAAGTTGTGCACCATATTCGCCAACAACGAAAAGTTGAGTATCTTGAAATAGAAGACGAAGTAGTGCATCATGGCGAGTTGAGTGAAGCTGATAATCAGTTGTATCGCAATGTTAAAAGATACGTATTAAAAATCGATGAAGTTTCTATTTCACAATTGCAGCGTCACTTTAGAATTGGGTACAATAGATCAGCGCGCATCATAGAAAAACTTGAATCTGACGGCATCATTTTGCCTGCAAGCGGAGAAAAAATGCGCAAAGTTGTGCGCTAAGCATTTCTTTTTTTCGTATTGAGAACATTGCATTTCATAATTATTTTTTACTTGGAACTTGACAAATGTAAAAAAAAGAGCCATTTTTTCACCTGTTATGGTGTAATACAGAAGTATATCAAGAATAATTTTACATACTTGAAAACGGAGACCGTCAATGCGTTTTGATGAGCATTTTTTTAAAGGGGCATTATCGAGTGTATCAATAGAAGGCAAAGCTCTTCCGAATGATATTCGTTTCTTAGCCGATAGTAAAAAGATACAGCCAGGAGATTTTTTTATTGTGCTTGCCGAGCATGATAAAAAGTGCATTGATGAGGCAATTGCTCGTGGTGCAAAAGGTTTCTTTATTGCTGACAAACAAAAGGAAGTAAAAAAACAATTGCTCAAACAAGGTGTCACTGTTGTGGCTGTACCTGATACCCGTGTTGCATTGCTCAAACTTGCAACAGCATGGCGCTCTCAGTTTACGTGCCCGGTTATTGGTATTACTGGATCGGTTGGCAAAACCTCGACAAAAGAAATTCTTGCAAACATTTTATGCACAGAAGAAGTGTCATATTTTTCTTCTGACAATGATGCTCGCAATGAAATAGACATGGCATCGAATGTTCTTCGTATGCGCTCTGATCATAAGGTTGCTTTGTTTGAAATGGGAGTAAGCAGGCGTGGTCAAATGGCAGAGCTTGCTGCTATTGTTAGGCCAACCTATGCGGTTATTACCAATGTTGGTCATAGCAACATGGAAGGTCTTGGATCACTTGCTGACATTGCATTAGAGCAACGCGATATATTTAAATTTTTTACTCAAGAGTCTATCGGTGTTATTAATGGCGACTTGCCCGTACTCGGTTCGATTGGTTACGTGCATCCCGTTATAAAATTTGGATCAAAAACAGTCAACCAAGTGCAGGCGCGCAAAATAAATGTTGACGATACGCGTATTAATTTTGTGTTAAAAATGTACAAACAAAAATATCATATTGAGTTAAAAAATACACATAGTGGTGAAGTATTCAATTCTCTGGCAGCAGCATCTATAGCACATTTATTAAAGATTCCAACAGAAATAATTGTTAAAGGCATTCAAGTGCCGGTTGTTATTTCTGGACGCTTCGAACGACGTATCATGACTGCAGGTAAGGGCGTGCTCATTAATGATGCATCAAATGCAAATCCTGAAAGCATGAAGGCTTCTTTATTAGCGTTTGGACAAATAGAAAGCCCAGCAAAAAAAGTTGCAGTTTTAGGTGATATGCGAGGCTTAGGGGTCAACAGTCCCTTTTGGCATCGACAACTTGGGCGTTTTTTGCGTAAAATTCCGTCTTTAAAGCATGTTATTTTGGTTGGAGATATGGTACAATGGACAAGGAAAACATTGCCCCTTCGTATCACTGCTGAAGTAGTTCCTACTTGGAATGATGCAGCCAAGCGCCTGGATGATTTATTAAAAGATGAATCACTTGTTTTGGTTAAAGGGTCAACAGAAACGAAATTGCAAAATTTGGTTGAGCATTTTGCTCCATCAGAAAAATCCTTATAATTGTTAGAGTTCCTGCGTGCCAGAACAAGAAGACATCATATTTCACAAGCCCGTTTTAGTTGAAGAAGTTCTCCATTATCTTAATGTGCGACCAAACAAAGTCTACCTTGATGTGACCTTTGGTTCAGGCGGTCATACACGTGCTATTTTGAAACGAGATCCTACGTGCAACGTTGTTGCGTTAGACTGGGATCAAACATCGTTAGATACGTATGGTTCTTTATTGCAAGAAGAGTTCGGCGATCGTCTTATGCTTGTTTGGGGAAACTTTGCATCATTATATCGTCTCGTCAAAAAAATTGGAATTGCCAAATTTGACGGAATTCTTGCTGATTTTGGCACTTCACAAATGCAAATTTTTCAAAAAGAAGGTTTTTCTGTGCACAGAGACACGCCGTTAGATATGCGTATGTCACGCTCGCATCACAAAGAAACAGCGGCAGATATTTTAGCTCATGCAACTGAAAAGGAATTGCGCGATATTTTTTGGACACTTGGTGAAGAGCGACACACTAAAAAAATTGTGAGTGCAATTATTCAAGAGCGCAAAATAAAACCAATAAAAACAACGGGGCAACTTGCACGCCTTGTGCAAAAAGTTGTACCAATGCCCAGTGGAGCCAAGAGAAGAATTCACCCTGCAACCCAAGTGTTTCAAGCACTGCGCATTTATGTTAACAAGGAGCTCGATAATATTACGTCATTTTTATCGGTTGCTGTGACGCTCTTGAACTCTGAAGGCCGGCTTGTTTGTATTAGTTTTCATTCATTAGAAGATCGACTGGTAAAAAGGTTTTTCAAAGATCAAGCAGACTTGGGTAAGGTTCGATTATTAACGCCAAAGGCGGTAGTTCCAACTGAAGAGGAAGTACTATCAAATCGGGCATCAAGATCTTCAAAATTACGTGCAATAGAGTATTTATGATGCAAGTGATAGTGGTTAAAATAGAGAGTTGACAAAAAAAGGGCTTTGTTTAGAATGAGTATGCAATTGTTAAATTTACTGATATAAAACAAAATTGAGAGAGTATTCTCGAAGGTGGCGTCCATGGATATAACGGAAGTAAAGGTTTATTTGGCGAAAGAAAACGGTAAACTTAAGGCATATGCAACGGTTGTTTTTGATAACAGCTTTATTGTACGTGATCTTAAGATTATCGAAGGCAACAAGGGTCTCTTTGTTTCAATGCCGTCTCGTCGCAGAAAAGATGGAACCTTTAGAGATATTGTGCATCCCTTGAATTCTGATATGCGCAAACTCATTGAAGATTCGATAATACAAGAATATAACAGAGTAAAAGATATGGACACTGACGTAGAATATGCTACAGTAGAATAAAGAGAATAGTGGTTCGATGCCTTGCCTTTGGTAAGTAATTTTGCAAGATTATTGGGGCGTAGCCAAGTGGTAAGGCACCAGGTTTTGATCCTGGCATGCGGAGGTTCGAATCCTCCCGCCCCAGCCATATTATTTTGTAAATTACCCTAATAATTCACGATTTGTTTTATTAGGGTTTTTTGTTGCACTTTTTTAATTATTTTATTTGATCTTGGATTTTTATATGCATAAACTTTTACTTGCTTCAAAATCATCATCACGCAAAGATTTATTAACACAGGCTGAAATACCATTTGTTATAGTGGAACAAAATGCTGACGAAACTGTGTGCGACTGGGGCTTGCCTCTAGGAAAATTAGTTGAAAGTATTGCAACTCATAAAATGAAAAGCGTTATTTTACCTGAAGATGATGCACAAGAGGGCGATGTCTGTTTTGTTTTAACGGCTGACACATTAGGGCAGGATTCACAGGGCAACATTCATGGTAAGCCAAAAGATAAAGACGATGCTATACAAATGATTAGCCGCGCACGAAACGGCATGAGAACAGCGACAGGCTTCTGTCTAGAGCGAAGGGTTAGGCGGGGCAATAATTGGGAATTAGATAAACGTGTTTTAAAGAGCGTTGAAACTCGTTATATTTTTGATGTTCCTGACGACTGGATAGAAAAATATTTTGAGCATTCAATCGGTTTAAAAGCCTCAGGAGCCATCGCCATCGAATATTACGGTCTACAATTCTTAAAAATAATCGACGGTTCTTATAGTGCAGTTATGGGTTTTCCTATGTTTGAATTACGAGAGGCTCTTACAGAACTTGGTTTTTTCCGAAAAATGCAAAAAAAAGCCCCGGCATAAAACCGGGGTCTATAGTCCTTATTTTAGAGCCTTTTAATTAAGAACGTTTTTTGGCTCCCATTGGCGCAAAAGTTCCTCGTAGAGCAATTCTTTAATGGTCTGGTCTGGTCGTCGTTCAAGGTTGTTTGTTGCATGTTCTATGCTTGATTGCACAGTGGCATTGTCGCATTCATGGGTGTCAATTTGGTCGATCGCTGGCATTAAATTGCTTTCAAGTGCTTTTTGAACCGCATGTTCACTTAATGATTCAAACAGTGTACTTTCTAGAAGTTCAAAAAAATCAACAATATTGTGTTGCATCTCCTCTAGAGTGTAGGGTGATTCTTTGATTTTTTTCCCACTCGTCTGTATTTCTTTTTTTAATCCTGTAGAAAGAGCCTGCGATATCATGTGTTTAAGTACGTCAGCATCGTTTTCTACAATCCAACGGAGCAAAGCTAAAAGTTCATATGATATAACGAACTGATTGCCCTTGCCGTTATTGAATAGTGCATCATTGTTCATGTCCTATCCCTCTCAAGGCTTTGATGATCGACAGCTATTATCCCTATAGTAATCCTGACAGTTTTCATCCCTAAATTAAAATATCTTTATAGATATCGTATTTGTTAAACCTGTACGTTCCTATTTCACGATGTTGAAGTTGCCTTTTTTGTTCATTAGTCATCATCATATTCTATTTGCCAGTTATCAATGTCGACGATATGGTCAGAGTCCTGACCTTCTTGCTCTGACGATTGTGATTCTTGTTTAATGTGAAGTAATCTTTTCACACTGGATTCTATCACCTGCTTAGAAGAATCAACTTCTTGAGCAAGTTCTTTCTGTGTTTGATCAAAGACCTTGTTCATCTCTTTTTGCATTTTTTTAATTTGATTTTTAAGTTTTAAAATCATTTCTACACCGGCCAAATTAATACCAAGTTGATGCGTCAAATATATAATTTCTTCTAATCGATCAACATCGCTTTCTGAAAAAAGACGTGTATTCCCTTCTGACCGTTTGGGGGAAATGAGGCCTTGTTTTTCGTACAAGCGTATTGTTTGCTGGTGCACCGAGAACATCTTTGCAACCGCCGATATTGAGAAAAAGCCTTTTTTTCTGTTCATAGTCTCTATTACACGCTTAAATGCCTACTTTATTTCATTTTTTCATTGTCTTGAGCATATAGTAATTTCTTTTATTGCGCAAAACGGTGAGACATACCCACTATTCCCATAGTTTACCAAATTTTTTGGTATAAATCATTCTCATTTAGGTCGTAATTGATGCATGATGTAAATGAGAGGTGGGGGCTGTCGACAAAAGGTTTTTTATGCCAATGAATTTGAAATATAAAGGGGTATGATGAGTAAAGATAAAAGCTATGTGCATTTTAAAAATGGCCTTATTGATAGTGCAAGCAATGATGGAATGGAAATTTTAGGGCATTTTTTGATGTCGCAGGTCGGTGCAGATACACCATTTTTTACCAAATGGCTCAAAGACGGGCGTGACAATTCCATATCATCAAGTTCTTACTTTGTAGAAAAGAAAGGCAATGATGTCTATGTTTCAAACTTAAATGAGGAAAAGTTTGTTCCGTTTCAAACAACTCGTAAGAAAATGATTGATATTATGCATGAATGGTCACGACTGTGTTCAAAGGATACGAATTCTGTCTGTGGTCTCAGAGGGATTTCAATTGTCATTACTCGTTCTGATGACGGCACCGAATTTGAATTTACTCGTGAGTAGGACGTTTGTTTTTTGTTTGACTCGTTCGGCAAGAACCCTTCCGTCTTCGTTAAAACTTCGCCGGACAGGTCGACAGGAACGGCAGGACGAGCGGCGATATTATTAGGCCGCAAATGTTTCTTTTGCAAGATCAACTAAGTGTTGTGACCCAGGTTTTAATGTTCGTTCCATTGTGTCGAAATCAACTTTGTAAATTCCGTAATGCTTGTTGTAATTTCCCCATTCAAAGTTATCAAGCAAAGACCAGTGAATGTATCCGTTAATTGGATATCCATCTTCAATTGCTTTTGCGATAACCAATGTATATTTTTGTAAAAATTCGTTGCGCAGTTCGTCATCATCAGTTGCGATGCCGTTTTCTGTGATATAAATTGGAATATCAAGCGGTTGTGCTATGCGTTTGTAAATTGTATCAATTGCTCGGTATAATCCCTCTGGGTACACCGTGTAATTTTCGTTACCTGTCATTTTTTCGCCGGGGTACATTTTCATTTCAACATTGTGCATGAAGCGGTGTGAATAATAGTTAAGTCCAATAAAGTCTAAACTTTTTGTTGCATCTGGATGATGGTAAGAAGTGTTTACCCATTTACCAAACCATGGAATAGGAATTCTCACTCTAAATGTTCCCGTGGTAAAGAAATTGAATAATGATTCATCATTAAGTTCATTAGGAACAAACGCTGTAAGTTTATCAAGCAGATTGGCAGGATTCCACGGATCAACCTGATGAATATTTTTAAGTATTCCAATTTTTGAATCTTGCCCACCGATGCATTGCTTTATGGCTTTGTATGCCTGCACGTGCGCAAGTGCAACATTTTTTAAAACGCTAGTTGCAGTGACCATATCTTTTGCTTTTGGTTTGTATTTTTTAAGGGCTTCGATAAGGAAATTTTTATCATTGGTTTCTTTATAATTTTTGACTAATTTTTTATCAAGCTTTTTGAAACTGCTTGGTGGTGCAACATTGGTTAAATAAATTCGTGAAGAATAACCACTTGGTGAATTGAATGTGAACCATAAATGAACTTTATCATTTAATGCTTCAAATACTCGTGAACAGAATGTAGCAAAGTAATGAATATTTTTTTGTTCTTCAAAACCACCTTCAAGTGCAAACCAAATAGGATCAGTGTAATGATGAAGCGTAACAACAACTTTTATTCCGCGTTGTGCTGCTTGTTCACATAGGTCATCGTAGTGTTGTAGAACTGCGTAATCAAAACCGTCATCGTCTTGAGTTGGTTTGCGTGGTTGTACTTTACTCCACTCAACTGAAATACGTAATGTGTTGAGGTTTGCATTTTTAACAAGATCTAAATCTTCTTTATAACGATTCCAATGGTCGCATGCAATGCCAGATTCTTCTTGGATGCTTGGGCATGCGGGATCATCCTTTTTAGCTTTTTCCCACAGGTAATACGTATTGTTTGTACAATTACCTTCTGCTTGGTGCGCTGAAATTGCACCGCCAATTAAAAATTCTGTGTCGTTATTTTTTATTTTTTTACGAC
>SDBS01007380.1_pt1 | contig 10679 bp, 12 predicted proteins | sample 2277091 | NCBI WGS metagenome assembly SDBS01 (sample SAMN10404972, study PRJNA504765) | marine sediment metagenome | isolation source: marine sediment core GS10_PC15, 163 cmbsf | place: Arctic Ocean: Southern Knipovich Ridge | collected 2010 | reverse complement strand
TAAAAAAAGAAGGTTTTTTTAGAACCTTTGTCGTATTAGTATTAGGGTGAAGAAAAATTTGAAAAGAATCGAATGGGGAGATAAAATGTGATATTTCAAGACCTGGCCCTATTTATTTCTATTTATTTCTGATACTTTTTATTCTCCGGAAGCGTATTTTGATCCATATTTATCTGCTTTTTATTAATCTCTTTTTTGCCGATATAAGCATAATTGGTGAGCATTTGCTGAACGGTAGAGAAGGTAAATAAACCTGCCGGGTGATAGTTGTCTCTTCTGGAAGTATATTCTTTAGTTCTAAATCCCTGCTGATTCATTTTCCGGGCAGTCTCCATGAGTGATCCTCAATTTAGGTAAGCATCAAAAGCATAGTTGACAATGGTTTTTTCCTTTTCATTTGCAAAGATATAGCCTTTTTTATCGGGATTCAGTTCATAACCGAAGATCTGGCCACCATTCCATAATCCTCTTTCTGCTCTAGCCAGTGAAGCCTCTTTATTGCGGTCTGAAGTCTGTTCTCTTTCAAATTCAGCTAAAGCCATCATAACAGTTATAAAGAGCTTGCCTTGAGGGGTGGTGGTATCATAATTCTGTTTTAAGCATACAAATTCAACGTTATACTCATGAAGGATTTCAAAGAAATTTAAGAAGTCTTTAACCGATCTGCTGATTCGATCCAGAGCGGTGCATAAAACAGTGTTAATTTTACCGGATTTAATATCTGATATCAGTTTAGCAAATACTTCGTTTCGAAAAGCGTCTTTACCTGATACAGCTTTTAAAATATATTTATCTGTTTCTTCCCAATGTTCCTCACTAGTAGCATTTTTATACTTGAGATGAGCCTGAAGTCTTTGCAGTTGATTCTTAAGCGATCCTTCCTCATTATTGGCTTGTCTGTGAGTGCTTACTCTTATTACCAAACCACATTTTTTCATTTTAAAATCTCCTGTATTAATCTCTAAATTGAGTTTATCACATTTCCATCAAATTAGAAAATTGATTTTTTTCTAGTATCTTTTTTGTGCTTTTCAATACCTTATTTATTCTATCTAATCTATTCTTCTTCTTTAAATATCCTTTAGTTTTTAGGTAGTTAAATATTTCTTTACCAAGGATATCGGATATATTGGCTAATCTAAATTTTTCATTATCTATTACTTCATAGGTAAATTGAATTTTTCTATCCATAGTAAGAATCCTCCTACTATGTATAGACGAGATATTTTTTCATTCTGTCGGATTCGCCAAAAGCGTGTATTAGCGGAGTCTCCGCCCTGTCTCCGCAATGGACACTTTTCAATTATAGGTATTACATTAATTGTAGCGCTATTTAAAACCCGTTTGAGACATGAAAAAAATATATGGAGGATAATGTCTCAAACGACTTAAATTATGAAGGATTTTTCCAGAGTTGGGAAATTGCAATTGCGAAAAAATTAGTCAACCAATTTATGGAAAAATATATGTGTCTCAAACGGGAAGAATTTAACGATATTTTGCAGGAAGTTCTTACTCATTGGTATTTAAATAAAGATAAATATAATTCTAATCGAGATGCATCTGAAAAAACTTTTATGGCAAAAGTAGTAAGAAATAAACTTATCGATATTTTAAGGGAAGCAAAGACTGATAAAAGAACGTTAAATTATCAAACCATATCCCTTGATCAGCCTTTAGATGATGATGAGAATTGTCCAACTCTAAGTGATGTAATTAGCGAGGATGATATATTACCAAGCAGTAATACCTTAAGCCCATTTTTAAAAATTCTACTTAAGATAGATCTATCAAGAGCAATTCTTAAGCTTAATTCCAGACAAAAAAAGATTTGTAATTTAATCATCAGTAAAGATTTAAATGTCTCTGAGTTAAGTCAATGTCTCAGTACACCGAGAAGCACTATCTATGATGAGATAAAACGTATTAGAAAAATATTTGAAAAAGAGCAATTGAAAGATTATTTATAAAAAAATTCCGACACTTTTTTATAACATTACGTATATATATTTAGAGAGAATAAAAGTTTTTTACTCTGTAAGGGGGATTTTATAATGTCATCTGTTTGTAGATTCAATTTTACCAAAGGAATTGATAGAGAAACTATAGAAAAACAACTTGCCCTAGCAATTATTTCAACCGAGTGTACTTTTGGCCAGCCTAAGGTCAGGATGAATGCCTCATATTACATTTCACCTAAGAATAAGACCGGGAGTATTAAGGATGAAGTTAAGGTGGTTATTGATGTATCTAATGAAATCGGGGAACATATCGCTCAGCTTTTTACTGGTCTAGTAATAAGGCAGTTTGGAGAAAATAAATTTGCGGTAGATAGGGTAGATGATGCAAATTATCAGAAAAGATAAAGAAAAGAAATGAACTAAAAGAGGAAATGTTTGACAATGAAAAGAAGAAGACAAGCTGAAAAAAATAAAGTTAACACAAAAGATAAAATAACACTAATAAAAGTTGTACAAAACCTTTCGAAAAGTAGATTTAATCCTCGTCCTTATTCTAAAACAATATTATCAAAATATCCCTTGAAATTTGATAGTTATAAAAGATTTTGGATTTATGATAATGAATCGGGTATTTGGAGAGATCGGGCTGAACTAATTTTGAATTCTATTTTAAGAAAGAAAATTCTAGGAAATAAAGATTATAAGAGGTACTGTGTTGAAGAGGTTATTGCAGATTTAAAGGGTTTAGCTTATGGTTTAGCATTACCTCAAGAACCAGAACCACATCTAATCCCTTTTAATAATAAGGTTTATGATATTAAAAATGATAGATTAATTGAATATTCTCCTGATTATTTTTTTATCAATAAACTTCCAGTTGACCTTAATGAAAAGCATAGAGAATGTCCTACTATTTACCGTATCTTTAACGAGCTAGTTGCCCCCGAGGATGTTATTACTTTATACGAGATTATTGCCTATTGTTTCTATAGAGCTTATCCTTATCCTAAAATCTTTTTCTTATATGGTAGTGGGGGGAATGGCAAGACTGCTTGTACAAAAATATTAAATAGAATTTTGGGTAAAGAAAATATCTCTTTAGTGAACTGTAACGAGTTGCAATTTAACCGTTTTGCCTCCAGTCAATTGTTCGGCAAGCTGTGTAATATAAGTGGAGAGATGGAATATTCGATATTAAAAAATACCAGCATATTAAAACAATGTTGCGGAGAGGATTTGATCAACTGTGAGAAAAAATTCAGAGATCCATTCCCCTTTACTAATTGTGCAAAGATGGTTTTTCTCACTAACCAAGTTCCTTTGACTGCAGATAGATCTCGAGCCTTTTACCGGAGAATATCTCTTTTGGAGTTCCCCAACGAATTTATTATTGGAGAAAACGCTGATCCTTTAATTATTGAAAAGATTCCCCAGGAAGAGATTGAAGGTTTAGTATGGAAATGTGTACAGATACTAAAGGAACTTATAGGAAGAAGTTTTGTCTTTAGTAGGCATGAAAATACAGAGAAGATTATTAAAAAATACGAACGATTAAGCAATCCCTTAGTTGAATTTTTAGAGAACTATACAGAAAAAGATATCGACGGTAGTATTCCTATCAAAGATTTAAAAGAGAAATTCACTATTTTTTTAAGAGAAAAAAATCAACGAGCTTGGACATCAGCAAAACTCAATAGCGCAATGAATGAAGAAGGATTTACCCAAAAAGCTTTAGCTGAGAGTACAGGGAAAGGTCAAAATATATATAGGGCTTGGATAGGAATAAAATGGAAAGAATGAGATCATATTACAACTATTACCGATATTACAGGTTTTAGCTATTATTGGAAAAAAGAAAAATGAGAATAGATAGAGAAAAAGAGGGTAATAATATATTAATAGTAAAATGTTGTAATTTCTGTAATTCCTGTAATATTTAAAAAATATTTTGAATAAAGAGGCGTTTATCAATGGATAATAGAAAACTAAAGTTGGAAAGAGTACAAGATGAAATTAAAGAATTAGAAATTCTCAATCAGGCTTATGGGAGAGCGCTAGAGAGAGAAAAAGCAGAATATTCTAAACTTTTGTCAGTTGAAGAAAGAGATAAGGCTAAGTTAAAGGAACAGAGGGAGTCAATAAAACTAGTAGTTAGAAATCTCAAGGCACGTGCAGATAAGATTGAGAATTTAAAATTAGAGGAAAAATGGCTTAAGGAGGATATTAAAAAAGGTGGGAAGAGTGCATTTGATATATTAGATAGAACAGGGTATAAGCCGAAAGAATTTTTTGTTAATTCAAAATATATCTGATTTTTTTCCTAAATCATTTCAAAAAATGCTATTTTTTTTACCTAAATAGGAGAGGGGACCTTTGAAAAAATTAACTGTAGAAGAGTGCGAAAGGATAAGTATATCTACCATTGTGCGTAAGCAGGTACACCATATATTTGAACTTATACCAGATGTTTCTTTAGAAGAGCTTAATGCTATTATAGCTCAGAGGCTCGATAATATTAATTACCAGAGTATTTTACATGGTTATTCACTAAAACTTTCGTTTACTACAACTGTTCCTCATCTTGGTGGGGTGAGATACTGGTTTATCTGTCCATACTGCGATCGCAGGGTGGGTAGCTTGTACAGGCCAAAATTTGCAGTCTACTTTAAGTGCAGGAATTGCTACAATCTTACCTATAAATCTGCTCAGACTCATGATAGCCGGGTAAAGTCAGCAGAAAACCTGATCTTAAATATGGAAGGATATGTACACTATTTGATTCGTAAAAAACTAAAATTATTCTGGAAGGTATATGATAAGCATAGACTTACCTTTCCTTCTCCGTATTTAATCCGCAGTCAAAAAGAAGAAGAGGTGTATAATAAATATATTAAGCCTCTTTTGGGAAATTAAAGCCAGTTTCAAAAAATAGTCCGTATTTACACAGGGGCTATTGTGTTATATGTAGGGGGGCCTGGGGGGGGATATACCACTATCTCTTTATGAATGAAATTAATCTTTTAAAATAGAGATAAAGTCTTTACAATCTAGTTATTTGTTTATTAAAAATAGCGGATACTCGGAGTATTTACCGGCTAATATCTCTTTTTACTTGAAAAGATAATTGTAATAACATTACATAATAGTAATTAAGTATAGCAATAAGTACTATGTCAAAATCTTATATAACCCTTATTATATATGAACAAAAGGTAATTAAAACATTATATCATCTAATATTAACTTGATAATACATAACATATATAGTATAATATATATAAAAGTGAAATATTAGGAGATGATAACATGAATACCGTTGAACCGATCAGAGAGATCCAGAAGATACTGGCTATCAAAAGGATCTTAAAAGAACAATCTAATCCCCGGGATTATCTACTATTTACCATGGGTATTAATTTTGCCTTACGCATTAATGATCTTCTTTCTCTAAAAGTAAAAGATGTACTAGATAAAAAGGGCGAAATCGTTGAGTATCTTCATCTAAGAGAGCAGAAGACCAAGAAGGAAAAAAAGATCAAGATTAATAAGGCAGTTATAGAAGCCTTAGAGTACTACTTCAAGAAAGCATCAGTTACTGATCCGGATAACTATTTATTCACTTCTTATAGATCTAATAAAAAACTGGACCGTATTAGGGTATGGCAGATGATTAAGAACTGGTGTAAAGAGGTAGGCTTGGATAGTGAAAGAATAGGTACTCATACCTTAAGGAAGACATGGGGCTATCAGGCACGTAAGAAAGGCATTACTATTGAGCAGATCTCTGAAAAGCTAGGCCATCGTAGTAGTATCGTGACTAAACGATATATTGGTATTAATCAGGATGAGATTAATAAAATTGAGGATGAGGTTTGTTTGTAAAATAGTGCAATAAAAATTAAGATAATTCTAGGTTAGATAAATTTTTTAAAGCTATATTATAATTTTAAAAATAAATTTCATTAATTTAGTCAAAAGAGATATAATAAAAATGTAATGTATATTTATTTAAGTATATTTATTATTTATTTGTGAACAAAATTATTAAAAAGGTGTTGAATCTTATGATTGCAGATTTAAATAATAATAGTATAAATATAAAACCATTCTTAAAATGGGCCGGTGGAAAGAAACAATTACTTCCTGAAATAAAAAAATATGTTCCCGCGAATTATTCAACTTATTATGAACCATTTGTAGGTGGTGGAGCAGTTCTTTTTGAACTAAAACCCAAAAAGGCTGTTATTAATGATATTAGCCAAGAACTTATCAATGTTTATAAAGTAGTAAAAAATAATGTGGAAAGTTTAATAAAAGCTTTAAAGAAACATAAAAATAATCGGGATTATTTTTATAAGATTAGAGGATTAGATAGAGATAAAGAATACGAAAAATTATCTAGTATCGAGAAAGCTTCCAGGATTATTTATTTAAACAAAACCTGTTATAATGGCTTATTTAGAGTAAATAGACAAGGTTATTTTAATGTACCTTTCGGAAGATATAAAAATCCTAATATAGTAAACGAAAAAGTATTAAGGGCAGTTAGTAATTATTTAATAAATAATGATATAAAAATATTAAATAAAGATTTTGCAGAAGTCTTAGATAAAATTGAAAAGGACTGCTTTATATATTTTGATCCACCATATAATCCTATTTCAGAAAGTTCTTCTTTTACTGGTTATACCTTTAGTGGTTTTAACGAAGAAGAACAAAGACGATTGAATAAGCTTTGTGATAGGTTAAATAAAGATGGTTATGGATTTTTGATATCGAATTCAGCCTCTCCTTTTATCCTTAATTTATATAAACATTATAAGAAGACTACCGTAATTGTAAAAACAAATAGGAGTATAAATTGTATAGCATCAAAGAGAGGGGAAATTGAAGAGGTATTAATAAGAAATTATGAGTTATAAAACACTTTCAAAAAATGAGGAAAATTGGATTAAACTTTTCAATAAATATAATATACTAGCAGAAATTGAAAAGTATAAATTCTTTAAAATTACTTCTGAACAGATAATTAAATATCGGGAAAGTCGGTTAATGACCAAATTTGACCATAAATCGAATCTTCCAGAATTATTTAGAAAAAATAGATTGTCAATTTTTCCCATCTCTAGAGGGAGTTACTTAATTGGTAAATTTGATGCTTATAAAAATATTGAATTTAACAAAAATATAAAAAATAAAAAGGTCAATCTCCCCAATAAGATTAAAAGCATAGAACTCAGTAATATTTATTCTGAAGCAATAGCGCTTAATTGTGCTTATCTATGTGGTATTATTAATGACCTTATAAATGAAGAGACAACACTAACTATTAGTGGGAGAATGTCTACTTGTGATTTTGATTTTTATGTAAAAGATTCTTATTCCAATGAACAAATTAAAGTTTTTGTTAAAAATAGTCAATGTGAAATTGATGGGGGTTTTGAAAGTAAAAATAAACTGATATTAATTGAAGCTAAAAACTTTAGTCCTGAAGATTTTTTAATAAGGCAACTTTACTATCCATTTAGATTGTGGAAGTCTAGATTACAAAAAGAAATTATTCCTGTTTTTATGACTTATAGTAATGATGTGTTTAATTTTTATATATACGATTTTGAAAATTATTTAGAATATAATTCTTTAAGATTAATTGAACAAAAAAATTATATAATTAAATCCGAAGGTATAACATTAAGTGATATTAAGGAAATAGTTAACACAATAACTATTATTAAAGAATCAGAAATACCTTTCCCTCAAGCAGATTCATTTGAAAGAGTGATAGATTTATTAGGATTACTTATGGAAGAAGATTTGACTGCAGAAGTAATTACCAATAATTATGATTTTACTAAAAGACAAACAGATTATTATACTAGTGCATGCAGGTATTTAGGATTAATTGACAAGAAAAAATACAATAATACAGTTTTATATTACCTTAGTGCTATAGGAAAGGCGATAATGTTAAAGCCTTATAGAGAAAAGTATTTACTTTTATCGAAAAGCATATTAACTCATAAGGTATTTAATGAATCTTTGAAATTAAGAATTAAAAAACAAGCTCTCCTTTCAAAAGAAGATATATGTAAAATTATGAAAAGTCTTCCTATTTATAAAATCGAAGAAGAAAGCACATATTATAGAAGAGCGCAGACTGTGTCGAAATGGATTGAATGGATATTAGATTTACAAAATAAATTTAATAGATAAGATTATTCCATTAAATATTTAATTATATAATGTTTTTTAATTAATGATAAAATAATTAAAGTATAATTTTGAATGAGTTTTTAAGATGTTAGGAGGTATAAAAATGGAAACATTTGAAGCCCAAAAAACTGATATTGCGAAAATCTTTTCCGATACAAAAATTATTCACGGAGTACCAAATTATCAGAGACCTTATGCTTGGGGAGAAGAGCAAGTTAATAACCTTTGGGAAGATCTATATGATAGCGAGAATGAGTATTTTTTAGGAACTTTTGTCTTCAATAATGAATATTTAAGTCTAAGAAATGTTAAGGAAATAGTGGATGGACAACAGAGATTGTTAACTTTAACTATATTTTTTGCAGTTTTAAGAGATATTTTTCTAGAATTGAAAAATAAGACTAGAAGTGATCGAATTCAATCAAATCTTATTGCTAACCAAGACTTAGATGGAAAAGATAATACTTATAAGTTTATGCCAGGGAAAAATCTTGAAGATTACTTTCTAAACTATATTCAAAAAGAATCTACGAAAATTCAAGAATCAAAGCCACAAACTAATGAGCAAAAATTAGTAAAAAAGAATTATGAATTATTATATAATAAGATATATAAAGAATTAGAAAATTTAAACAATAATCAAGAAAGAATAAAGTATTTATCAAAATTAAGGGATAAAGTTATTAGTTTGGAACTTGTTTTGGTAAGTGTTAACAAAGAAGAAGATGCTTTTACTTTTTTTGAAACTCTCAATGCAAGAGGAATGCAACTTTCAACTTCAGATATAATAAAAAATTTGATTTTTAGAAAAATTACAGAAGGAAAATTACTAGAGGAATCAAAAATTGTACAAAAATGGCAGCACATCGTTAATAATCTAACTAATATTGAAGAAGAAGCAGATGTAACACGATTTATTAGATATTACTGGTTGTCTGTTAATAAAAAAGTGAATGAAAAAAAATTATTTTCAGAGATTAAGAAAAATGTAGAAGATTATAAATTATTCTTAGAAGAACTTGAAAATGAGTCGGAAAATTATAGAGGAATTATATTTCCTGATAGAAAAAATTGGGAAAACTATCAATTAAATATTTATAAGTCCCTTCAGAATATAAATCTTTTGAATGTAAAACAAGTTAATAGTCTTTTTTTAAGCCTAATAAGAATTATAAATAAACCTGATTTTGAATCGAAGTATAAAACCAAAAAGATTATTGAGATATTTCAAAAATGTGAAGATTTCACATTTATTTATACTACCATAGCAGGAAAATCACCCTCGCCATTGGAATCTATATACTCTAAATATGCAATACAAATAAATAGCACTAAAAACAAAGGTAAACTTGAAAAGTGCTTAAATGAATTATTAAACGATCTTAAAAAAAGATTACCTACAAAGGAAGAATTTATTGAGAATTTTTCTAATTTAAATTATAAATCTACTGAAAAACAAATAAATTTATTAAAATATATATTTGAAAGAATTAATAATAAAGGTAAGAGTGAAACTTTATTAGATCACATTTCAATAGAACATATTTTACCTTTAAATCCTGTTCCAGAGTGGAATTTAAATAAAGACAACATTAAGGAATATGTAAATTGTATTGGAAATTTGACTATTCTAGGACCGGAATATAATCGGCAAGCTGCGAATAAAGTAATTGAAGAAAAGATAGATTATTATGAAATATCTAGTATTAATATTACTAAAGAATTAGGTAAAAAATTAAAGGAAAATTCAAGATGGAGATTTGATGAGATTGAAAAAAGAGGTAAAAAATTAGCCGAGATAGCATGGAATTTATGGAATCTATGATAAAAAATATTTTATTTATTTACCCTAGAATAGTGAATTGGAATGTAGAATAATATCATTATTAAATAATTTTTACCTGAAAAGAGAATATATAATAAGGATTCTTAAATAGAGATTATTCCTAATTTATTTGTTGATGTTCCTAATTGTCTTAAGTATTTGAATGATTGGAAGAAGATATTCATATATTAAAATAGAGGATAATATTTATTTTTAAGATATGATTATTTAAGATGATAAAAATTTAATTAATATTAGAATTATCTCAAAAGATTTAATTGTAATAGTATTATTCATGGACTAGGAAAAAATAGCCCTTTGGCATTTTGCTGAAGGGCTATTTTTGAATTATTTTCCAGAAAAAGAAGGATTTTTAAATGGAACTGTAGTATAAAGAAAACAGTCTATTAAAAATAAATTGAAGAAGTCTATTTTTAATCCAGGCAGAATGTCTATAATATCATTATACTAAAATAAAAAGCTATATTATCTAAGATTTAGCATAAGAGTAGCATTCTTTCTCTATCCCAAGAGACTCACTAATTAAGACTCTCTCGCTATACTAACCAATCAAGCATCAATCTTTTATTATTCCTTAAGAATTGAAACTTTGGGGCAAAAGGATTGTTGCCAGACAGAATTTTGAAGAGCTTTACCTGAAAAAGCATTGAAGAATAATT
>SDBS01007379.1_pt1 | contig 10680 bp, 10 predicted proteins | sample 2277091 | NCBI WGS metagenome assembly SDBS01 (sample SAMN10404972, study PRJNA504765) | marine sediment metagenome | isolation source: marine sediment core GS10_PC15, 163 cmbsf | place: Arctic Ocean: Southern Knipovich Ridge | collected 2010 | reverse complement strand
CTAGGATTACCCACATATATAAGTTGGCAGTATCGGCCCTGTCCAGCTCTTTCATCACCTGTAACCGGGTCTCATCCATTTAAACTACAGGGCCGGCCCTAACCTCATCTAATAATATCTCCACAAGCGGGTCACACTGCCTTGCTGCCTGAATGGCCCAGTTGGAAAAGTCCACCCGCGAAAGCTCTATCCCTATTCTGTTGAACTGTTTCTCTTGACGATAAAAGGGAATCGCATCGCAGAACTTACTCACCATCACATAGGCCAATAGATCCGGGGTGGCGATGCTTTTAGGGATTATCTGCGGCGGAACAGGAGCGATCTTTACCGCTTGCTCGCTCTGTGCGCCTTCACACTTCTTACAGGCGTATTTAGGCCGAATATGCCGGATGACTTTTAGCTTCTGAGGTATTATCTCTAGTTTTTCACAAACCTCTTCTCCGATGCGAACCATAATACTCCCGCAGGAGTAGACTTTCTCATCTTCGGAAATATCGTGTATTACCTCTTCCCGAGGCAGATCCGGGGGTAAGGGCTTCCGGCCGCGCTTTCTTCTACGATGGGCACTGACATCAACTTTGGTCTCCGGCAGCTTTCTCTCTTGTTCTTGGTTGATAGTTTCGGCTTCATCAAACAGGTTTCTCTGTTGTAGATCCTCGACCGAAAACCGTTCGCTTAGACGCCCAAAAATCTTGTGCCGCAGCAGCCGAAGCTCGTCTTCCAGCACCTCCGATCTGCTGACCAGGAATGAGTTTTCTTTCCGTAATTTAACGACCAGACGTTGAAGTGCTCCAACCTCTGTTGCTAGAATTCCCCTCCCATATCAAGGGGAATTCTAGCATATCACAATGGTTTATGGCAATGGTTTTGAAGAAAAAAAATTAAAAAACACTGCAATAGTCTAGCTTCTTATGAGCATTCCAGAAATCAATCCCCTGAAGGAGAAACGAAAACTGCTCCTGAGTGATTTCGGTGGCCTCACTGCGATTCATCGGCCAGGGGAACTTATCTTTCTCCAATCGTTTCAACCATAAACAGAAGCCTGTTTTGTCCCAGTAAATGATTTTCAGAATCTTCCTCAATTTATTGCAGAACAGGAACAGATTCCCTTCAAAGAGATCCATCTCCAGGTCTTCGGATACGATGATTGATAGTCCATTGATTTGTTTGCGCATTTCTGTCGGCCCAGGTTTCACAAAAACTCTGACCTTGCTCCAATCCAGAATCATGTCAAAGATTCCAGCGCTTTGATTACCTCACAAAAAACTGTATTATCAAACCCTTGGCTTACAATAATTCTATAGCCACTGCCTACTATAATCTCAACCGGATTATAAGAAGTTTTCGTTAAGCTATGATCAACCTTAACCTCTACCAGGGATTCTTCCTGTTTCAGTTTATCTATTTTGCGGACCCAGTACCCCAGCCTTGTTAGCTTCAATCCATTTTGCTCACAGAAGTCTTTACGGCTCAATCCGCTCTGCCGTCATTCCCCGATCTTCTCTTCCCAAAACTTGATTTTCTCAGATTCCCCTATCTTTTTTATCATCCTTAATCTGCCTCCATCTATTACTAAATGATTGTAGAAAAGATGACATGCAAAAGGCTTACCGCATAGGTGGGGTTGTTTTATCGGTTACGTTTATTCTAAGAGAGCCACTGTTACCGGTACTAGTCTCGAAGACTACTCCAAAAGCTTTGTTATATTCTCTTATGCAATTCAATCATATCACTCAAGCGCTGTCGATTTTATTTCTTGAACAAAATATTCAATAAATTGCGTAGGCAATTTCCACTCCGCCGGCATTGCGCGGATCTTCAGTTTGGAAGCGCGGAGTGGAAATTTATCAGGGCGTAGTCCACTGCGTAGGCAGCGGGGGCGTGGACATATTCTTGGGGAGCGCTGGCTCTTATTTATTTAAAAAAAATACTATCCGGAAGATAACTGGTAATTTCTATATGTGCCATTCTTTTATCTCAGCAGATGTTGGGTTATCCGGAAAGCAGGTAGTCTCCCACCGCTTTGATGAGCAGGCAGCCGGAAACAGCCCCCGGATCGATTTCGCCCCTACTTCTTTCGGCAAACCACCTGGCCCGGCCGATGCCGGGCTTCATATTCCGGGTGCTCTCAGCCCCCTTCTCTGCTGCCTGCATAACGGATTCAATCAACTTTTTCTCGTTCGAACCGGCTGCGGCCAGGCCTTCTTCGAGCGCCTTTAAGGCGGGGCAGAGGGAATCCAGAATGGTCTTCTGACCCGCCACGGCCTTGCCCCGCTTCATGATTCCCCCGATGGCCGCGTCAAGCAAGCCTTTTAGCTCTGCCAGAGTGATCTGCTCTTTTTCGACCGCTGCCTTACCGGCCTCCCGCAGGGCGGAAAACATGAGTATGCCGATAGTGGACCCTGCTGCTTCGTTGAACTGCAGGCCCCCTTCCATCAGTATTTTATCGATAGTCTGCGGCGATTTCTCCCTGATATAGGAGGCTACAGCCGAGAATCCCCTGGCCATGGAAAGGCCGTGGTCCCCGTCGCCTGTTTTGGTATCCAGGTCGTTGAGGTAGTCCTTATTCTCCTCGAACACTCCGGCCAGCTTGATCAGAATGTTTCTAAAATCCTCAGCCTTCAAGGCGACTGCCATTTCTGCTCAACCTTCCCGAATAAAGGGCGTCCACACCGGGTGGTCCAGGTAGCCCTGGAACTTCTCGTTCAGTCGGAAGAGAGTAATGGAGAAACCGGCCATCTCCATGGAGGTGGCGTAACGCCCGACGTAGGGCCTGAGTACAGTAATTTTTCGTCTTTCCAGGATCTGAAGAGCTTTGCGGTAGATGATGTACAATTCCTCCAAAGGCGTGGCACCGAGGCTGTTCACCAGGACCGACACCGTGTCCCCGGAGGAAAGAGTAAGATCCTCCAGAAGCAGGCCCATCATATCCCTGGTCACCTCGTCGGCGGAAACCCGTGAGGCTCGCTTGATGCCCGCCTCACCGTGTATGCCCATACCGATTTCCATTTCGGCTGCTCCCAGGCTGAAGGAGGGTTTTCCGGCACCCGGCACCTCGCAGGGGGAAATGGCCACGCCGATGGTACGGACCTGACCCAGGGCTTCCTGGGTCGTGCCGTGTACTTCATCAAGGGAGGCGCCGCTGTCAGCACAAGCGCCGGCGACTTTGTAAGCGTAGAATAGACCGGCCACGCCCCGCCGGTCACTCTCTTTTCCCTTGGGTGCGGAGGCTATGTCGTCGGCCAGCAGGACGGTTTTGACCGGGATATCTTCATCTTCGGCCATTTCTGCGGCCAGGCCGAAATTCATCACGTCTCCGCCGTAATTGCCGTAGAGGTACAGCACCCCCCTGCCTGCATTGACCGCGCGGGTCAGGGTCAGCATCTGGTTCATGCTGGGTGAAGCGAACACGTTGCCGATAGCGGCTCCATCCAGCAGACCCCGTCCCACATAGCCCATGAACAGGGGCAGGTGTCCGGAGCCCCCCCCGGTCACGATGCTCACCTTGTCTTTGACCGGTGCATCGGCCCGCATGACGGCTCTTTTCTCACCTCGAGCGAATTTAAGATGGTCCGGATGGGCCTGCAAGATTCCTTCCAGCATTTCATCCACATAGTTTTCTGCTTCATTATAGAAGGTTTTCAAGGGCGTACCTCCTTTTTGTTATTTCTTGGTAAAAATTAAACGGCAGACAGGATCTCCCTTGCCGATGGCTTCCGGCATCTCCAGTTCCAGGATCTCATCGTTGTTCACAATGCCGAAATCGTGCTCCGAGGCCAGGCTGCAGAGTCGAGACCGCTGTTCTTCGGAAAGGCCCATCTCCTGCCAGCCTTCCTCTAGGGGACAGCGGCCAAAGGTAAATTCCGCCCGGTCGTCCGTGCTTTCACCGATCTCCCGGAACTTCATCGTGTTCGCGGCGATCTCGTCGCTGATCATGTTATTCATGAAATCCTTGGCGCCCAGGGCGCCCCAGTTCAGGGACTTCTCTTTGCCGAATTTAAATATGGCGCGCTTGACAGCATCGTCAAAATCTTTGAATCCTGCTGCATCGAGCTCTTTAACGATATAGGCCAGATACTTTCCGCGCTGTTTTGTGGCTTCAAACCGTTCTTTAACTACATCCTCCAGAGTGTAATTGTTCTCCACTGGTGATCTTCTCCTTATAATTCTCAAGACATACCCCCGCGGTAGGCCCCGAGGGTTATTCCGCTGTATTTGGGTTGTGCTTCAGCTTCTGATATTAAGACTGCTGGTCCTTGACGATTTCCTTCACTTTTTCGGCGGCCCACTTCACAGCTTCCGCAGCGCTTTCTTTGCCAAAGAAGACCCTCTGGACCATCTCGCCGATAACGGTCTGCTGGTTCACCACGCCCAGGTAGGGGTTCACAATGGCTGTGGCCACCGGTTTGCCCACCGGGCCAGCCACGATTCCGCCGGTGTTGAGGACTGGATTATAGCCGTACTGCCCGATGTTAAGCAGCTTGTCGGCGATCTCGGGATTCTCGGTCAGCATCTTGTTCCCGGAGGCCAGCAGGGCCTTCTTCTGGGCAGCGGTGACCGGCGCCAGGTGTCCGGGAATGGTCAGCTGGAATTTGGCAGCGTTTTCGGGAATGTTCATAAACCTGAGCCAGGCCACACTGGCTTCGGGATGCTTGGTTGCGGCATAGACGCTGTTGTAGTTCAGGTCGTTCCAGGTGGACTTCATCTTGTTGTATGGCAGGAATGACACTCTGGTTTTGGGCAGCAGATGAGGAGCATCGGCGTACAGTCTACCCAGAACGCGCCCGTGGTACATGGTCATAGCCGTTTTTCCGGACGTAAAGGCATCGAGAATATCGTAGTAGGACCAGGAACCGGCCCCTTCTGGAGCATACTTCAGCATTTTGACGTAGAACTCGAGGGCTTCAACGGTGTTGGGGTGGTCCAATACGATTTCCAGGTCTTTATTGAAGATTTGGGTGTGGGACTGCCACAGGAACACCGAAAACCACATGAAAGTAGAGTGGTGCTTGGAGGCGGGCAGGGCCATGCCGTACATACCGGTATTTTTATCGGTCAGTTTGGCGGAGACTTCCAGCCACTCCGGCCAGCGCTCGGGCGCCGTCAGGCCGGCGGCATCGAACAGGTCCTGCCTGTACCAGAATACCTGTCCGCCGGTGGCGTAGGGCACCGCATAGGCCTTGCCATCCAACTCGATCAGGGTGGTGGGATACCACTCATCCTTTCCACCCAAGCTCGCCAGCATGTCGTTCAGGTTTATCAGCTTTCCGCTTCTTCCCAGCTTGGGTGCGAGGGCCACCGGCACGGTAAACACGTCCAGGGGTGCACCTGCCGCGATGGCAATGGTCAATTTTTGGGAAAGCTCACCGGACTCGATCTGCTGAATCTGGACTTTGATGTTGGGGTTCTGGGCTTCAAACTCTTCTTTGAACTCATTGTACACTGCGACTGAAGGCGGGTCCCCTTCCTCGGTCATGTACATGATGGTTGCTTTTCCCTCCTGCTGACCTATGGAAAAGGCCAGCGGAGCAAGCAGGAAGAGCACCAGCAACAAACATGAGATTCGTTTTGACATTTCTGCCTCCTTAAGATTTTTTAAACCGCTACTGCGATTTTAATACCACAGACTATCCTTTTACGGCCCCGGCGGTAAAGCCGGTGACAATATTCTTTTGAAAAAAGACGAACATAATAATGACCGGCACAACCATCATTACGCTGCCGGCAGCGAGCATTCCCCAGGAGTAGATGGCTGTTTCTCCCAGAAGAATGGAAAGTCCCAGGGTCAGGGTTTTATTGTGTTCTGAGGTGATCAAGATCAGAGCAAAGAGGTACTCGTTCCAGCAGAGGATAAAGGTGAAAATGGTGGTGGCCATGATCCCCGGCAGCGCCTGGGGTACAATCACTTTTCGAAATCCCTGAAAGCGGGTACACCCGTCGATGAGCGCCGCCTCTTCCAGCGCCCGGGGAATGCTTTCGATATAGGAACGCAACATCCAGATGGAGAAGGGCAGGGTGATGCTGATATAGGCAATGGTCAGGGCCACGAGGCTGTCGGTCAGGCCGACCAAAAGAAAGATCTTCATAAAAGGAATGCCTAAAACGATTTCCGGAAGCATGTACATCAGCAACAGCGACACGGCCACGATATTGGCGCCCTTGATCTTAAACCTGGACAGGCTGTAACTGGCGGAGGTGGCGATGACTATGGAAACAAGCGCCGCGACCATTGATACGGCCGCCGTGTTGATGAAGTAACGCAGGAACCGGGTAATTTTGAACAGCTCCGAATAGTTCTGAAGCGTCCAGTGAAGCGGCAACAGTCGGGTAGGGTACTGGAATATCTCGCCTTTGGCTTTGAAAGCGGTAAAGAACAGCCAGATCAGCGGGAAGACCAGGATCACAGAAATCAGGAGACCGACGAGACTGCGGAAAGCCCCTCGAAAACCCTTGAAGGTACGCAGTTTCAGAATGGCCATCAACACTCCCGATGAGTTTTACTCACGTGATCGACTCCAGCGCGTACTTGCGGTAAAGCCTCAAGTACACTGCTGAGGCAAGCATGAGGATGATGAACATCAGCACCGCGATGGCGGAGCCTCTGCCCAGTTTAAAAGATTTGAAGACCGTGTCGTAGGTCAGGATAGGCAGGGTTTCTGTAGAATCGAGGGGTCCTCCACCGGTTAACAGCTTGATGATGTCGAAATTTTTTATGGTCCAGATGGTTCTCAGCATGAGCACGATGAACACCACCGGCAGAATGAAGGGCCAGGTGATGTGCCGGAACTGTTGAAAAGCCGAAGCGCCGTCGATTCTGGCGGCCTCATACATCTGCGCGTCGATGGTCTGCAGTTGGGCCAGGATGCAGACCACGACAAAGGGGAAGTATTTCCAGACATTGACGAAGATTACCGATAACATGGAGGTCTTGGGGTTGCCGAACCAGGCGATCCTTAAGCCCAGCTTCTGAAAGGCAATGGCGACAATACCAGTCACATCATTCAGCATAAAGCGAAACACGACGGCAATCACAATGGTCGGGACCAGATAAGAGAAAAAGACCAGTCCGCGATAGATGTTGCGGGCAAAAAACTTCTGGTTTAGAAACAGGGCCAGGGTCAACCCAACACCAAACTGAATGGTAACGCTGCCGACGGTCCAGACCAGGCTGTTTTTAAGACTGATCCAGAACTCCTCATGGGTGAACAAGTATCCGAAGTTTTGGAAGAAAGTGAACCTGCCGGCAGGCTCCAGCACATCCCATTTGTTCAGGCTGAAGTAGATCACATTGAGAATGGGATAGACCCCGATGGCCAGAACGGTAAACACGGCCGGAAGCAGCAGGAGGCTACCCAGGGTTTTGTCTTTCATAGGCCTGCTCTGTCAGATACTTGACAGTCAGCGGTCCGTCTGATCATAATAATATTAATATTACAGGTATTATCATTTGTCAAGAGGAGTAAAGGTTAAATGACCAAGATGCAGCGGGTTTTAGCGACCTTGAAGAAAGAGGAAACCGACCGGGTCCCCTTCTCTGCCTATACCCACAGCACGGTCCACGAACGGACGCTTGAAAAATTTGCCCAGTTTACTCTGGATTACTATCATAACTACGACCCGGATTACGTGAAGTTCATGTACGACGAGAACTACGATACCCCGGTTAATTACTACTTTGTAAATACACGGGAAGTGTGGAAGCATCTGGAAGAGTATGACCCCCATATCGGGGCCTTCGGCCGCCAGCTTCAATCCCTGAAGCAGATCAAAGACACGGTGGGACTGGATGTCCTGGTGATCCAAACCATCTTCCTCCCCTTCCACATTGCCCAACGGTTGGCCTACCGGAGGATTCTGGAGGACTGGAAGCAGGAACCCGAGGCGCTGCGCCAGGGCCTCCGCACCATTGCCGCTAATTACACCCGTTTTGCAGAATGCTGCCTAACTGAGGCCGGTATCGATGGTTTCTTTTTCGGAGCCTTTCGCTGCGAAAAAGAGTGGATACCTGAACCCTTATATCGAGAGATGGTCATGGACTCGGACCAGAAGGTAATGAAAACTCTTCGAAAAGCGCCGATTCTATTTCTACACATTCACGGCGAAAAGGAGGCCTACTTTAACCTGCTCAAAGGCTACGACTGTGATGCTATTAGCTGGGAAGACCGGCTGGCCGGTCCTTCGCTAGCCGAAGCCGGTACACTGACGGACAAATGCCTGGTAGGAGGGATTGATCACTATAAAGCCCTGCACTGTGCCCCGGAAGAGATCGTCCGCCAGGGCAGAGAAGCCATTACCGCTGCCGGCGGCAGGGGGTTGATCCTGGCCCCGGGCTGTACTTTCTTTGAGGAGACACCCCGGGAGAATATTCTGGCCCTGAAACAGGCGGTGGGTGTCTGAAGATATGGCCGGAGACGGATCGTTAAAAAGAGAGGTCTACAAAAAGATTTTCCAGAAAATCATCAATAATGAGTTTCCCATCGATCAGTTCCTGGTGGAGGGTAAGCTGGCTGATCTATTTGGTGTCAGCCGGGCTCCGGTACGGGAGGCCCTGGTAGAGCTCTGCCATGAGAATATCTTGAAGAACATCCCCAGGGCAGGTTACCAGATCGTACAGATCTCCAGGAGGGACATTCGGGATGCCCTGCAGATCCGGATGATTCTGGAGATCGATGGAACCAGGATGGCCTGCGACCGCTTGACCGAGGAAAACATTGAGGTGCTTAAGCGTTTGCAGAAGGAACTGGAGCAGGACCAAGAACCCCTCGCCCTGGAGAGGTGGATGAAAAACGGGACCCACCTTCATCTAACCCTGGCCGAGCTTTCCGGAAACGGTCTTCTCTACAAGATGGTCAAAGAGACGCATGATATCCTCCGTAGGGCCACGGTTCAGATTTTTCTCGACGGTGAGCATCCCGGCCACCCTAAACCTTCTTTTCATCTGGAAATAGTGAAAGCTATGATCAGGCGGGACACGGAGGAGGTGATCGGGCTTCTGCGCAGGGACATTAACACCCTGCGAGAGTTCCTGCAGGAGGTGTAGGCCATAATGGAACAGGATTTTTGGGTCTTTGTTCGGGAGAACATCATCGGCCGCAATGCTGTGATCCGGACCCCCTTCGGGAAGAGAAAGTTAACCTATGCGGACTTCACTGCCTCGGGGCGAGGGGTTCTATTTATCGAACGCTATATGCAGAAGGTTCTGGAGCTGTACGGCAATACCCACACCGAAGACGATGCCACGGGCATGATCACCACCGAGCGCCTGCACCAGGCAGAAAAGACCATCAAACGCCTGCTCAAAGCAGGAGAGCAGTACAAGATCATTGAGGACGGTACCGGCGCCACTGGGGCAGTGCACCGTCTGCAGCAGATTCTGGGCGTATACATCCCTCCGGCGGCTAAAGACAGCTTTCAAAAGCTCCTGGCCCGTTATTTCAAAGGGGAGGAGCTAAAGCCCTTTGAGTCCTTCCTGCTTCAGAACCGGCCCCTTGTATTTGTCGGTCCCTACGAGCATCACTCCAATGAGGTGTCCTGGCGGGAGTGTTTGACCGAGATGGTCGAAATTGATCTTACAGAGGAAGGATTGCTGGACCTTGAAGATCTGGAAGCCAAGCTTTCCCGGAAGGAATACCGGCATCGATGGAAGATCGGGGCCTTCTCGGCCGCCTCCAATGTGTCCGGCGTCGTTACACCGGTGTACGAGGTGGCCAGGATCCTGCATCGCCACAACGCCCTGGCCTTCTTTGATTTCGCGGCCATCGCTCCCTACGGTGAAATCGACATGTGCCGGGATAAAGAGAGTTATTTCGATGGAATATACTTCTCTCCCCACAAATTCCTGGGTGGACCCGGGAGTACGGGTATTTTGATCATCCACCAGAAGATCTACCGGAAAGACCTGGCCCCGACGATCGGGGCCGGCGGTACGGTGGATTACGTAAGCTTCGATGATCAGCAATACTATCCCGAGATCGAGATCCGCGAAAAGCCTGGGACCCCGGGTATACTGCAGATCATGCGGACTGCTTTGGTACTGGAGTTAAAACAGAAGTTGGACCCGAAGCGCATTCTTAAGCGGGAAAAGGAGCTGATTCACCGGGCCCTAAAGAGGTTCAATACCTGCACTCCCATCGAAATAATGGGCAATAGGGACCCGGACAAACGGATCGCCATTTTCTCTTTCAACATCCGCATGGATACCTCCTATCTGCACCCCCGCTTCGTCACCATCCTGCTCAACGACCTGTTCGGCATCCAGAGCCGGGCGGGCTGTTCGTGTGCCGGTCCCTACGGACACAGGGTGCTTCACATCGACGGGGAAAAGTCTCTGAAGTTCAAGGACCGGCTCATGCACGGCTATAGCGGTGTAAAGCCCGGCTGGGTACGTGTGAATTTCCACTTCCTCATTACCGACGAGGAGTTTGACTTTATCTTTAATGCCATCTGCTTTGTCTGTCGATACGGGAAATATTTTTTGTCTCTTTACAGGTTCGACATCCACACCGGGAGCTGGTTCAACAAGGAGTATTCACCGCCTCAGGTGACCTTCGGCCTGGAAGAAGCCCTGGAAGCCGACGAAGGTGAGCGGGAAGAAAGGTCCCCGCAAGAGCTATTCGGTCGGTACCTGCAGGAGGCCCTGAAAATCGCTGAAGCACTCAAGAACGATTTTGATGAGAAAGC
>SDBS01007377.1_pt1 | contig 10680 bp, 8 predicted proteins | sample 2277091 | NCBI WGS metagenome assembly SDBS01 (sample SAMN10404972, study PRJNA504765) | marine sediment metagenome | isolation source: marine sediment core GS10_PC15, 163 cmbsf | place: Arctic Ocean: Southern Knipovich Ridge | collected 2010 | reverse complement strand
GCTGGGGAGACCTGACATCCACACCAAGGACTTGGAGATCCACGCACAATTCAGATTGCCGCTTGACGGCTATGCAATGGTGTGGAGATTAGAGACGAATGATCTCTATGTCGTTGTGGATTCGAACGAGAAGAGGGTCTCTAACATGATCTGGGTAAACAGAAAGGATAACACTGGTGTTGAATGGATTAACTCGAAAGCCGAGGTTAGAACTACACAGATAGTTGCGGGTATGTCCGAGGCACAAGTGGAGAACTTGCTTGGGAAACCGGACAGAATAGAAGACCGCGACGGATACGGTTGTCAAGACCACTACGTCTTCCTCTATAGATCAACCGTACCAGCCAACTTACCTCTCAAAAGAACATTTACGGCCATTCTATTTTCGAAAACTGAGCGAAAAGTGATCGAGAACGGAAAACTCCTGATATCGGAGTATACCATCCATTCAGCGGCCGCTGGAGATTAAAGGACTCCCTAAGAGAAAAAGGCAACCGCGCTGTGTTCACGAAGAATTCAACACACGGTCCTTCCTTCACCAACTGTCGATATCTGAGGCAGCTTTCTCACGCCAAGTCGATCCTGGCCGATTCTGATATTAGGGCAGGAGTGGCGGACACGTTGTCGTTGTTTCATGCTTGGTCTCTTGGGAGGAAATGCATTGCGTAGACGGTCACCAAGTCTTACCATCTCAATAGGTTATGTGCAAGCCAACAACAGGGGATGGCGGAAGGACCAATCGTCTTCTCTCCTTCCTACTCATCATCAAATGTGCTTCCACGCGAGACCTCCTTTCCCAAATCCCGCGTTTTCAGGACATTTCTAACGAGTCAGCATAGGACATTATCAAAGAGTCGCGACAATTGGCTATTTAGGTATTGACAGACCTCTACCAGTGATGCAGAATTACCAATGAAATGTTCAGAATGAGTTATGACCTTGGCGAGTTCAGGGCGTCGGGCCGTTGTTCATGGCCTTTCAACTTGTCGCCGATTCCGCGGCAAGAGGTTTTTGTTTGCGACGGTTTTGATTTCCGACAAGTTCTCAGGTTGGGAGTGGCAAGAAAGCGCACGCAAACCCAGGTGGGCACATTCTTGTCGGTTGAGAGCTTCTGTCCCTGCAATCATTAACCGGAGATCGACTAATTCAACTGATCGGGGATGGGGGGAATCTGTTCCGGGTGCTCTGGCAGCTGGGGTTAGGTCGTAACGCGGGAGAGCAAGCCTGAAGGGACGATCGAACGGTGTGCGATCAGAGCCCTTGCAGAGCAGCGCTTTCCTGGAGAAATTGTCAACAAACCTTAAGAAAAGGGTAAAGTGCTAACAGCGGCCTTCAAAAGGCCTTGGAGAGGAGAAGCAGATTATGAACAGGAAGCTCGCACTAATAACGCTTGTCGGCCTGGTCCCGGCGCTTGCAGTCGCGCACTTGTGCAACGATGTCTTTGTGCAGGCGAAGGATAACCTTGCTGTGAAAGTGGACATCAGGGACGATCAGCTCCGAATAAGCGGGGCCGCCACTTTCAGGGTCTATCTCCTTAACACGATGGACAGAAACATCTCGAACATAAACCTCGAAGTCGTGACGGACGACTTCGAGACAGTAGTGAAGCCTTCCCCAGAGTGGAAAAGCTTCCCGAGCCTGAAAACAAAACGGAGAGGCGGGAAGAAAGAGTATTTCGAGGTGAAATTGAAACGCAAGCCGAACACCGTCCAGGGGAAGTACAAGATAGGCCTAAAGCTGTACAACGGGCGCAGAAAGAGCGCGGTCTTCAAGACCGTGGACATAGATGAGGCGCTGGCCAGAATGACGGTCCCCGCGGTCGCCGCTCCTCCCAAAGTTGACGGCGAGGCAACAAAGGCCGAGTGGGAAAACTCCCTTCTCTGCACGTCGTTGTACGAATACAAGAAGGCTGGAGGATATCTCGCCAACTGCAATTCCGAAGTGCAGACCCGCTTCCGATTCATACACGATAACCAGAGCCTCTTCTGCCTCGTTGACTTCCAGGCCAAAGGTAAGAGCGATATTGCCAGAATATATGTCGCAAAAGACCACGAGAGCAAGCCGGTTGTTGTCCTCGCCAACCTTCAGGAAGGAACTGCCTCCCTGGAAGGGCGGGACGGCCCGGAGATCGATGCAAAGGTCAGTGGCACGAAGATGGAGATCCGGCTGCCGTTCGACGTACTCGACATAAAAGGACGAAGGTCTTTCTATGCCAATGCCTGCCGAGAGCAGGATGCAACAACGACGTACTGGCGGGGGAACAGCGCTTCAGTAGAAGACCCCGTTGTCTACGCGAACTTCTTATTGCAGTAAGACCTTATGGGGAAAGGGGGATGGACGAGGAAAAGGATCAATGAGCTTCAGAGAGGCAACGGTACTGTACACCCTCCTGTTCATCCTCATATTTTGTGCTCCGACGGCCGAGGGAAGCACGAGCGCGTTTCTCGCCATAAAGCCCGTACCCGATGATTTCTTCGATGAAGCCACGGAAGGCTCAAACCCCGAACTGGCCGGACGGGACAAAGCGCTTTTCTGGACCGGCATCGTCAACCCGGCCGGGCTCTCCATAGAAAGCATTCGCAACATCTCCCTTTACGACGCGGCAGACAACCAGGTTCCCCTCCTCATCGACACAACTTCCATCTACTCGGAGTTCGGGCCGGGAGAGATAAACTCGATGCACATTGCCTTCGTCATCGACGAAACCGCCCTCGAGGCCGGAATGCCGAGACTGGCCTGGGGAAGCGATATCGAGGCCGAAAACAGGGAAGTCGAAAAGATGACCGCCTACCTGACTGACAAAGCTCGATACAGGACCTTTACATTGGAGAAGAAACCAGGCGAAGGCGAAGGCAGTTCCTATATCGCGACACTCGAAGTGATCGTCGATGACTACGCGGACGTCTACTACATCTGGTACCTGTTGCCAATGGTTCTCATATTCGGACTCCTGCTCGTAAAGAAGATCCTTGCGAAATGAACGCCATCTACTTCTTCCTAAGCTATATCCTCGAACCTCTAAGCTCGCCCTTCTACCTGCTGCTCGCCCTTCTTTTGTTGGGGTATGTTTTCAAAAGGACCAGCTCCCGGGTGTGGCGAAGCGTCGTGCCTTGTGCGTTCACGGCCGTCTTCTGGTGTGTCTACCGGCTGGCAGCGCTCGACCCGGACGCAGCGAGGTGGCTGCACAGAACCAACAGCCCTCTGGCGGGGATACTCGCCGTGATGGTCGTTCCGGCCATATTCCTGCCGCGGAACAGATGGTACAAGCTTTTTCTCCTGCTGCCTGCCGCTTCAATAGTCCTGGCAGTAGCAGAGGCCGTTTATCAGTACAGCCAGTCGCCACCCGGCGCCCCCTTCATGTGGTTTCCTGTTCGACCGGGCTTTTTGATTGCGGCCGTAACGGGGCTGCTCATTATCGCACAGCATTTCCTTCCGACGGACAGATTCAGGGCGGTGACCCGTGTCACCGCGCTCCTTGTCCTGCTATATGGAGGGTTCGCCTTTCGCCAGAACCACATCGACTATAAGGAAATGCTTGCGCGCAGGCAGGATGATACCAGAGACATAATGGTTCTCTCCGAGACAACCCCTGTGATGAAGGCGGACAACAGACTGAGCTACCTGCCGAGCGCACCATGCCGATTCAGCGCAGACGGAGGTTACGTCCAGGGTTGCGTGATGGAGCTCTTCCAAAGGACCTTGCAGATACATTTCGGCAAAGTTGGAGCGGGCGATGCAAGCGAGACGGCCCTGCTGGCAATCGCTCTGGCTGCGGTCCTCTTCCTCATTGTCCTGTGCTACGCAGGTGCGCGCTGGTGGTGCGGCTGGATCTGCCCGCTGAGCACTTTGGGCGACGTGTTGAACACGGTACGCCGCTGGCTGGGGCTGCCGTACATGAAGCCGACACAGCCGTTGAAACTCACTTATCTTTACACGGGCCTCTCCCTCGGTACCTTCGGTCTGCTGCTGTCAAAGGCATATGCTCGTATCGACGACCAGGGAAGGTTTCTGGGCTGCAAGATTCCGCTGTATCCCTTCTGCAAGATCTGCCCGGGCCAGCAGGTTTGTCCCGTCGCATCGCAGGGCATCGGTGCCTATCCCCCGCTCCCCGGTTCGGAGTGGCTGTTCGGCTTTTTCAAAGTTGCCGCCCTGTTTCTGCTCGGGCTGTTCCTCATTGGATTCATAACAGCCCGAAGGCTTTGGTGCCGTCTATGCCCAATGGGAATGGTTGGGGGCATTTTCAACCGTGGGGGGCTGCTGGCGCTGAAGAAGGACGTTCAGAAATGCAACGGATGCGGAGTATGCAACGAGGTATGCCCCATGGACATAAGACTCGTTCAGGAGGAGATGTCGAAGGAGAACGTTTCTTCCTTTGACTGCGTGTACTGTCTGAAGTGTGTCAGCCACTGTCCGCAGGACAAGTGCCTCCGGCTTGAGCTCGCCGGGCAGAGAATTGTGGAGTCTGATTTCTCAAGGGAAATGCAGCATGGGTAGGCAGTTCGAAGAAACATACAGGCTGAAACCGGCATTTGCCGACAATCCCGGGAATCTGAAGAAGCAGCTCTTTATCGAGGAGACACAGGCGCGTATACAATCCGCCCTTTCTCAAAGACCGAAGAACATCGCTTATTTCGAAGAGATAATGTACACACGAGATGGCGGCTCGACGGGGCGGCCGCGGGTGGGCTACTTCTGCAATATGGTCCCACATGAGATCATCGCTGCCATGGGTGCCGAAGCGGTACGGCTCGATTGCGGAAACAATGCAGCTGCCGTTGTGGGCGAAGAGGTCCTTTCGGGCGAGATATGCCCTCTCGCGAAGGCGTCTTTCGGCAGTTTCCTGAGAGAGGATTCTCTCGCAAACACGTGCGACCTGCTTGTTCTACCCACAAGCTGCGATGCCAAGCGCAAGATGGGCGAGGTGGTCAATGATTTCAAGCCCACGTTCATGTTCAACCTCCCTCCGGAACAGAACCACTCGCTGTACAGCAGACAGAGCTATCTCGAAGTGCTTCGACTCGTTCAATTCCTCAGAAAACGCCTTCGGCTGCCGCTCTATCGCAGACGTCTGGCGGAGACAATAGAGCTGGGCCGTGAGCGTACTCTGCTTGTTCGAGAGTTGCAGGAACTCCGCATCAGGAAGCCGAGGGCTCTGACTGCGTCCGACTTCCTCCTGATAATTCAGTCCTCGCAGTTCCGGCCGGTTGATCTCTCCGAGTGGATTGGAGAAGCCAGAAATGTGCGCGATGAAATCGAGGCGTATGAACCGAAACGCAGGAGTCTGCGGCCCCGACTTGTGCTTACCGGTGCGCCAATGGTCTGGCCTAATTTCAAGGTGCTGAATGTGTTCGACGAGGCCGGCGCTGACATAGTAGCCGACACTCTCTGCACCGGCGCCCAGTGCTTCTTCGACCCTATCGTAAGAAATGAACGGGGAAAGCGCCATATGCTGCGGGCGCTCGCGAACAGATACGTCTACGCTTCCATATGCCCTTGTTTCATCTCCCAGACCAAGCGCATCAACCGGATCCTCGAGCTCGTCGAGGGATCCCAGGCCGACGGCGTGGTGAACTACTCACTTCGTCTTTGCCAGGTTTTTGACGTAGAAACCTACCGGATCGAGAAGATACTGAAGTCCCGAAAGGCCTCTTACATAAACATACGAACGGATTACAGTCTCGAGGATACTGAACAACTAAGAGTCAGGATAGAAGCATTCCTGGAAACGCTTTAGCGCGGGAGCACTTGGATGATCACTGCAGGAGTGGATATCGGATCAACGACGAGCAAAGCTGTGCTGCTGACCGGCGACAGAGTAATCGGGCAGGCCCTGATCCCGTCCGGCAGCCTTCCCGCGAAATCAGCGCGGGTTGTCTTCCGGAAGTGCTGTTCGACAAGCGCGATCGAAGAATCACGCATCGATGCCATCGCCACGACCGGTTACGGCCGCCGTCTCGCTGACTTCGGTGACCTGGTAATTACCGAGATAAAGGCGTGCGGTATCGGAGCTCAGCATACGGTATGTCCTCATGGCCTCATATTCACGATAATCGACGTTGGCGGCCAGGACACGAAAGTCGTCACACTGAACGAAGATGGAGACATAGAAGACTTCGCAATGAATGACAAATGTGCCGCGGGTACGGGTCGTTTTCTCGAAATGCTCGCCCAGAAACTGGAACTAAGCTACGAGGAGTTCGTCGACGCCGCGCTTCGTTCGGAGACAATGATACACATGAACTCCACCTGCGCGGTTTTTGCTGAAAGTGAAGTCGTGTCGCTGATGGCGAGAGGTATCAACAAGTCAGATATCGCCGCGGCGGCGAACAACGCCATAGCCGAAAGAATAGGGTCCATGGTACGCAGGGTGGGACAGAAGGAGGTACTCTGCTTCGCGGGAGGCGGAGCCCGCAACCAGTCGCTCGCCCGGGCCGTCGAGGAAAACCTGAACAAGAAGCTCTATATCCCTGAACATCCGCAGACGATGATGGCGCTCGGTGCCGCCATCGCGGCGAGGGACAAACTGAACAAGACGAGACAGCAATGAATTACAGAGGAAACGTCGCTCGCCTTGCGGGAGCACTGCTCGCCCTCCTCGTATTCTGCGTCTCTTGCGGAGGCAAGAAAGAGAGCAGAACCCGGGACCTGACTGTGTTCCATGCGGCCTGCTTCGCGCCGGTCATGAGCGCCATACGCAGGGACATCGAGAACGACCTGAAGATCAGGTTCCGCACCGAGCCAAGCGGCAGCCAGGTCGTTTGCCGCAAAGTAACGGAGCTTGGGAGGGACTGTGACATCATGATGCTGGCGGACGGCCGCCTGTTCAAACAGATAGCGTCAGAATACTGCACCTGGCGAATCGATTTCGCGCACGACGAAATCGTCCTCGGTGTGGGAATCAGAGCGATCAAGATCGACGAAGCCGAGGAAGACTGGATTGCCGTTCTCAAAGATGATGACGTGGTGCTGGGAAGGGTCGACGAGAGCCTCGCTCCAATAGGCTATCGAACGCTTCTCGTGTGGAAGCTTGCCGAAGAGTTGGGCCACCCGAGGCTGATGACACAACTGAGAGCCAGGAGTGATAAAGTAGTCAACGACGTAGCACACCTCGCCGCTCTCCTGTCGTCGGGAGACATCCATTACGGCTTCCTGTATCGCTCGACCTGCGTGAACTACGACATTCGTTACATACCGCTCGACAGCAGAATCAACCTCGGTGATGTTAGCGCTGACTACAGCCATGCGGAAATCACGCTCCGCCAGTCGGCCTCGAGTGCAAGACGCACCGCCATTTTCAAAGGCTCACCGATAACTCACGGCTTGACAATTCCGATCGGCGCTCCGCACAGAGAAAGAGCTGTCGAAGCCGTCAGATATCTGCTTTGCGAGAAAGCGGAGACATTTCGCGAGCACGGATTCTCCACGTTCACGCCACGTTTCTATGGCCCTGAGGCCGACTTCGGACCATTCGAGGGCTTCACCGAGTACGCCGGAGAATTCTGATGACTCTCATCCGGCGAGGAAACATGCAGAGAATCGTGCCTCCGGTTCTGTTCGCCGTGCATCTCGTCCTTCACATCGTGCTGACTGTGCAGGGCTGGCTGCGTCCTTTCGAGCTCTTCAACCTGCTGTTGCTCGCCGGAAACCTTATTACCGCTCTTCTGATTCTCTTCGGCAAGACGGATTTCCTGTCCGGCGTCGGCATCATGCTTGTGATAGCGAGTCATGCGCTGATAGGCCAGAGAATAGCGCCCGATTCGCTCACCAGCGGCGCTATTCTGCTGGTGAACGTCCTCATTCTGTACGTGGGCATGAAGATTTCCGAAAACCTGTCGCTTGCGCATTTTCTGGCCTTTATCGCCAGCTACTTCCTTCTTTTTCTCATCTTTGTCTGGAAAATGGAGAACGCGGAGGCGTTGTTCCTGCTGTCATTGATGGGCCTCGCGGCGACCGCCCGGGACCTGAGGCTTCTGACATATTTCTGGGCCCTCGTCCTCTCTTTCACCTTCTGCCAGCCATACGCATGGCAAACGGCGCTAATGTCTTTCTTCTTTCTCGCAATCGTCTTCTCTGCCCGGGCCGGCGCCCCGTCGCGCATGCTTCCGATATTCCTTGCAGCAGGTCTTGTCCTTGTCTTTCTCGTGCTGCTCCCGGTCCTGATCCTTGTAATGGAAGAGGACCCTCGCAGCATAGTCAACCTGCTTAAGGAAAAATCCGTCCGAGATGCGATTCTCCTTACCGCGGTTACAGCGACCATATCGACGTTGATACTCACCGCATTCTCGATACCTCTCGCCTATGCGATTAGCCGTACGAAGTTCTTCGGGAAGCCGCTCCTGCTTTCACTGATGGACCTTCCCATAGTAATCCCACAGTCGGCAGCCGGCATTGCGCTGCTTCGGCTCTTCGGCAAACGGCAGTTCCTTGGCGAGGTCATCTTCGATGCGTTCGGAGTCAGATTCGACGGGACGGTGCTCGGCATCTGTCTGGCTCAGATTTTTGTCTCGATGCCGTTCATAATGAAGAGCGCGCTGAGTGCGTTCGAATCCGTGCCCGTGCGACTGGAGCACAGTGCGCGCACACTTGGTGCCTCGCCTTTCGGAGCGTTCAGACGCCTTGCAGTACCACTTGCATCCCGGGGAATATTCGCGGGCATCGTACTCGCATGGGCGAGGGCGGCCGGCGAGTTCGGTGCGGTGCTTTTCGTTGCGCCATACCCTCAAACCGCGCCCGTTGCGGTTTACGACCGTTTTGTCAGTGTCGGCATTGTAGAGACGGCGCCGCTGGTGACAACACTGCTCCTGTTTTCTGTCGCGATGTTCTTCATTCTACAGCTCGCGGCAAGGACAATGCCCAAAGCACATCGTACGGAACAGCAATGAGAGATGCGTACCTGGATATCATCGGACTGGATAAGACACTGGGAGCTTTCCATCTCGGACCGGTTTCACTCAAGCTGGAAGAGGGAGAATACGCAGTCCTTCTCGGACCCACAGGCTGTGGCAAAACATCTCTCCTGCGAGCCATCGCGGGGACTCTCGGACACGCAGGCGGCGAGATAACTCTAAGGGGAGAGAAAATAGACCGTCTACCCTCTCACAAACGCGGCATCGGCTACGTGTCGCAAACAGGCGACCTGTTTCCCCACTTGACCGTGAGACAAAACATCGCCTTCGGCACCAAATACCTCGGCATTTCTCGTGCAGACGCCCGGAGACGCGTCACCAGGTTCCTCGAGCTCTTCGACCTCACTCACCTTGGCGAGAGATATCCGGAAATGCTCTCCGGAGGCGAAGTAAAAAGGGCTGCGATGGCACGCAGCCTCATTACGGAACCGAGGCTGCTCCTCCTTGACGAGCCGCTTGGCATGCTCGACTACAACGCAGGCAGAGAAGTCCTCGTAACGCTGAAGATAATACATGACGAGCTGAGGACAACAACGATCCACGTGACACATGACAGGCACGAAGCGTGGAGTATTGCCCAGACATGTGCGGTCATGAACAGAGGCAGAATACTGCAGAAGGGATCGGTCGCGGAGCTGTTCAGACAGCCGGGAAGCCGGTTCGTGGCCGAATTTCTCGGTGGCATAAACATATTCAGCGCGACTTTCACTAACGACACCGCCGACGTGGGCTGGGCGAAAATTCCGCTGGCGAAAGCGCCTCCTGCGAAAGAGGGCTGCGTGCTGATAAGGCCCGAGAGCATTCGAATCGTCTCGGGAGCCGGAGAAGGCAAGGTATCGGGCGCCGTTGAGTTAGTGCGGGATTTCGGCGAATTCATCGAGGTACAGGTCCGGGTCTGCAATTCGGGCAATCTTTGCCTGCACTCGCCCGTAGAGAGTTCGAGACCGATCGAAGTTGGAGACGAGGTATTCCTGGACTGGCCGGACGAATCGGCACACGCGATTATCGATGATTAAGGGCCCCTGAAAGATGATCGACAGGATTTAAGAGTGGATAAGCGAGCTGTTCAGTAACGTCAAGCTCGTTGACAGTGGGCTTCAGGGGCTGGAGGGAAGCTATGTCGAGCTGTTGACCATCCTTTCGCTCGGGCTGCTTGCCATCGTCCCGGTTCTTGTCCCCAAACGACATCGGCAGTGGTGGCGGCACCTCAACCAGCTCTTCGGTGTAGTGATCTTCATATTTGTCGTGTTCACCTGCCTCGGGGTATTCGGTATGGTCCGGAACTTCCATCGTGGTCTGAGCGAAATCGGTAGAGAAAACATCATTGCGCTGTACTACTGCTCAGTTCCCGTGACGATACTCATGACCTCGATGCTCTTTGGCCCGGCGTTCTGCGGATGGATATGCCCTACGGGAGCGCTTCAGGAACTCGCCGGCTTCTTCACCAGGAAGTGGACCCGCAGGCGCAAGAAGGCGGGCTACCCGTTCTCTTGGGCTGTATTCACTGCAGCCATAGCGGTGACCCTGATATTCCTCCTGTGGATGTATCGTCTAAGCACAACAAGACTGTTTTTTATCGAGGACGCAAGCATATACTGGTCCGAAGTCCTGATCATACTCCTTCTTGTGCTGGCGTTTCGTATGAGCGTCTGGGACGGAAAGCTTCGCAATCTACGGTTGCTCTCCTTTGCCGTAATCGTCCTCGGCGCGGCAATGGCGGTTCGCATCACGTCCCCCGTCCATTTCGGCTTTTCAAAGTTATCCGAATCCGCCT
>SDBS01007375.1_pt1 | contig 10681 bp, 7 predicted proteins | sample 2277091 | NCBI WGS metagenome assembly SDBS01 (sample SAMN10404972, study PRJNA504765) | marine sediment metagenome | isolation source: marine sediment core GS10_PC15, 163 cmbsf | place: Arctic Ocean: Southern Knipovich Ridge | collected 2010 | reverse complement strand
CCTTGCAACCGTTAGAAGCGATATTTCCAAATCAATCTCACCAGAATGTTCGTGTCGTAGCATATAATCCACAAAATCTTCACCGCATTCTTGTATGTCGATAAACATTTTCTCCGGCATGGAAAACAGTTCCGGTATCATCGTCTGAGTCAATGACGCTGAACCACGCTGTCTTTCAAGTATTCTCGCAAAGGAAAAGGTCAGGCATAGAAGTTTATCTTGCCATTGAATAGCATTATCAAGAAGTGATTTAAGGGTTACATTCTCAATAGCCTTATCTTCCAAATGTAACAGCAAAAGACATTCTAACTCCCTGCTATTCAAACAATAATTCATATTTATCGTCCATCAGTCGCTTTTTTCATAAGGTCCGTTGCACTTGAATCATCCAAGGATGGTTCTTCTCCCGACGCCACCCCCTCACTTTTTTCAATCACAGTACTAACAAAATCTTCATCAATATTATCTCTATCATCCGCTAAAGACTTCTCTATCAGCGCAGAACAAGTTCTAAGAATTGTTGCTGCATTGTACTCACTTGCCTCAGCAATAATACTTATTGCACCAGGTGTAAACGGAGTCAGATCATCGCCTGAGAACGAGTCACTCCTATACTCATCAAGATACTTCTTGATCAGCAGATTAACATGCTCACGATTAAGTTTTTCAAACGGGATAAGGTGAGGAGATGCAACTTTTGGAGATAGTGGATAACGCTGGTCCAATCCTGAGCTTGACCAAGCTTCCGAAATAAGCGCTGGAACACCAGCATGCAAGACAAGAAACAAATTAATGAATCCATACCGTGCGTTCTCGTATGAGCCATCCAGCAAAACAGATCTAAGCTCGGTAGCAAAATCCCGCCTCTGACGTCCACTTTGAAAGTCCGGTACTCTTTCGAAATCATCGACGAAGATGTATGCACCATTGAAACCTGATGCCATAAACATTTGAACAAGATGAGAAAAAACGAAATCAAGTTTTTCCCGCCCCTTCTTTAAATTTTGATAGGCAGTCAGGAAAGACTCTTTTGTAATGAATGTATCTAACAACCCATGTCGAGATGAAAGCAGTGGAAATACATCAGGGATTTTCTGTAAAAATTCATTCTTCCCGATGACATCCATCAGTTTTCGGGATTCAATCCCCCGTTTTCTGAGCCATTCCTCTGAGTTGAGAAATTCAATCAATTTCGGCTCATCTTCTTCATCTATATTCACATCCGGATACGCCTCGGAAATCGCGTCAAGCCTCATACTTGCAAGGGATGATGCGATGATACCGGAAGAATAAATTGCCTTAAAAAGCAGGTCAACGAGACTACCGAACGTTTTTGTTCGTCCCCCAGGTTCAGGCGCCACATAAACCGCAAAACACTTGTTGACTTCGTCGGAAATATCCAGACAGTATTCTTGGTTAATCCGGTCAATAAGGTTTACAATAAACGCCGATTTTCCATTTCCTCGTCCTATATATGACGTGTCCATTATATACCCAAGACGAAGATGTGATGGATCTGTCTGGGATGATTTCAGAAACTTTGATTCTATTTTTTCGTATTCCTTACTTCTGATGTCAGCCTCATAGATCTTGCCATTTATGCGACGGTCTGTTGAGTCCTTATTTACCGGACTCGTTGGGAAAGGGTTCTCTGTTAAAGCAAACCGTTGATATCTGGCTTCCAAGTCAACCCTCTGTTGTTGCTTGGGCTTTCGACGTAACTTATCCATTATTTTGGTCCTCCTTTGGAAACGTCAATGGCTATTATATTGCGATAACTGCCATCCACCATGACGGGTTCATGTTTCATATACAACGCACTGGTTTCTTCCGGTAGTTTGTCTACCTCAAGTGATATGCGAATCGCGAGCTGTCCGGAAAGATTCAGGCGGTATATTACATTCAGTGTTTCTTCAAAAGTATGCATGGATATTTTTAACCTGAAGCAAACGATTTCCCGTAATGATGCCAGGTTGATAAAGTAGTATCGTACTTGACGCCTCAAATCAAAATAACCTTTAACAAGGGTATCAAGGAACTTATTTTTGTATGGGCTTTCTTTCTCAGCTCCAAGGGTTGGCTCATGAACAAAGAGACGTTTACCGTCCGAATAATGGTATATCCCTGAGAAATCATCCGAATGAACATCATCAAGAACCACAGATGTGGGATAAACCAGCTTCCCGTTGATAAATGGGTAAGATTCCGTTGCTTGAATCACACCGATCTGTCTGGCCCGATATCCCCATAAATCGAAGGATGTCATAGAATAGGGACATTCATAGAGTTCCTGGAGAAAATACGCAAGCCAGAAGTCACGGATACGTTTTGTTATCTTGTTGTACTCTTTGGGGTCAAACCGTCCTGATGAACTTTTAGGCAAAAGACCATCGTGAGTAATCTTTTTCAAAAGCTCCTGGTTTTTTTGAGTCAAATCAACATTGCGTTTCAGATATTGATCAATGTCTCCCTGGAGTTTTTTCACAAGGGACTCCGTGTAGCGAGTCATAGCTTTTGTTGTTTGGATATTTCTCCTATCAAAATGCAATTCAAGTGGGGAATAATGTGGAAACACTAACACTCCCGAACCTTTTGAATTCGCTTCGTATAAAAATTCAACTAATGTTCGAAATGCTTTATGTGCATCTTCCATCAGTCTGAAGACAGAGAGATTGAATGCGCGAGGTCCTTCTGTACGATACTGAAGCAAGAGACTTTTGGCTTCTTCTTTCAGATGAATTGTGTGATCATTCTCCTCGATAACGAGGCCATACTCCTTACACTCGTCCATCACTTTATTGAACGTATAGCGATAACGCCATTGTTGATGCAAAGTAGGATTCTCAACCTCTTCCAGTTTCTTGTATTTTGATTCACCAAGTCGGTATTCTTGCTTGAGAATTTTGAATGCACTAAACGCTTCGTCCTGGATCATGTTTTTTTCAACGCTACTAAGAAAAATGAAGAAATAGTCCAAAAAATAGAACTTTCTGGACGGCAAAGAGGAGGTTTTTACAGTTGCTTTCATCATAAATACTCTCCCTCTACGGCCAATATATTCCCTATCCTGTCATACTCCTCCAGGCACTTGCGCTTGGACATAAACTCGCCGAAAGCCTTCTCCTCCTTCTTTTTCAGTACCGGGAAGGTGTCGAGAATGTAAGCAAAGTCATCGCGGGAAAGGCCGTGAAGATGGGCTGCGTAAGCATCGATCTCGGCACGGATCTGGGCTCTGTCGCCGGTGTCTCCCTGATCAGGCAACGACCCATATAGGCCACATTCTTTTGTCCATCGAGGCGTCAGATGGTGAGTTGATTTACGGAGTCTATTACGGATTTCTTGCTCATACGTTGGCCCGTAATCCATTATGCTATTGTTCGGATACCAGAAACTGGGGGAGATCCATTCATTGACATAACAAGCCTCCCATATTTCGGAAAAAGGACTTGAAGTACACACTAAGCGACATCCCCGAGATAGGATCGCATCAACAATATACCCTACACGTTTGTTATTCATCTCAATGTCTACAATGGGCAACTGTTCGACTATGAACATGTTTACATTGGTCGTCACTTTGCCCCGCAAAACCCAATCCATTACAAATGAACCCGCAATTGCGCCAATAGTTACAGCTACCCTGGGTGGTAGTGGGCACACATTCAGGGAATTTCCCGTTGGATATGTTGCGGGTATCACTGTGGGAATGAACGTACGTTCATTCGTATTTGAAGCAAGGGCTCGATATGTCAACCTTGTCCTTTTAGTTGTGAGTTTTATTGTCGCATCACTTCGACTCAACCAGCTCGTCGGCTTTGAAAATTCATTCGTAAGAATCCAAATCTGTTTACCTTCCCACAACGGGAGAGGGTTTGTTTCTTGTACTTCATCCCTTGCCAAGAACAAGTCACTATCATCTGTAATATTGAATTCCCTCTGGAAACGGGTATCCCACCTATCCTTGAGATACTTTCCAAGAAAAGGATGTTGACCATACAATTGTGAAGCGATATCAATCTCTTTTTGATTATCGAATTCCATTATGCTGAGGCTGTCTGGAGAGAATCTCTCAACGTTAGAAGATGTCATGAATAAAGCATTGGCATCAATTGACGGCAAGCGCTCCGGGTCGTGTTCCATGAAGACGCACTTGAATCGGTTCGTTTGCCCACCCTTTTGTGTACCAAACAAAACGAATTTGAACATGCGATGAATATTGAAAACACCTCGACGGTTCTCAAAACAGTATAGAAAATCGATGCGACTTTGATTGAAGAACAGTTCCCGCAATGGCATGCAACCTTGGTCAGTGTAAATACCGCTTGGTACTACGATCCCCATATGCCCGTCGTCTCTGAGCAGGGCGAAGAATTGCTCCAGGAAAAGCTTAAATGTATTGACATGTCCTTTCCCGACAGCACTATATGCTTGCGGTTCTCTAAAATACTTGCCTAATCTTTCAAATGCATCGCAATATAATGTCCAATTGCTCTTAATCCTTGGATTTCGTCTCATGAGCTCTTCAGCCGTCTTCTTGGCTTGTGGCTTGCTGTATTTTCTGAAATCTGCATCATAATCACTGAAGAACTCTTGAGAATTTGTCTTCACAATATCCCACGGCGGATTGCCGACGATTGCCGAGAACCCGCCCACCGCCTCCGGACCGAAAACATCGGGGAACTCAAGAGGCCAGTGGTAAAAGTGGTGCCAGTCGCGAGACGCCCCTACCGATTCCAGAATCTCCGGGAGGGCGGGATTCAGGGTGTCGGCAACAGACATACCCTTTGCGAGCCGTTCGAAGATCTCCTTGTAATCGGCGATTGAAATGTTAGGGTCCATCAGGTAAGCCGTGAACAGGTCGGCCAGGGGGCGCAGGTTGGATGTGGCCTCCAGGGCTTCATCCAAAACAGCTTTCTTGGTGTCGGTGTCGTCCTCATCGATCTGAGTGATGGACGCAACATCCTGTGCCGCCTCCGCCAAGACAGACGAGAGACCGTTATAATCAAAGAGCAGCCTTTGGGGGTCTTTCTTTTTCTTGCTCTCTTTGTTGCGCTCCGGGATGGAAGCGAGTTGATCGAGGGAACGGATACCGATCAGGCTGTTCCCACAGAGAACATGGTGATCGAGAAAGGTCAACTTATGTTCGATGGCAAAGCAGTTGAGCCAGAGCGAGAGCTTGGCTAGGTTTACAGCTAGCGGGTTGAGGTCAACCCCGTAGATGCAGTGGCGGGTGATACGCCGCCGCCAATCGTTGGGACGACTGGTAACAGAAACCGTCATACCCTCGACATGAGGTGCTTCTTCGAGCAAGGCGACGACCAGCCCGGCCATCTGGTTGGCTGCATCCACCAGAAAGTGACCGCTGCCCATTGCCGGATCGCAGACCTTGAAGTTAAGAACCTCCTCTTCTACAAAACGCCCGACCAGCACCGCAGCCGATTGGGCCGCCCCACGACGGGTGCCGGCATCGTGTCCGTTGCTGGCCTGTTCCAGGAGCTCGTTGAATCGCTGTCGGTATTCCCGTTCAAAGGTTTCACGAAGGGGCTGGACGATTGTTTTTTCATTGAGAAAGCGAACCAGTGATTCCGGAGTGTAATAGGAACCGGTCTGTTTGCGCTCCAGTGCGGACTCGCCGAAATAGACATCTCCCTTTTTGATCAGCGTGTCGCCCGCCCTTTTCGTTGTCTGGGAAGCCAACAGCATTTCCACGCCCTTTTTGGTACGGCGACGGATGCGATCGGCGTCGGCTAGCTGTACCGTGTATTCCAGTATGTTCTCGTAAAGCTCCCCGAGATGGCGGACCTCCAGGTCTTCGTAAGGTATGGCGTATTCTTCGTCCGGTTCTTTGTCGTAGGGCTCCACAAACGCCAACAAGTACAGCGCCCGGGAGAGGAAATCGTTACGCAGTTGATGTTGGCCAAGGAACCGCTCTTCTTCATCATCGAACAGACCGCCGTTGTAACCCATGATGCCATATTCCGGGTCACCGTCGTTTACGGCGTTAATCAAGCCTTTCAGGTGTTTCCAAAGATCATACTGGTCCGTGTCACGGCGTTCACCCCAGCGGAACTTGCGGGCCTCCTCGCAGAGCGCCTGGATGGAGTGCCGCCGGTAGAGATCGGCTTTGTCCGGGTCTGACGGCAGCAGCCTGCGGGACTCGGCATAGAACAGAAACAAGCAGCGGTAGATCAGTTTGACGGCGCTTTCGAATATTTCACCCCGCTCCACTTCGGTGTATTCTTCGCCGCTCTTTTGGGTGTCAAAAATAAACCCGTTGCAGATGTACTGCAGCACCTCGTCCACCTGAGCAAGGAACGGCGCTTTGACCTTTTCTTCAAGCACCTGTTCCGATTGCTCCCGGTCGTGGTCAAGACTGCACTTGTAAATACTGGCAGATTCATCCTGTTGCCCGTCCTCTGTGCCCTCAGTTTCTTCGGCTATGAAAGAATCCTTGTGAAAGAAGCGCTCAAAAAGACCGTATTCGGCATCATCCGATCCTTCCAAGGCCTGCTCCAACGGAAGTTCCACATAATCTTCATATGGTCTGGAGCTCTTGGTAGAGTAAAGCCGCCAGCTGGCACCGTCAGTCAGAATCCCCCAGTTGAGCTTTCGTTTTTTAAGCTGCGCAAGAAGTTTGGCGGGATAGAAACTTCCAACTGATGTATTGTCAATGTCCAATCCAGGCGGAGCGAGGTAGAGGATGCTGATGCAATCTGTGAATCCCCAGTCTTCATAAAGCGGGTAAACGCCTGGAGCGGTTGGATTGCCGGGAGGAACGAACTCAAGATAACTCAGCGCCTGTTTCAAAAAAGACTCCCACAGGGACTCGGTATCCTGCGTGTTGCGATTACGCCATGTCTGAGCCAGTGTGGCCATACGGCCTTGGGCCGCGTCGTCGAGCTTGACGCTGTCTTTCAATTCCTCGATGAAAAGCGAGCTGAACAGGCCGTTATTCTTCATAGTGCCAGTGTCTCCTTCTGATCGACCACAAATGCGTACTGACGATAGCGTCTATACTCGCGGGTCGCGATGATCTTGTCGTATTGAAGAACAAAGAGCAAGCAGGGCGTCTGGTTCCAAGTCTCCACATGGCTGGCGAACTGTTCGACGACATTCGATTGGCCGGTCCATGTGGCCTTGAGGAACTCCATGCCTGAAATAACCAAAACAGAGGCTTTGCCATGGTTCTTCAAGAACTCAAAAAGGCTGGGGATCAGGAACTGTCCAATCTTGCTGCTGAGTTTTGCGTCTTGAGCGAAAAGTTCCAGCAGGTCGAGGTGCTCGGAGTCCGTCTGGCGGGCCAACTCCGCCGCCCATTCTTTTTGGCCTCCATACTCATGGGTGAGGACAATGCAAGCTCTTCCACGGGGACGGGAGGGCAAATCTGTCACGAGTTGAACCATGTTGACAGGATCGCTCATTGAAAAGTGCCTCCAAGTGATGGTTTAGTATCTTCGCACGGCTTACGGTCTTCAAAATGCGCAGTAAGGAACTCGAGCGCCGAAAAGCCCGGTTTGAGACGGATTTGATCGAGATTGTGTGTGGTTTCGTACCGCAGCCAACCACGATCGTGAAGCCCTTCGATCTGCTTTCGGAACGAAGCGGCATCAAGCCCGAAGACCACAGACGGAGAACCAGGCGTGACCGCTATCTCGCCAATCTGGGAAAGATGAGTCTCTTTTGTGGCGCAGAAATCATAGATCATGGCGCTGAGAACAAGAGGGGCGAATTGGGTGTAGCGGCGACGATAAAGCCGTTCGTCGGACGACCGATGCAGAAGTTCCAGTTTGCTGAAATTACGTTCCATATAGGCATCGACTACAAAGCGAACCTCTTCGTAAAGTCCCTTACCGATAGTTCGCTTGGAATATTTACCGGCCAAATCGCTCCGCATCTGTTCGTTCCATTCCTCCTGCGTCATTGGTGATGCTTCCGCCAGCAGACGATTGAAGATCTCAAACCAGATTAGATTCCGAAAAGAGCCGGCACCGACGTAATGACACCATTCAAGAGAACCTCTCTTTTCAATAAAAATGTCTTGTTCTGCGATAAGCAATCCCACGGGAGTCAGTACCTGACTGTTTGGGGTGATTAAGCCCATGGCTGCACCCATACTGACCAGGCTTGCCACCTGTCGATCTGCCAGACCAGTATCTTCCTTCAGGGCATCACGGGTGATCTTTTTTAATTCTCGATGTTCCAAGAGAAAATGAAGAATACGAGCAAGCTGGTCAAATTCCAGGCGGTAACCATTGCAGACTTGAAATTTCCGTCGAGTGCTCTTTTTGACTGCGAGTTGTTTCTTTAAAGATCGCGATGAACGCTGAGGCGCTGTTGGTATATCTGCCACGATAGAAACCGTTGAAGTACCATACTCTGTTATTGGTTGCTTGTCCGAGACAGAAGGTTCTTTCGACTCCACCGTTTTCTTGTTTATGGTATTGGAAGACGATTGATCTGGGGTTTGTTCATCCGGCAGGCTCTCAAACAACTTCTGCTGAGTAGCTCCTGCTGCCCCTTTCGGAAGTGAAGGTCTGGTTGTGGTGGACATGGTCCCTGATTGAATGAAATCAACCACCTTGAGCAAGGTAATTGATGACTGCCCTATTCCTTTCACCTTACATAGTTCATTATGGGAGGCGGAAAGAACCTGGGAAAGACTGCCAAAGATCCTAATAAGCTCTTGAGCGAGCGGCATGACATCCTTGCGCCCGATAGCAAATGTTAGAAGCAGTTCCAGTAACATTTTATCAGAGCGCGACTCCGCATCGCCCGCTAAAAAGCGGTCTATGAGTGTTTGTCTGTGTCCTGTTTTTCCTTTTTCTGCCATATTGCAGTTTACCATTCCTAACGGTCTGTATCCTTTTTACGTCTTGTGTCGTCTGTGCTGTTCCAAATAAAGTTGGTAATCCAATTCAATTGAGTTTGTTCCATTAATCTCTCTTTCTTATGTGGGCCTAACGACCGAACTAAGCTGCAGGCGGACAGCGCAGCTGTTAGACTGTCACCTTAAGTGACTTATGTATCAATCGTTCATGCGCCCATTACGTTCTTTGAGCTCTAAGATATCTCTCCACGAAGCTTTTCCCATGGCTGGTAATATGGCCTCCATCAAGCTCAACAAGCCCCGCTCTCACCAAATGGACTTTACCCCAGCGACCGGAAGGCGGTTTTCCCTCGGCCAGCTCAATCAGGTATCGGACGTCAGAATTAGAAAGACCATAGAGCTCAGCCACGAAATTACTTGCATCTTTTACGATTGCTTCAGCCTGATCGGACTCACCTTCTTTCTCAAGAGCGACAGCCTTTTTAACAGCATCCTGCATGTATTTCTCTAGGGACACTTTGAAGGAAAAACTCCCCATCTTACCTTCGACATTTTGAAATCTCTCAAAAAGTCTAGATATCGATGATTTGAAAACTAATGCCAGAATAAGTATCGTAAGTGGCAATACAAGAATCTGAAGAGTATTATTAATGAGAGTATAAAGCTCGGATCCGGTCATATTGTTCCCTTGTGATAATTAGGTTTTCAGGAAGGAGATAAGTTTCAATGTTTTTCTCCACAAAGCGCCTAAAGAATTCTGGCTGGTAATCCGCTCCGATTTTCTCACATTGATCTAAGTCATTCGGATAAAAACTCTGTATTGCATTTCCTTTAGGATTGATCTCTCCAAGTACTAGCGGCCCTGCTACATGGAACTGCGAAGAGAATCCACCGGGACCATAATACCCTGGAAAACTGTAACGGAAACGCAGACCCTCCTTCTTGACTGAGCATTCGGTCCAAAACCCTATCTTTTCGAGCTTAATCTTAAATTCTTCTAGTATCTCTGACATATTTGTAAGATTAGCCTCGTAGGCAGCCTGCTCTTCCTTAGCAATATGTTTGCGTTCCTCTTCGGTAAGTCTATATGTTCGGGAAATCTCTAATGCTATATCGACACAGCTCCAAAAATCTTCTATCATTTTGCGTCCCCTCAAATCTATAGGTCTTATAGATTCATTGATACATAACTATTGAGTGAACTACAAATATGAAGTATAGTACCCTAAAAAACTTCATTATTGCAGTCTATCCATCCAAAAAAGAATACTATTCGTCAAAAATGCAGTGTATTAGCCTTTTTTACCTCTAATTTACTTGTAAATTACCTTTTTTACTTCAGAAATGCAAGTATATTGAAGCAAAGACTGCAATTTCGTTGTTTATACAATTGCAATAGACCGTTTAGCAGGAATTTATAAATAAGAACAAACCTAAATTGTTGGGTCAACTTTGTGAGGCTCTACACCTGAAACACTATTCACTTAAGACGGAAAAATCGTATGTTAATTGGGTACCCATAATCACATCACAGGTTCTAAAATGAAAGCCCTAATATTGCCTATTGAAAAATAGTCTCATTTTACAGGTCACCTCAATGATAACCAAACCAATCATCCTTATGGAAACGTCCTGTTTCCATAAGTGAAATCATAAATAAATGTAGCTTGACCCGTCATGGATGACGGGTCTTTTAAAGAATTTTTTTTCCTCCCCCCCCCCCTTTTTTCCCCCAAAACTTTTGATGGAAAAGACAATGCTTTACTTTACTTACAAAGTTTATTATTTTCTAAACAAAAAAACGACAAAACCCATTATTGCCTCCTTCCCTCCTTTATCCTATGCAACTCATTA
>SDBS01007374.1_pt1 | contig 10682 bp, 9 predicted proteins | sample 2277091 | NCBI WGS metagenome assembly SDBS01 (sample SAMN10404972, study PRJNA504765) | marine sediment metagenome | isolation source: marine sediment core GS10_PC15, 163 cmbsf | place: Arctic Ocean: Southern Knipovich Ridge | collected 2010 | reverse complement strand
TCTTGCAAATAAAAAAAATATGAAGTATTTTTCTGGCGTTTGACGATAAACATGTATACTAAAGAAACTTATGGAAATGTATTTGTAAATGTTTGACATTTAAAGTCGCCGAAAGGAGGTGATTACATTATGGCAAAGAGAAAGAAAGCTGCTAAGAAGAAAGCAAAAAGGAAAGTAGCAAAGAAGAAAACCACTAAGAAGAAAGCTAAAAAGAAAGCCAAGAAGAAATAAGTAGTTCACTGTGCCTTGCCGGTAATCTCCGGTGAGGTTAACAGGCTCAGTTGCAGCCTGTTGAATTACTAAAGGCAAATGGTGGTATTCGCTTGAAAAGGAAAGTTCTCCTGCCACGGCAGAACTTTCCTTTTTTTATTCCAATCAGACCCGTCTGTTGCTTCAAAACTCATTTTTTTTGCTTTATTCGCCCATTTCGCCATGCATCCTGTCCGCGACGCACCACGTTATCGGCTCTGCGTCCGGTGACGCGACCCTTCTGGAACCTCTGTTTTGCCGATTTCTTGACAAAAAACCAACTTGATGTTAAACTGAGGCTACTGACGAGACGATGCAGATAAAGCAATTAATAAGGAATCCGCACATGAGAAATGTCGCAATCGCAACCGTGCTCCTGTTTCTCGGCGCAGGCACTGTCATCACCCTATCGGGATGTCGCGAAGAATCCGGCGGCGCCACCCTTCGCAGGGCAAGACTCGTCGGAAATGAGAACATAGAGCTTAAGAAAGAGATCGAGCTGCGCGATAAAGAGATTGAACGACAAAAACAACTCGTCGAGCAGTGCCGCGCCCAATCGGCAAAAGACAACGAACTAAGCGGCGATAACACGATCAAGATGCTCAAGCATCTGGCCGAGTCGGCCAAGCAGGTTGATTCACTCACGACCGAAAACACACAACTGAAAGAAAAAATCAAGGAACTGGAGGCCAAACTGGCTTCTCAGCAGGAAAAATAACCATAACGATTCCCTGGCCCCCGCCCGCCTGTCAAATGCGCACGTTTCGGGATGCTTCTACGCAATCGCAGAGTTTCTCATCCGGGTAATGGTGTTGCATCGCCGCCGCCACGAATCCCACAAACATCGGCTGAGGCCGCAGCGGCCTTGACGTCAGGCACGGATGCGCCTGCGTGCCCATAAAGAACGGATGCCCTGGAATCTCCAGTATCTGCATAATCGGGTACTCCGGCGCCTTGCCCGAAAACACCAGCCCATTGTCCGTCAGAGTTTTAATGTACTTCGGGTCCACCTCGTAGCGGTGACGAAATCGCATCCGCACCGTGTCCGCACCCCCGAAAAGCTTCCACGCCAACGTATCCGACTTTAACGCGATGTCTCTTCCCCCTAACCGCATGTTGCCGCCAAGACCCTCGATCTTCTTTTGCTCGGGAAGGATATCGATTACCGGCTCGGTGCAATCCGGTTCAATCTCCGTGCTGTTGGCCTTGGCCAGCCCGCACACATTACGCGCAAATTCCAGCACCGCCATCTGGAAGCCGAAACAAAGGCCCAGGTACGGCACGTTATTGTCTCTGGCATACCGGATACACGCTATCTTGCCTTCCGTGCCCCGCGTGCCAAAGCCGCCCGGAACGATAATCCCGTCTACGTCCCGCAAATGTGCGCTGACATTCTTGTCGGTTACATCCGTCGTTTCGATCCACTTGATTTCCACCTTGCACCGCAGCGCGATTCCGCTGTGTTCTATCGCATGAAGGATCGACGCGTAACTGTCACGGACCGACGTGTACTTGCCTGTAATTCCGATCGTTACCGCGTATTTCTCTTTGCCGATCCTGTCCGTAAAATCACACCACTTGCTCCACTCGATCCGCTCGTGGCGAAGGTTAATGCGATCCTCAATCTTCAACAGCCGCAGAACCTCAAAATCCAGCCCGCAGTCGCGCAGCATCGCGGGAATCGTATAGATGCTCGCCGAATCATGCATGCTGAACACCCGCTCATAAGGCACGTTACTGAACACGCTGATCTTCTGTCGCGCCTGTTCGCCGACCGGATTCTCGGCGCGGCAGGCGATAATATCCGGCTGAATACCCATCTGCATCATCTGCTTGATGCCCAACTGCGCGGCTTTGGACTTCTGTTCGCCCAACGTCTTGGGCTCGAGAATATAGGTCAGCCCGACAAAGCAGCAACTGTGAGGCCCCTCCTCATACGCCAGCTCCCGCATCGCTTCGATATAGAACGCGTTTTCCAGGTCCCCCACCGTACCGCCGATCTCCACGAAAACCACATCCGCATCGCTTTCCATCGCCAGTCGCCGGAGTTTCAGTTTCACCTCGCCGGTCACATGAGGGATCATCTGAACATCACGACCCAGGTAATCCCCCTGCCTTTCCTTGTCCAGCACCGACTGATACACCTGACCGCTTGTCGAAAAATTTGCCCGGCTCAGGTTCTGGTCCAGCATACGCTCATACGTACCGAGATCCATGTCGCATTCCATGCCGTCATCTAACACAAACACTTCGCCATGCCGGAATGGATTCAGCGTCCCGGAGTCAATATTGAGATACCCCTCCAGCTTGATCGGCGTAACTTTCAGCCCCTTGTCCTGCAGCAGTTTGGCCAGAGACGAAGAGAATATCCCCTTGCCCAGCCCGCTCATCACCGTCCCCATCACAATCACATAACGAGCCTTGCCCTTCTTGTACCCCTCGGGTACCGGCGAGAAATACTCCGTCTCCGTACTAACATCACTCACCCTCGCCAACAAGTCCCTGCTTTCAACCATAATCCCAGCCTTGTCTCTAACTACTACTGTACTTTACGTTCCGCTGCCATATTGTTCGTCCTGCCGATGCCTTTTTACAAAAGCCTCATATTGCTCGGGGGTGTCGATACCTTCCCAGGCATATCCCACTTTGCCCGTTATGATGCTGTAACCGTGTTCAATCGCTCGAAGCTGCTCCAGCTTTTCGATTTTCTCGAGCGTGCCCTGCTCAAGTGCGGTAAACGTCATCAAAAACGCCTTGCGAAACGCATATATCCCCATGTGCCGCAGATACTGAGACCGGCGACCAACGCCCCCTGCCTCGCGATCATACGGAATCGGCGACCGCGAAAAGTAAATCGCCCTGCCCGCCTTATCCACAATCGCCTTGACAATATTCGGATCGGCGATCTGGTCGGCATTGTCGAACTCGGCAACGAGCGTCGCCATATCCGACGCCGGATTGTCCGACAAAAGCGCCGCCAGATGATCGATATCGGCAGGCGCGATCTCCGGCTCGTCGGCCTGAAGGTTCAAAATCACCTCCGCATCGACCTCCTTCACCGCCTCGGCAATCCGGTCCGTGCCGCTGACGTGCTCGGACGACGTCATCACGCAGTCGGCGCCAAAGCCCTTGCAGGCGGCCATCACATCGGCACTGTCGGTGGCGATAAGAACCATCTCAGGCGTCTTGGCGCACAATGCCCGCTCATAAGTGTGCTGAACAAGGTATTTGCCAGTGTCTTTAGCGAGAACCTTCCCCCGGAAACGACTTGAATCGTAGCGAGCCGGTATTACGACGACAACTTTCACAAATTATCTTCCTTGCAGCGACTTCGGCTAAAATTACTCCCTGAAACCACTGCCCGCCAATAATACTCCAAACTCGCAGGGCTGTCAACATCCTTGCCGGAATTTTTGTTATGCCCTTTGGGGCATAAGTGTACCCTGCCGGACACACCACTAAAAAAAGGACTGCGATTTTGTCACAGCCCTTTTTGAATTGTATTATTCAGTTTTGGTCGAAATTAAGTTTTACGCCTTCTCAAAAGCCCAACAGCACCGAAACCAAGCAAACAAAGGGTTGCTGGTTCAGGAACTATCCCCTCATCTTCATAAAGTGTAATGGTTACATTATCCGTACCGTAATCAGAACCATAATCCACGATACCCGTTCCGACAGGAAGAGCAATATTAGCGATCAAACCGGAAATCGAACCGATGCCGCCATCCCAGACGACTGTAGATCCTGCAGGCAGAAAACCTTCTGAGATTAACAACGCCTCATTAAAATCAGCTCGTGTGATAGTAACAAGCGAACGACCGTTAAGGTGATCTGTATTGTCCTCGGTTTCATTGTAGTTGCCGAGAATTGTCCCGGCCAGTTCAACAACCAGAACCTCATCAATACTAAAATCCATTGACCATGTACCTGAATTAAATGACGCACTTGCAACTCCACCGGAAGAATTATCGGTCATAAAGCTGAAAGTTGCGCTTACCTCTGCTTCCCCAAACGGAACAAAAGTAAAATCGTCCGTCATTATATAACCGGACGCCCCCCCGGTCCATGTCAGTACTTCAGTTGTCGAATTGTAAGATGCTGATGTGCCGCCAGTTGTAGCGATCTGAACTGCCTGTACCGTTCCGGCTCTCGCAACGGACACACATACAAGAGCCATCGCAAGCACCACTAAAATCCAAAGAGATCTTTTCATAACTCAACCCTCTCCACAAAGCCATTATAAATTGTGTTTATTTGTTTCTATTTCTTAATAATCCAATTCCACCAAATGCCAAAAGCAAAACAGTACAAGGCTCAGGAACAGCAACCAGTTGAAGACCGCCGGCCGAAGTCATCAAAGTGCCTGTATGATTGTCAAAGTCCACTGGATTCGATATCGGGAAACCAAGAAAATTGAAATCTGCTCTAAAATCAGACATCTTCAAAACGTCGCCGCCTGCTAAAGTTATCCCATCAAATAATGCTCCGGCCGTCGGACTGAAAAAGGCCTGACCGTAAATGCCATCATATTCCTCGTGAAGGTTCCAGGTCTCGGTTGACGACAAGGTCATCGTTGCTTCAAGAATAACACCATCGGAAACATATATCGTATCGGGATTATCTTCTGTGTTTGTAAGGTCCCCCGTTATCGTCAGCTTTGCACCGCCGTAAAAATTCCCGGACGCGACCCCGCCGCTGCTGTCATCGCTTTCGAGACTACATGCTTCCAAAGTTATGTTAAAATCAGTAATACTGTATTCGTAAGTGGTTCCGCCTGCGGCATCCAAATTGCCGATAAATGCACCCGCGTCCTTATTAATACTAACTGTGTCATTAGCGTAATACACTATCCCGGGAACACCAAGAGAAACATTCTCCACCCATACTACCACCCCCTCCGCGCTCGATAACAACAGCGCGCATAGAACAATTGATATAAAGCATCTCCTTACAGCCATCATCATACCCTCCTAAGAGTAAACACCTTTTCACTTCACCACCTGTAAAATATCCCAAAGATGTCTTGCTGTCAAGCATTATTCTTGTTTTTTTCCAAAAAAACCCAAAAAATATAGGACCTTACTGGTACAATGCCGCCCTCAGGTCCCTGACATCCTTAATATTTATCCTGCCGTCATCATTAAAATCGCAAAGATCGTTATATTTTGCGTATTTTTCAGGGTCAGAGCTATACAAATCGCCCCCATAGGACCGTTTCAGATCGCGTACGTCCTTAATGTTGATTTTACCATCAATGTTGGCATCCCCAGAAACCTTAGTCCAGGCAGCACCGCCGTTGCCATAAGCTATCCGCATAAGTGGGTCGCCTATCACCACCTCGCTCCAACTCAAAAAAGGTATCGAAGTAAAAGCCGCCTCAACAAAGGTCAAATCGGCTTTGCCATCGCTGTCTTCATCAGCGAGCAGATTATAAAAAAGGTACGACGAATCTACGACGGCCCCTGCCATCGGCTCAAAGGCATGGCCGATCGCTCCAGACCCGCCGATGGCGATAAATTCAATAATTTTTGCCTGCGATGTAGTAACCCCTGAAAACATCGTCACTGCATTGAAACTTTCGATCGAACAGAATACTCCTCCGTTCGCCACATTAAACAAGCCGGCGCCTTCGCTCAAAAGATACCCTTTGCCATCACCTTCATCACCATTGACTCCGAAGCCGGCTAAAGCGATCACATTTTGCGTTGCACTCCTGTCGGCAATGCCGGCGACAAGTTCATCGAGATCGGTCTGGCTTGTCCTCACACCGCTCCTGCGATCAAGCACAACGCAAATATCGCCACCTGAGGAAAAACTGCCTATATTGAAAATATTGTCAACGGCAGACGAGACCATGGATACGTAACAATTGGCAAAATCGTCCTGGATCAGAACGGTTTTTGCATCGGGCGGCTGGTTGATACTCGGATCAAACACCAGATAGTTAGCCGAACCATCAAGATTATACACCCGGTTCTGGTCTAACATAATATCAGGGCAATCGTCAAGTACGACAACCGATTCCAGGGGATTTACCCCGTATTCGAATGACGAGGCCTGTTTCGCTCTCTCAAGCATCGAACGAACCGCAAATATCGCACTCTTCGTTTCTTGTTTGGGGCCGTCAAGACGACATGTCAAGTACATATCGCCGGCATGAAATTGTCGATTCACAGTACCGTAACTAAGCGGATTAAACTGATACTCGCCTTCCATCTTCGGTGCCTGGCCCGTAAAACTAATAGCGTAGTTCCAGTTCATCGCCTTGCTGCCCGGCAAAGATCGTTCAAAAAGACTGACACTGCTCGACCTGTAACCGTGATAAGGATTGACCATGCGGTTTTCGTAACCGAATTCTTCGCCATACAACAGGCAAGTAAGTTCCGACTCGACAGAAGCAGCATCAATATCGCCTAAATTCGCAGAAACCACCCCCGCCGAAGAGCCTGCAGGGTAAATTACGTTTGCATAAGCCGGGTCCGTATCCTCGATACGATACGGCATGCCGGCAGTGGTGATAAGCACCTTGACCTGCTGGAACCTTTCCGGGTAAGCAGGATCCATCAGATAGGCACGCACCGGGACGGCGATATGGGTTTCATAGTCATCCCGGCTTATTATCTCATCTTCGGCTCCACTGTTAACACCGCTGCTGTCTACGAGACCGGAAAGACCAAGAACCTGCCAGTCCTCGATCTCCGGGTGATATGTCCGGTACATTTTGGCGATATACCTGCTGGTCGCACTGTTTTCATTTACGAGGACAAGTACATCTGCGCCAGTAATATCGGCCAGGGCAACAGAGGAAAATAACAACGAAAACAGAAATATGGCCTTAGTGAAGGTGCAGAATCTCCCCCCAATCCCCCCCTCCCTGGAAAGAAATAAACAAGCCACGCAACTTTTCCTTAAATAGCGTGCAAATCCCCCACAGCGTGCAAATCCTCCGCATGACTACTGCAGTCCTCACAAAACCATCGTGTGGGAACAATACCTCCTGAAAACGCTTAGCCCAACCGACGCCTTCGCCTTAAGCCAATAAGGCTCAATCCGGACAGAATCATCAAACTGCAAGGTTCCGGAATTACATGAAAAACGTTATCCGAAGCGGCACCGTCAAAATAAACTCCGCCATCCGCTGAAATGTCATCTTCAAACCAGGTGTCATCCGACAGAAAGGCAAGTAACCCGCCTCCATCGTCCATAATGGTATATGTCGCTGTTCCTTCAGCAAGGCCTTCGATCTGGAATGAAAATATCTCGCTATAGCCGCCGATGCCAGTCTCAGACGTTGCGTCTGATTGGGTTACACTGACCCCACCGGCTTCGCCGGTTACCGGGGAATTGACTGAAGCCCACCCGGCAAAGAAAAACGGAACTGGCGCAGTTAGCGATATATCCGCAACCCCACCGGTTTCGGTTATCCCGATCACTCCGCTTGTATCAACATCCAGATCCAACTGCCACGAATCAAGCCCGTTACCCGCCGTTCCATGAACAGAATCAACCCACGCCCAGACGTCAACAGTGACAAGGCCGCCAATTGACAATAGAACTTCATCCTCGAGAACTGTATACCCATCGCCGGGATCAACGGTCATCTTGAATTTAACCTGTTCATCAAGAACATCGCCATAAGTGGACACTACGGAAAGACAAATAAGAATTGACAAAAATAACTGCACCTTTCGCCTTTTCACCCTTATACCTCCTATCACATACCATTGCCGAACAATAAATATCTGTATCCTGCGCAACAAACAAACCTATTTACAGACATGTTAACCATACACGAAAGCATCTTTGCCTGCAAGGAAAAAAACTCTAATCACCATATATTTTTAAAAATCTTAGTTTCACTATAAATCCAGTACCTCATAACATTTGATTTTAGTAATTGATTTGTCATTGCCGACCATTACTGTCCCATTAACTCATGAGTGGATTGTTGTAACGTCAATAATTATAAGAGGTTGTGATAAAACATGCCTGGGGTCGACTTGAAATTATCCATAGATTTAGGCCCAACACTATGACCCTACATGCCGGCTTAAACGGCCTGGAATCCCCATTTCGCTGGACCCAAAGACCTCATGCCTGGAATAAGTGGGCCGGGCAACTGTTCTATGTCGCCCTTTCTCGCACTGCAACTTATACCATTCACACATTGAAAATGCGCGTCTGTACGCGGGTAAGTAGCTCTACAACAATACATTACAATTTCTCTCGCGGAAGTTTATTACCCTAAAGGGTATGACTTGATTTTCCTTATCCTGATGTCTCGCACCGCCCCCGTCGTCTGCCATGTCGCGATTCCAAGCGGGCGGCAGGCCTCGACTTCATACCGAACATCGATGATTCGGCCCGTGATTTCCACATCGATAATCCTGTCGTCGTCGATCCAGGCCTGAATCCGTTCGGACGTAACCCGCAGGCGGATGTCATACCACCTGCCCGTCTCAAAATCCAGAAGCACAGTCGTTTCATTCTCAGCAGCATCCATCAGGTCAATATTCGACAGTCCCACAACCTTGCCGCGCCACCCGCCAACAATCAGCGAGCAGTAGTCATCGTTTACCGGAAACGTCAGCCCGCAGAAAAAATCCTCACCCTCCACCCGCATAGCCTGCAGCCTGATCTCATAATCGATCGGGACGATGGGCCCATCCCACGTAATCCCCGTCAACTCCTCGCCTTTCTCAAGAATGATACAGCCGTCCTCCACATAAACATCCCCCCCGCCCACAAAATCGGCAATTCGCCACCGCCCCAACATCCTCCCGTCAAACAGGCTCGCCTCCTCCACTACCCCCCCCTCCGTCCGCCGCACCTCCCACTGCAGCCCCCCTGACAAAGCAGCATCTCCCCTCTTACACCCGTTGCAATAACAAGCAGCAAACAAAACAGCAACCAGCCCGAAAAATACTCTCATAGTTCCTCTCTAACCCCTAATCCAGCCAATAACCACACCTGCCCTTCCGCGGTGATCACTTGCTGACAAATTCAATTTGACCACTCTGAAGCAAGGCGAAATCGGCGTAATTAACCATCGAATCCTCATTGAGATCCATCCCGCCGCACCAGTCCGGATGAGAACAATCCATATCAAGCCACCTGGCTGCCAACTCATTTATGTCCTTTAGGCCTGGAGTGATGATTCTGACCGTTGAAGTCCCAAAAAACATACTCCCATCGCTGAAAAAACCGTGTACGGTCAACGAGTCCGGCCAATCGCTGGCGAGACTACAGATATCTTCACGTCTAAAGGCCGCCTCAATCTCCACCAGTTCGTTCTCATTGACAAAGACATTCAAAGGGGCCGATTCAAAATTAAAGTCACCTAATACGGCCGGTCTGTTAGGATCTATGTCTGCAACAGCAAATTCTTCAGGCAAGATAAGATGGGCCTTAACCCAGTTGCCTTTACTGCCGCAGTTCAGCGTGCGGGGAGTAAGTTTCATGATAACTTCAACAGTAGGCACATATTCATAGGCCCCCATATCAAATTCGGGTTGTTCTCCATTATTATCCACGCCTGGAAAATCCCAAGGCCGAACGTTCCCCTCTATATCCTCATAAACCCCCGCATCACATCCAGCATCTATACAGGGCGAATCCGCCCGCAGATGATAGCTACCATTTCCCGCATCGACGAACATCGGATCGAGTGACATATTGTTGCCCCCCGTTCCGCTCCAACCGCGTTCGATGTTACAGTAGTTTACTGTCGGGCCTTGGCTGTATATGTCCCCCGAGTTTCCCCAGAAAATACAGTTAGTGATCGAGCCTTCGACCCGAATCCCCCATGTTCTGTTGTCTGCAAAGGTGCAGTTACGGATGTTGCCGGTGCAACCGACGACGCTAAGATCTATCAATGGTCTGTCTCCTTCATTGTAGTAAATGATGCTGTTCAGGAGCGAGACATTGGCTTCTTGACCTGAAATGAGAGCCGTATTTGCCGCGGTGGAAGTTGTCCGGTTTCGTGCAAAGACGCATTGGTCGATGATGCAATTGCCATTATATACGAAGAGCGCTGACGGGCCGTATTTGCTCTCGTTGTTTTCAAATGTGCACCTGATGAAGGAAACTGAGCCCCAACCCACCACTACGCCAGCCCCTTCTTTCAGGGCATAGTTGTCACTGATTACGCAGTCTGAGATGACCATTGGAGTGATAGGACTACAGTAAACGCCACCACCACTACCAAAGTTTCCGCTTCCGTCCCAGACAATGCGATTATTTCGCACAACACAGTTACGAATGGTAGGAGTGCTGCTGGCGCACAAAATACCAGCGCCTGCAGAGTTGATGGTTCCATTAATGATCGTGAGTCCCGCGAGAATTGAATGGCGATTTTCACCGTTGCGGAAAGTAAATCCGCGATGATACTCGGTTTCAGTCCCTTGGCAATCGATGATTGTTGAGGTGACGAC
>SDBS01007373.1_pt1 | contig 10683 bp, 4 predicted proteins | sample 2277091 | NCBI WGS metagenome assembly SDBS01 (sample SAMN10404972, study PRJNA504765) | marine sediment metagenome | isolation source: marine sediment core GS10_PC15, 163 cmbsf | place: Arctic Ocean: Southern Knipovich Ridge | collected 2010 | reverse complement strand
CTGCTTGGGCCAACTACTGCTAATGAAAACCAGTCCGGCCGTTTCACTGTAAACCGGTGTGGCCACAAATTCATGAGACGGACCGTCAACCATCCAAAACTGCTCGCCCGACTCAGGGTCGAAGCCGGCCACGCAACGGTCGCCGCATTGAATCAATTGAGTGCGCCCGCGAAACTCACGGATGAACGGGGCGCTATAGCTAATCCCCTTATTCTTGCGATTGCTGCGCCAGACCGTTTTGCCATCAGAGCACCTCAGGGCAATCAGAAAAGATTTGTCCTTCCCGTCACCGTCAACGAAGACTTTATTCTCAAACAGTACGGGCGGATTGCTAAATCCCCATTCGCCTTTGTGCGTCCCGGACCGAACCTGCCATAACTGCTTTCCGGTGGCCAACTCATGTGCAGCCACGAGGATTTCGTCGCCGACACGGATGGTTACGAAAATCCGCGATCCATCGGTGACCGGCGTGCTGGAAGCATAGCTATTCTCCTTATGGAGTTTTTCTAAAGGCCCCTGCACGACGGTCTCCCGCCAAAGAACCTTTCCGTCTGTACGGTCGATGCACATGAGAATACGTTCTTTCGTAGCAGTTATGCTGGTGACCGTGGAAACACGATCGCCCCAGACAATCGGCGAAGCATGCCCCTTGCCGGGCAATTCGATTTTCCAAAGCGCGCCGGCAGGATCCCAATTGGTGGGAGTGTTTTTTTCGATGCACGTGCTGTCCCCACGCGGGCCACGCCAGCCGGGCCAGTCTTCAGCTCGGGCCGTTTGCGTAACAGCGACGAAAAAACCTCCTCTTGCCATCAACAAGATCACCAACAGCCCCGCAATGCGCAGGAACCATCGTGCCTGCCCCGGTAATGTTCCCGGCCTGCCCAAGAAAAGTCTATTCTTTCTTACGTTCGTGAATGTCATATCCCAAATCTCCTCAACGAGACTCTTTGCCGCCCTCCTCTCGATACGGCACTCTTGGGTCCGGCAGTGGCCGGAAATTCATACGCCCCGATGTCAACCTTGCCGCCTTGCGGCCTGGGTTTCCCATCAAGATCCGCCTTGGGGGCGCGTTCGGACGATCCTGTGTCAATAGCCGGCGAGTTGGCCTTCAGGTGAAAATCGAACGAATCGAAATCGACAAAACGCGGATCGACCTGCTTGTTGCCAATCGCCTGGTATGCGTTATCTTCGGTGCTGACGAGATTCTCGCCGGGTGGATAGAAGATGTTGTTCCGAATCGGATGACGCCGACCCTGTTGTGAATAGAATAAGACCCCATTCACACCACCATTCCGATAGAAAATGTTGTTTTGAACGACGCAGTTTTCCACACCATCTTGCCAGATCACAATGCCGGCGCGATTCTTGTTGAGGGCAATAGTGTTGTTAGCGATCAGCCAGTTCTTCGCATCGGCATATTCAGGCCCCGCCATCGAGTCCTTTTTATAATCGTAAGCCGCAACCTGAATACCGTAGGCTGTATTGGAATGAATTACATTGTTCGTAATCGTAAAAGCCGAGCCCGTGGCATAGATTCCGTGCAGCAGGTTCCGTGCTGCCTTCTTATTCGTGCCGTTGCCTGCGATTATATTTCGGTCGATGAGAACGCGATTGCCGTTCCCTAAAATGCCCTGATTCCAGTTCTCATGGATGTGACATTTGCGAATAATGATGTCGTGGGCGTTGTAGATCTTAACACCATCCCAGCCGTAGCGGATTTCAAGTCCTTCGATAGTAATCCAGCCGATCGGCTTTTGATAACCCTCTTGTGCCTGAAGCAGCAGGCAGTGGCCGGGCGGCTCCTTGCTCAATTCCCCCGGCTGAATCACCGGCCGCTCACCTGGATAGTCCTTCAGCACGATCGGCTTACGCTCCTGCCCGGAGAAACGAAGTACCACATGCTCTCGATACACGCCGCCGCGTACCAGAATCGTATCCCCTGCACGAGCCATATCTGCGGCCTTCTGAACCGTCCGCAACGGCTTTGCCTCACTGCCTGGATTCTTATCGCTTCCCTTAGTCGAGACATAGTAGGTATTCGCCCTGGCCACCGCTGCCATGGTTATCGCAAGAATGCTGAGCCAAATGTACCGGTTCATATTTGCCAATCCTTTCATTTTACATTTGTTTGTCTGGATTCCTATGGTTTCTGAAGTAACAGCACCCAGTCCTCTGCATCCGGCGTGACGAAAACGCCGGTGTCTGTTTCGTCAGCATTCGCCCACTTGCCATTTCTGGGATTGTACCACCGCGCACGGGTTTCTCTGGCCTGCGACCGTGGCGTTATCCGAACCTGGCCGCCAGCCGTGAAATATAACACTGCAAGGTCGGCCTCTGGAGATCGCAATCCGCAGATTCGCGGCATGGCTTCTTCGCCGCCTGGGCTCGACAAGGCCGGCTCTCCATTGGCCGAGGTCGATGTTGTGCGAAAGCGAACCTCATATGCTCCGGCCTTTTGACCAAGAGTGAAGTTCCTGCTGCTGGGATCGCGAGATACTGTGACAATCCGCGCAGGTCCGCTTTGCGTCGTGTTGGCAGGCTTGATCCAGGCCTCGATAGTGATAGCGCCCGATTTGCGAACGGCGTCGGCAATCTTTGCGGCCGGCCCCTGCGAAGCGATCAGGACTGGAGAGCGAACGGCCAAGCCGCCGCCACTTAGCCATCGCACGGCGGAGGCGTTGTCTATTCTGAGACTCAACGCGTTTGACTTGCCGGAACGGTCTCTGATGATCTGGCCGCTTCCCTCGCGGAAATCGTAAAAGACAAGTGGACCCCTTGGTGCAGCGGCTTTGCCAGCTTCGAACCTGTTTGTAGCCTCTCGTTCGTTTAAGGCTCGGTCATAGATGGAAATCTGATGAAACTCGCCGAGCCAGGGGCGATCTTTCGTCAACTCGTTGGCCAGGGCCAATCGCCAACTGCCATCCCAGTTGGACGTGTCGCCTGTAACGGTAACTTCGGCTTGCTTTCGACCGTCGAGGTAAATCCTGGCCCTGCCGGCCTTGTCGCGAGTATAGACGACGTGCATTAGTTCTGACCGCACGGAAGTCAGACGAGGGGCTTCGAAGAACTCGTTATTCGGCTCGAGCTTCCACCATGGAATGGAGGTGAAGAAATCCACGATTCGGCCGTAACCTTTGAGCATGACCATCGACTTATCCCCTCTACCGTTAATCCAGCCTCCTCCGGTGTCAGGGCCCCATCCGGTTCCCGTATCGGCGCGCTCTCCTGTGGTCTGGTAGCCCCCGGCCATATACATCCCCCACGCCAGTCTTCGCCGATTGTCGGCCGACCGCGCCGGGGCTTTGCGATTGCCGCCCCATGTGGGATAATGGTCTTCATAGCCGTATTCTTCGTTCACTTGGGGTATGGGCCTGCCGGTCTGAGCCTGCTGACGGCGGTTTTCGAGCATAAACTGATAGCCGCCGGATTCATCCCACTGCTGGTACATTGCGAAATCGGCCCACGGCGATTTGCGAAACGGAAACTGACCGTGACCGTGAACGGACATCAGGTGGTCGTATGGGTCGCACTTCCTAATAAAAGCTCCCATCTTGTTGGCCCAGGCCTCATTGCGAAACAAGTGGTATTCATTGGTGACATCCCACATCACGTTTGAAAAGGCGGCCAAGCGTGCTACAGCATATCTGTAGTACCGCTGCTCGTCCTCCTGGCCCATTCTCTTCTTGCCAAACGGATCTACACCCGGGCGCGCACCGTCAACATAAAAGATGATGGATAGAATCATATCTTTTTCGCGAGCGTGCCCAAGCATCCGTTCGGTCTTGCGCCAGTGCGGGAGATTGAAGCGTTTTACATCGAAGCCGGGATTCTCAACGCTGTCGGGCCTTTGAGCTACCCAGGGATTCAGTCGGAAACTGAACTTCTCCGTAGGAAAGACATTCTCGAACCAGGCTCGACCATTCTTCACTCGTCCGCAAATAGCGGTTCGCAATCGGTTCACTTTGAGAGCATGAAGGCGGTCGATATTGGTGCGAATAGTCTGATCGTCCCACCCTAAGAGCCAATAGGTTGTAGTCGCATTCCAGAAATAATGTTCACCCGTCCCCTCCCAGAGGAAGTGCCATGGGTGGTTCTCATCCACTCGTACAAGACCTCGACGCTTGCTGTCTCGAACTGAAAACCTTCCGGCGTGTGTCTTTTCGTAGGAGCCTTGACGATACTTCACCCGATAAGCATGACTGCCGGCCTGTGTCGGCATGAATCGGATACGAAATGTGTGCCCGTCGGAAGAATCGCAAAAGCCATCGACTCGAACTTCCCGGCCGCCATCGCGCGCGAACGAGCCTTCTACCACTACGTCCGTGAACGGATTACCGGCATCTGGTTTCTCAACCTTTAATGTGATCTCGACATAGTCATAGGTGCCTGCAGTGTCCGACGATTGTGAGAATTCGATACTCGCCGGGGCCCCGTAGACCGATTCAGAATGGACTGCGCCGGAGACACAAACAACTAAGAGCATGATAATATTCTGGGCCAAGCTGTGATGGATGCATGTTGATTCCGTTCTCATAATACTCTCCTAATCACTATATCGTGTAATCATTGCCGAATTCGATAGGTCATGATCGCCACGCCGGGCTTGGTTGCGAGTGCTACGGGCAAGCCGTCTGTCAACAGTTTGCGACCACTGTGACGCTCTTGCTCGCCCGTATCAAGGTTATAGACCACATATTCCGCATCCGCATCCAGGCCGAACAGTCTGAAACGGGCGGATTCGTAGAAGCTGTTTTGTCGCCGGAAGATCTGGACCATGCCCTCGCCTGATTCCGGGCGGTCGAATTGCCACGCCATCCACGCGGTTTCGTCACGAGTCCAGGGCGTCAGCGGATAGAAATCACCGTAGTAATTCGGGGCGATTCGGCGCCACTGAGCTATCAGTCGGCGAATCGCAGTATAGTCAAGGTCCTTCAGTCTAACATCAATACCGAATCCAACGCTTTGACCGGCGTTGCTCCAGAAGGCATAGGGCTCAACCGGTGTGTGGCCGCTGCCGTAGTAAGATGCATTCCGCGTGAACACCGTGCCCGTGCCGTGAAAGGGCAACCATAGCGACAGCCCGTACATCATACATTGGTGGCCGATTGCTTCGAATGCGTAGTCGCTCCGCCACAACGGAACTGCTCGGCGCATGGTTTCAATGTCATTTCGTCGGCCGCCGCTTGCGCATGAGTCGATGAGCATATCGGGATGCCTGCGACGCAATTCGTCCCAGTACGCGAGATAGTTTGCTACGTGCCTTATTTCGCTGATTCCTTGCCGATCCGCAGCGTCGGCGCCTCGCCAGTAACCCAGCGGATCCATGTTGAAATCCTGGCGGTAAAGGTCGATTCCCTGCTCGTTAAGCAGGCCATCCACATGTTCGATAAGCCATTCTCGCACCGTATCGTTTCCCAGATTTAGCAGGCCGCCCTCGGCGCCGCCGAGGATCCATTCCGGATGGTTCTCTGCCAGCCATGTCCCGGCAGTCACTCGCTCCGGCTCAAGCCACAGGAGTGTCTTGAGACCTTTACTGTGTGCGTAATCCGAGACTGCCCGCAATCCCCTTGGGAAGCGAGTAGTGTCCACCTGCCATGTGCCGACTCGCGGCCATCCGCCGCCGTGGTGGATATACCAGCCCGCATCCATCCACCAGTAATCGAGTTTGATGCCCTCGGCCAGGTAGCGGTTGATGAACATTATCTGGTTGGCCTCGTTTGCATCTATCATCTCGTTGTACTGGCGCGAGCTTGAGGCAAGGAGTTGCGGCTGCGGAAGCCTGCCGCCGGGTTTCGGCATGGAATGAGCCATCATCCAACGCCGCCAGATGTTCTGGGCCCGGATCCAGTTACCTTTCCAGCATTGCAGGACAATCATGGGGCTGCGTACTTCCTCGCCCGGGAGGAGCTTGAATCGCGTCAATTCCTGGCCGGCACGCAGGTGCAGCCCCCGCGCGTTGTCCCGCTTAAACTCTGCGGCCCACTGCCCCGGCCAGCCGACGGCTACGATAATGCCTTCGCCGGACCATTCCAGATTGAAATAGGACCAGTCTTTGTTAGTCGGACGTCCGCCGGCGCCCGCAAGACGCTTGACGGCATTGGGGCCTAACGGAGTTTCCAGCAGCCCATAGTCGTTACCGTTAGCGGGTGATCCGACGTTGTGGTGCAGCACAAATTCCCCGTCGTTGGCTCTGCTCAGTTCGATATCAAGCGCCTGAATCTTCTCTATGATCGGCGTGTCGGTCGAACCGGTATTCTTGAAGTACAGCGTCCATTCAACCGTGGGAAAATCGTAGTACTCAATGAGGACGCAACGAATCTGCAGGCCGCTTGCAGAGTCCGTATAGGCCAGCGTATGCTCAGTACGCTGTGGATCGAGATTTTGAGTATTGCGTTTGACCAGCCAGTTCTTAAGCAACTCATTTGAAGGTTTGCCGTCATAGAGAAATGAGAACGGTGGCTCAGCAGGCGATAGTTTCTTTCCTATAGTCTCCCCCAGCGGCAGGTCCTGAAGCCTGATACTGGTTCGGTCCTGAAACTTAACTACGGCATCGGCCCAGAGTGCCTGATCCCAACTGCGTCCGTCGCCGCCGTCTTTAGCGCGGATTTCGAACCTGGTCGCACCATTGAGCGGTACGTTGATAGAATGTGCGCCATCCTTCAACCGAAGTACGGGAGAGACAAAGACCTCCTTTCCTTCGACGAGTACATGGAACGTTACCGAGCCGTTACCGATTGCCGCACCGCGCCGCGTATCATCGTTGTTTTCCAATCCGACATCGGCAACGAACCGCTCTGCAGGCTTGTCCAGCACCACTTCAAGGTGTTTTGTTGAGTTGAACGCCAGACCGTTGGTATAAGTCTTTTCGCCAAGTTGAAATGGCGTACCACGCCAGGATTTTCCGCGTCCTATTCCTTCAGTTGCGTCTTCGTACAGCAGTCTAAGATGAGGATGCGTCGATTCTCCGGTCTGGCCAATCAATGGGCCTATCCATTCGTTGCGAAGACGGAACTCATTCGACTGGGGGGTCACCGCTTGTGCAGTAGCGGCCGCAAATACGCTAAATAGAAGAATGCCGTGAAAGCCGAATTGTCTCTTCATTTGCTCAAGCCCCTTTTTGCTGGCGAGTGCCGACCGAAATCTGCATCATCCCATCTTCTCATTCTAAGGTTCGATGATCAAGCCTATCGAAGAACGCTCTAACCTTCGTCGGGTAAAGCTATACGCAAATCAAAGGGCGTACATCTTATCGCGTCCAAGACCTGCACCTCACTCACGGTCAGAGTCCTTTCAGCATCGATTCTGAATCTAATGTAACGCGATTCGATGGGTTCACTCGGAATGAGGTCATAAGTAAAGCCCGTGGCAGTCTCGTCGTCGGGCATCATGTGATTGGCCGGTATGTCCTTCCATCTGAGATTCATGGCAAAGAAGCCCTGGCTGGTGAATGTCTCGCCGTCGAGCGATGTCAGCACTTGGACCTTGTCCTTAACTTGCCCCTTCATAGCGTCCCACCAGGGCCAGCCGGCACTGAGATGAATCCTGAATGCACCGCAACTTTGTGCCTGCCCCAGATCGACTTCGATAACAGGATCGTCGCCTTTATCCCAGCACAGAGCGTGCCTCGGGCCAATCCCTCCGGCGTAAGGCGGACCCATGATTCCATCGGTCAGCTTGGTGCCCTGTGGGTCGCCGGCTCCCCAATGCGTTTTGGAAGGTACGGAAACCTTGTACTTCTTGCCCTCAGCAAGGTTCCTGCCATACGAAATCCATTGAGGCACATACCTTACACCGCCAACATCTACGCCATCGGAGTATCCGTATTTCACGTTCTCCACGGCTCCTTTCACGTTTGTCCGCAACCAGTTTACAACCGGATGGTCGCGGCCGCCGACATTCACAACGTATTTGAAAGGCGCCTCAGTAACAAGTTGCGTATGGCTTCTCTCCACAACAGAGTAGTCTTCCTGCACTTCGCTCCAGTTGAAGGTTACCTCAATCGGCTCAAAGCCCGGATTGAGCGGCTTATAATTGGCCTCCATCCGAACGCTGTAGATACTGCATGCATCCGTGCCCGCCGCAGAACTGTTCAGGAGATATTTGAAAAGTATCGAACGTGTGTTCGAAGGGACATCCCTGATAGTCTCGTAACGAATCACGTCCCAGGGCGGTTCCGTTTTTGTCAGGGAGCAGGTCTTGTGCCATGTCGTTCCGTTATCGAATGAATGCAACATATAAATGTGGGACTTCGGTGCACGGTTGTAGAAACGGCCGCCATAGCTAATACGTTCAATATCCTTGGGAGCGTCAATTCTGAACACTACGTATGCATCTTCGTTGGGCCTTGCGGCATGCATAACTCCCTGGTAACCCGGATGTTTCGGCTTGGAAACTATGTTCTGCTCTTCGACGATATATGGCTTGTACTTATCCGCCTGAAGATCGGGCCAAATAACAATCGAATCCGTCTGGTCACCGGCCCCGACATATATCGTATTCTTACCGAACAGTAGTTTTGGCTGTGTTTTGCTGTTGAGCATTGTGATTGTGTTGAAATCGATTGCCCCCAGGCAGGCGTCTTGAGGTTTCCGGCTACCCATTAGAGCTACGCGAATGAGTACCTCGTAAGCACCGTTGACCTCGTCCACCAGTTCCAAATCAGCAGTCGACTCGCCCGGTTGCTTGTTGGCCCAGACCGTTGTCCAGGCCAGGCCGTTCGTGGTACTGATAGATATGGAGTTGAGATCGGCCTGCGTCGCCCTAAGCAGCACGGCCTTAATGGACATGGAGGCAATCACATTGGCGCCCTGAATCTTAAAGATGACCTCACCCCTTTTACCTGCCTCTTGCGGCATCACCCCAAAAGGCTTTGCCACCACACAACCGGTAACGCTGTGTATTGACTTCAACCCGTCGGTGTTTAGCTCGGGACGATAGGTCCAAATGCCGTTGCCGCGTATTCGGTACCGCCGATTTGTAGCTTCCGGGTCTTTACCCTTGTTGGGCACATAGAATGAGCGCCAATCCCCCAGGCTCTTGTAGTGACGCGTATAGGTCTCGTTCTCCCGCAGATTCAGAATGTAACGATGCCCCCGGTCCCGGTTATGATAGTAATAGCGGTATTTGAGACCGTTCGGATTGAAGCATCGGTATTCCTGATCGAGATCGCGGGGACAATCGGCGCCCGTTAGAAATCCTCTGATGCTGTTGGCAGTGAGGCAATGATACTTTGCGATATGCCCCCGCTCGCTTTGACCGCCGGACAGAGCACATGCTCCCTCTTTGCCAATGTCTTCGACTGCGGCAATGGTCACGCCGTCGCAAAGCGTATAGATAGGGGACATGCTGTTATCGTACATGTGCCACAGACCTTCGTACTCGACCTCAGAAACCGTATGATTCGAGATGTCCCAGAACTTCACCGGATAGCCCATTGCATCCCAGATCGAGCAGTTGATCCCCGCTACGGTGCTGCACATCGTGTACCCGTAATCGTTAAACTGGCGTATAGGATCAGTGCACTCGACGCCGTGCACAATCATCGGACTGGTCTGTCGGCGGCCGATATGATTCCAGTTAAACAACGCCCAGCATTTCTCTTCGGATTTTTCCCATTTGCTCGTGATACTGCGGATCATGCTGCCCATATCGTGATAGTCGGGTGAGGTGTCAGTAACAACCTTGAGGTTGCAGACCGACGCCAGGAGAGGCATATCCCAAAAGCCGGCAAGCGACCAGATCATCAAGATGGTCATCAAAGTCATCAAACAAACTGAAAGTCTCATTTAGTCCTCGATTCTGCCCATCGTGCGTAAAGATTCATCCGGGGATTCGATTATACTGCATTCTAATAGTATTCCTTGAAAAAAGCAAGTATTCCATGTAGACTATCTGCATGAACAGCCGGAGTGATGAAAGAGAATCCTTAAGCGGCGCTTTGAAATCATTGCATCTCAGGGCTGCCTGGATTCTATAACAGTGAGATCAATGTTGGGCTGATCCTGGACACATAATTGCATGCGTGGGAAAGGACGAGATTACTATGCGAACGGAAATCACCAAGTGGGTGATCATTGGACTGGCCGCAGCCCTGTCTCTGGCGGAGGCGGGTTTGGCAAGACAGGCTGCAAGACGTTCCCAGCGGGTGCATATGGAACAGGTACAGGTTGCCGGCCCGGATGGTAAAGTCAAGCTGACAATCCTCCCCAATGCAGAGCGTCTGACCTTCACTGTAGCATTGCCAGAGACGACAGTTCTCGATCCCTCTACCATCGTCATGCACGTTGACGGTTACGACCTGTCGGCTGGGGTGGTTTTTGACAAGGTGGATCGCTACCGGATTAATGAAACTTATCCATGGCACGGCGCCCACAGCACAGCGACGAACAACTGCAACGGCGCCCGTATTTCGCTGACGCACGATTTGTCGTTTATCAACTACGTCCTGGATATCCGCGTCTTCAACGATGGTGTTGCCTTTCGCCACATCGTTGAGGGCGCTGAAAACGCCTCACGGGTACCCGATGAATACACCACTTTCGTCATCCCGGCCGGTTCGACGGTCTGGTCCCACGACCTTGGGGGGCATTATGAGGCTGCGTATAAGAAGCGCGATGTTTCCGACGTCCCGCCCGGACAGTGGGCCGGACCGCCCGTAACGTTCCAACTGCCCGACGGCGGCGG
>SDBS01007371.1_pt1 | contig 10683 bp, 7 predicted proteins | sample 2277091 | NCBI WGS metagenome assembly SDBS01 (sample SAMN10404972, study PRJNA504765) | marine sediment metagenome | isolation source: marine sediment core GS10_PC15, 163 cmbsf | place: Arctic Ocean: Southern Knipovich Ridge | collected 2010 | reverse complement strand
TGATCTTGTTCATCGGTACCTGATATACACAGACAAATACCAAATAACGTTGACGATATAATCTATATTACCTGAATCACAATACTAACTTATAAAGTGGATCAGTTCTTGGGGGGCAGGTCAAGTTACCGCGGTGTTTGTATTCCTTTGGTTGATGAGAGACCTTAGCTCCGAATTCTCTACCCCAGCACTCGCTGCCCCGCTCTCCCTGACAGTTACTGCTGTTGATCCTGCCGTTGCTCCCAACGACCTGGATACCCTCATTATGATCACCGGAACAGGGTTCACTGCCGTGCCGACCGTGACCCTGGCAGCACACTGCTCGACGATGTCGGCTGGGTTTCCAGTACAACCCTGACCGCCACCGTGCCCTGGGGACTGGACGCAGGCGTCTATACGCTGACTGTGACCAATCCCGACGGGGGTAAAGGTTCCCTCCCCAATGCCTTCACCGTAACCCAGGGCTGGACGACTGGCGGGCCGTATGGAGGTGATATCATGGGGCTGGTGCTGAATCCCGTGACGCCGACCACTGTGTATGCATTGGCCCACAACGCTGGGGTATTCGCCAGCTACGATAGCGCTGCCAATTGGCAGCCGATCTTGCTCGATTCCACGCCAAACCTTTTAATATTCGACGCCGAGGATTCAGATGTGATGTACTTTGGCAGCGCAGGCTATCTCCTGCGTACCGAAGATGGCGGCAGCAACTGGGAATCGATTCCGCCACCCGGGACTATGGATTTCTTCTATCCGGCTGCTCATCCGATATCACCCGGGGTCGTTTATGTCGCTGCCAGTTGTCACCCCGGCGCCCCTCCTGATTTTGATTGCGGCGTCTACCGGTCAGCGAATTATGGCAGTACCTGGGTGACCCGGACGAACGGGTTGACGGATACACACGCTATGGCCATCGCCTTCCACCCGGAGAATCCTAACAAGATGCTGGTGGGGACACGCGATGGCAACGTCTTTCTCAGCACCGACGGCGGAGAAAACTGGGATTGGAAAGCCGAAGTGAGCACCCACATCGAGCGGCTGTACTTTAACCCCTTCGGGGCGCACGAGGCCTGGGCTACTACCAGGGCGAATGAGCCGCCCCCCTACCTCCACAAAAGCGAACATCCCGATCTCGAGGACTGGACACCGGTTGATGTGGCCGGCGGCAACGTCGTCAGGTCGCTCACATTCCTCTCTGACACGATCTGGGCAGCGGCTAGCGAGGGCTTTACCAGCACCAACGGCGGAGCGAGTTGGTCGATGGTTAATAGGGCGGGGTTAGAACCTGGGTGGAGGGAGGATACCAGTGCGTTTGCCATAGATCCGGGAAACACAGACATCATCTACGCAGGGGACCTCGGACAGGCAATATTCAAGAGCAGCGATGGCGGCGCCAACTGGAGCAAGATGAACGAGGGTTTGGCGGCGGTCGTACCGCTCGGGTTGGCCGTTACCCCAACTGATATAGATACCATCTACGCCGAGACCTTTGCGTTGGGTGTTCTCAAGAGCAGCAACGGTGGGCATTCGTGGCGGTCACTGGGCATCGGGAAGGGCGGTTTTGCGAAGCCGCTGGCTGTTGATCCTGTTGATCCCGCTCGGGTCTACATGGGAGATCAGGGTTCCGGACAAATGCGTTTTCAGATCAGCGAAGATGCTGGAGATACGTGGCATGAGGTGACGACTACCTTGCCAGTCACGTGGAGCGGATGGAAGACTGACATCCTTGAAATCGCTCCGCATCCCACTATCTCCGGCACGATCCTGGCTGGCGCTAGTTTCCTTTTGTCCTTTGCTCTACCTGATGCTGGAACAGAGCGGGGCGCTATATACGCCAGTGCTAATTATGGCGAGGATTGGGAGTACACTAGCCCCACCCAGCCTATCAGTGCGGTCGTCGAGCTTGCCTATGATGCCGAAGATCCCAACTTGATCTATGCCGCCACCAAAGGCACCGGGTTGTGGAAGAGCGCCGATGGCGGCGCGAGTTGGGGTGAAGTTACTTCCTTCCCAGGAGACACCAAAGTCACGTCGGTAGCTGCACACCCCGATGTTCCTAAGACAGTCTACGTCCGAAGTGAAGAGCCACCGCATTGGAAGCCCACGCTCTATGTTTCGCGAGATGCAGGTGAGAACTGGGAGGAGCTGCCACCATGTGATAATTGCGGCGGCCTGCTTTTTGCGCCGCCTGGTCGGGGGAAACCATCCTATACGCTGTACGCGGGCCCTGGGATGCCCAATGGACTATATAGCATTACAGATGGGGGTTATAACTGGGAGCAAGTTGAGGGCGTCCCTACCACCGACATTTACTCACTGGCCGCGGGCAGCGATGAAGAGCGAAGCGTGCTCTATGTCGGCATTTCCGGAGGCGTGGTATCGCCCCAATCACAGGCTGCAGCGGCAGCCGATGTCATTTCCGGTCAGGGCGAGATCATGCCCGCTGGCGTGTACCGCTTGGGCAGCCGGCTGTTCAATCAGCGGGTATATCTGCCATTGGTGTTGAGAGGATACACACCGTAGTAAGATCGTGGGGAAGGGGCTGCACGCCTCCTGCTGGCGCGCCTTGCTGGCAGAAGGATGCGCCTACCTATGACATGCATTCTCTGTGCTGGAGGAATTCAAGGCTGCCCAACACTGCGTGGTGTGTCCTGAAAGCTATCATCTGCTAATCGGTGAAAGTCCGATCCTGGTAACAGTCAGGTGGCCAGGTAGCAGGCATCCAGTGCAGTCGGGTGACCGGATGGGTTGAAGCAATGTATCCTCCCGAGTGTACCGTTTCTGAGCCTGTGAGACAAAACAGGATGGAAATATAAGAGAGATTTTTCGGCCAAAGAGCAGTCAAAACCTGCGGCTATGCCGCGAAAGGAGGTGTTCAAAGCATTGAGAAAGCCACAGGATACCAAAGATCAATTACAAGACCGCACTGAGGGGACGATTAACAGGAAAATGCTCATGAAAAAGAAACCTACTTAAGGACCGACCTAACAAGGAGATAAATGATGACCAAGATAAAAAAATGCCTGTTTTTATTGCTGGTCCTTTCGTTGATCTTGACGGGAATCGCAGGATGCTCCAGCAAAAACGCCGAGTATAAGGTCACGCTGGATCGTGAGGGCAACCTGGACATCATTGTCAATCCCCCTGGGGAAAGCGGCGAGGCCGAACAGCACGGCGGGTTGGCCAGGCGGAAGGAGATATCTGCTTCGGACGGCTCGCACCAATCGGTAACCACCTATGAGGGGAAGATCGAAAAAACTTACTCTGAGTCCGATCGCACCTACAACATCAAAGTTTTCATCAAAATATCCGATGACCGCCTTCTAGAATATGAACTCGAGGTGACCGGTGGGGTTTATGGGGACACGCCCCATACCTGCAAGAAATAGTTGACTCCAGAATTTGATGAATTGGGTGGCGATTTCAGCTCACGCCACTTACAAATGATCGATTAGCTCTTCATCCAAATCTCGAAGCGATATGGGGTCAACCCCTTTTTTCAAGCAAGGTGTATATCCTCTTAGAATAATATTGCACCAAAATCACTTAGATTGCTACGTGTTGTCGGGTTCCTGGATCACAACTTCTTAGAATTGGGTTGACGCTGTAGGTGAATTTGTTCATCGGCACCTGATATACACAAACAAATACCAAATAGCGTTGACGATATAATCCATATTGCCCGCATCTCACTGCTTGAACACGAGTGATAGATAGATAACATGATCAGCGGCAGGAATAATGAGGTCGAGGCTACCGTCTGGGTTCAGCCGTGCGATTCTCTCTAACGGCTGTCCACCTAGATCAGTAAACACACCCCCCACCAGGATTTTATCGTCAGCCTGCACCGCCAGCGCGCGGACTGTGCTGCTCGCCTCGGGATTGAAGGCGGGGTCGAGTGTGCCGTCGGATTTCAGCCGCCCGATCTTATTCCGACTCTGCCCGCCGAGTTTATAGAAGGTGCCTCCCACCACGATCTTGCCGTCCTCCTGCACCACCAGCGCGAGGACATAGCTGTTCGCCCCGGGATTGAAGGCAGCGTCGAGTGTGCCGTCGGGTTTTAGCCGCCCTATGCGATCTCGCGGCTGCCCGCCCAGGGTTGTGAAGCCGCCCCCCACCAGGATCTTGCCGTCTGCCTGCAGCGCCAGTGAGTAAACTTCTTGTATGGTACAACCGTTACACAGGGTACCATCTGCTTGAGGGTCGAATGCCATGTCGAGAGTGCCATCCGGGTTCAGCCGTGCGATGCGTTTGCGTGACCTTCCATCTATGGAAAGGAAACTTCCCCCCAACAGGATCTTGTCGTCTGGCTGAACCAGCAGTACTTCTACAGTGTTATGCACATGTGGGTTAAATGTTTCGTCGCGGCTCCCGTCGGGATCCAACCTGGCAATATTAGCCTGCCAGTCCCCGTCGATCTGGTTGAACCTTCCGCCTACTAAGATCTTGTCATCTGATTGCACTGCTAATGTATTTATTGTGATATCACTACTCCATCCCGTGTTAAACGATCCGTCAAGAGTGCCGTTTGAATTCAGCCGCGCAATCCCCCCGCGCGGCTTAGAGCCCATTGTGGTAAATCGACCGCCGACGACAATCTTGCCGTCATCTTGGAGGGCCAGAGCATAGACATAGTAGCCTGCATTTGGGTTGAAGGAATCATCAAGAGTCCCGTCAGCGTTCAGCCGTCCGATATAGTTGCGCGGCTTCCCGCCCAATATAGTAAATTTCCCCGCTACCAAGATTTTGCCGTCCGGCTGCACAAGCATCGTTTCTACCGGGCCATTCGCCCCCGGATTAAAACCATCGTCGGTTTTTTCCATAGAACTGATAAACGGGTAGGCACCCTGGTCCGCGGCGATGGAGCAGTAAGCGCCCTGTACAGTCTCTCCGGGATTAGTAAAACTCCGCCAGCCGCTGGCAGACGCCCGGACCCCGGAAGCAGCTCTACCCGGCTCAAAGCTGGGGCTCGCTAATCCATCTAGCTCCCCAGGCGCCTGGATCTGCATACCATCCATTTCATCATAAAAATCATACCTGCCGGGCAGTCCGTGAGGTTCAACATCCTGTGCATAGGCTGCCGCACTGGCTATAAGCACACTTAACAGCACAAACGTTGACAAAAAAACATGTCTAAGTCTCATTTCTATCTCCTTTTTGCTATGAGAACGCTAAACGGTTTTCGATTGGTGTTTGATCCAATTGGATGTTTAGTTAAAGGTTACAAGTAAGGGTTCTTAAGCTGGGAAGAGCACCGGCAAAATGTCCCCGCATTGTTCGGCAGCGCTGCTGGTTTAGTCAACGAGATGCTGGTGGGTGATGTCCCAACTTCACTTGTTGTGAATTATTACATTAATCATCTTAATTGTCAACCGAATTTGATGAGAGTGTTGAAAAACAAATTATTTAATTGACTTCAGAATCGTTCTTTAATATGTTTAGACCAACAAAGCATCTGGAGATAAAAATGGAATGACAGCCTATTGATACAATCTAACGGAGACATTCAGGACAGGCGGTCCTAGGAATTTTATTCAAAAACATTTATTCAGAGTTTAATGCCTTGAGAGGACATCTCTTCCCTGCAATCTTCACAAAAGCAAAATCTTTTGTTGGGAGGAGGATCACCCTTTTCAAGGACTGTGATCAGAAGGCCTGTCCATTGCGGAAGGGATTTGCCCACTTAAATAGTGGACACGCCGGATTCTTCGAGGACTTCGGCGTGGCGTTGTATGTATTCGGGGGTAAGGAATGGCTTGGAGACGAGCTTACCCGTGCGGGCGTTATGAAAAGGATGCCGTAACATGATTATGGTTCCCTGATTTTCGCGTTATCGTTTTTACTATTACTACCATTATTCTCACCACCTTTTTTAATTGTCTCAGGAATTGTTAGTAAATGTGTTTCCCCAACGAGTGGTTGGCAAATTAAAGTGATTAGTGTCAATGGATTGTTCGCATTTTGACAATGAAAAGGAGATAACTGGGAAGTAATCGATTCGAGGGTTATAAAATCAACCCTTTATTAAAACACCCCGTCCGTTTTACATACGATTATATATGATGTAAGACAAAATCAGAAGTGAACATGGGGGGGTCTTTACAATTGAATAGCCAATCCCTGATGTCGGACCCCAGTGGGTACCAGTCGGGCACCAGGGGAGCGGGGTGCAGGTACCCGTGCAGCCTTCACCCCGTGACACAATGCACGTTATCTATCCAAGGCCTGTCTCTCGATTGAGAGGCGGTCTTTTTTGCTTTAAGGAGGTTGACCTGCCCTCAATATTTGTGTCACTCACAACGTTAGTCCAACCTGGTGAATTTGGGAGGGTCGAACCATAAATGTTGCCGGAGCTGGTAGCCGGTAGCTTAATGAAGTGTGTGGCCTGATCGTGTTATAGTGCTTGCGCCACTACTCAGTCTAAACCTGTGCTTCTTTCACAGAATAGATATCTCTTGCTAGAAACTCAGCCCTCATCTATCCATGAACGATTCAATAAAGCCATTCTCCCAGGGGGGCTGCTAGGCTCGATTAAAAAAGGTCTGACAAACAACTTCCTAAGAGCTTACAGTAAAAATTTTCTTATTCGTATCGGGGTTTATGATCTTGTTCATCGGTACCTGATAAACACAAACAAATACCAAATAGCGTTGACGATATAATCTATATTGCCTGAACCACAATACTAACTAAAAAAAGTGGGTCAGTTTTATGAGGGTAGGTCAAGTTACCTCACTCAGCAAGGAGGGAACACAATTATCCCCAAAAAGCTGTGTTCAAGTCAGATCTATTAATTGTGTAGAACTCGAATAGTCGACGGGGGGATTCGCTGGATCGGCAAATATCCAAAGATTGTGCTTTATTTCACAAACTAGCCACGAGTATTGTTCTTTATTGGTTTATATTTTATAAATAAAACAGATATCGCCACAGCTCGCACCAATCCGGCATTTAACATAGATGTAGTCATCAAAACTGCCGAAGACACACAGTAATTGCTTGTATGCTGGTCTTCGGCATTGACATTTAAATCAATACAATGTTGATAAAGGCAATAATACCTGATATTTAACGTGCGAAACTCGGAAAACAAAAACTCCAAAATCTGGTGATTAGGAAGCTATTGCTTCTAAAACGAGGTTAGCCAGCATGACGCCAAATAAGTTGCTATCAAGCCAACAAAATGTAAAAAAGGAGAGAGTGATGAACATCCTGCAATTCACTCAAATGAATAAAAGGTATCTGCAAGTAGGAATTCCTGTAGTCGTGGCAGCGATGATGGTTGCTGTTTTGCTCTGGGCGATGGGAAGAGTCACCCCGGCGCGCGCCCTCCCAATCCACGAGCACGCTCCCACTACCCTGACGAATGGCAACGTCATCACTATAGGCGTGGCTGTCGATTTGAGCGGTAATATTGAATTCCTCGACTGGCCCCAGGCTAACGCAGTGCAACTGGCTGTAGATCAGGCAAACTCCGCAGTGGGGATTGAAATCGGGGGAACGAACTATACGCTTGCCTTGGTCACCGCCGACAGCGGGTGCAACTCAACCCAGGCGATCACTGTCACTAACACCCTGCTCGGCGCGGGGGTTGTGGCCGTGGTCGGGCACTCGTGCAGCGGCGCCAGCGTCGCGGCCCAGCTGCTTTACTCGGCCGCGGGCGTGCCTATGGTCACCGCATCTTCGACGAGTCCGCAGCTCACCGACCAGGGTTATACCACCACCTTCCGCGTCATCTCGCGTGATGACTCGCCACCCGCCATGCTGGCCACCCACTTGCGCAACCGCTTAACCCACGAGCGCGCAGCCATCGTGGTAATAGAAGGCTTCTGGGCAAACTGGGCGGGCGATGTGTTCTCGGATACGTTCACCAACCTGGGCGGGACGATTACCAGCCATCACACTGTCATCTCCACCGCTGATTTCACCGCCACGCTGACGACCATCATGGCCGAAAACCCCCACGCTATCCACTTCGCCTATGACGACGGAAACACAGCCGGATTGTTGAGCAAAGTCGCTCACAACCTGGGCATGACCAATGTGGTCATCGCCTGGACGACTAACTCAGATAACCGCGCCCTTCTGGATGACTACACTGCCGCTGCTGGGATAGCCGCTGAAGGTGACATTGCCGCTATGTTCTACCGAGCCACCGATGATATGCCTGGCTACGACGCCCTAAACGACGACTATGTGGCCGCTGAATTCGCTAATTATGGAGACGAAGTTTCGACGTTTGGCGCGTTTGCCTATGACGCAGCACAAATCATCATCGCCGCCATTGACCGCGCAGATAGCGTCAATCCTGCTGACATCCGTGATGAGATTGCAGCCACAACCAATTATCAAGGCGTGGTAGGCATGTATGAAGGCTTTGACACCAAAGGAGACGTGGTTCCGCAATGGGAATGGATGGAGCAATACCTAAACGGACAGTGGGTAGTAATTTGGTCCTACGAGATATTCCTACCTTACACGATCAAGAACTTTGGACAGTGAGGTCTCGAAAATCCACAGCGTTCTGTATACATATGGCACTCTCAGAGAGGTTTTCTAATCCACGTTGCGGTGGACGGCCTTCGGCTCTGGTATATCGGCGGCCTCAGGGCCTGTGAGACAAAATAGGGTGGACATATAAGAGAGACTTTGCGGCCAAAGGCGCAGTCAAAACTGGCAGCCTGTTCATATATAATCAATAGATAAAGCTCGAAAGTCTCTATTAGCTAAATGCAAGTTTTGTCCCAAGTGGTCTGAAGACATACAAGCGCAATTCCTGAGAAACTGCTTTTAGATTGAATTAAAATCGCCAGCGGTGGTACCCAGTAATCCCAGCTCGGTGCCCAAGCTCAAACGTTAGGCATAAAAGGTAAAGGAGGATCAATTGAGCAAAGTTAACCTTTCTGAGAAGTTTTCTCTATTTGATAGTTATTGGGACCCCAAAATTGTGGGGGAGCTAAATAATCAATATGTAAAATTAGCAAAATTGAAAGGAGAGTTTGTTTGGCATCACCATGAAAATGAAGACGAATTATTTATGGTGGTGAAAGGTAAACTCACAATTAAGTTGCGAGATGGCGATATTGAGCTAAACACGGGAGAGTTATATATAATTCAAAAAGGCGTAGAGCATATGCCAGTGGCAGAAAATGAAGTACATGTGCTTATGTTTGAACCTAAAAGCACTGTTAATACGGGCAATGTCGACTCTGAAAAAACCATAAACGACCTTGAGAAAATATAATAAGGTTTATGCCTAAAAAGTCGTTGGTGTGTCCTGAAAGCTATCGTCTGCTAATCGGTGAAAGTCCGATCCAGGTAACAGTCAGGTGGCCAGGTAGCAGGCATCCAGTGCAGCCGGGTGAACGGATGTGCTGAAGCGATGTAACTTCCCGAGACCGGAGATCCACTTGAGGGAAAACCTCACGTACAGTTCGAGGTGGCAGGGGATAGAAACCAGGATATGGTGGTAGTATTAAGGCACTCTCACATGGAAACGGAGAGCACCGGGTCTACCTCACCTAAGTCCCAGGCGCCATTCCTTGACCCTACCACCCGACCTGGCTATCGGCGGCGATTTCAGCTGCTCCGAGTCTGAGAAGGTGACATATGGCGACCGTCACACGCCAGATCCGCCAAGCGGGTTATGCGGAATGTTAGCAGAAAGGGAGATAAAAATAATGGCCAAGAACAAGAGTGCAGCAGAGGCAGTACCTGAGATCCTGCAGAATTATGGAGACAGCCTGATGGCAGGTGATCCAGATCGGTGGATTCAAAACTGGACAGAGGATGGCGTCCAGATGCCGCCAGGGGGACCAATGAATATCGGCAAGCAAATGATATATGATAGTATGAGCGCCTGGTTTGATGCATCCACTGTCTCGGACCATAAGATGATTGGGGACATGGAAATCCAGGAGATGGGTGATTGGGCATTCTCTCGAGTCAGCGCCTCCTACAAAGTGACACCGAAGGATGGCAGCCCACCGTATGTCCTTGAACTCAAGGCCCTGACCATCTACCAGCGGCAGCCCGATGGGTCATGGAAGATCCATCGTGATTGTTTCAACTCTAACACACCTGACCATTAAGAAACCGACGAGGGGGAAGATGGGGGTAGCCAAAATCGTGGTAATCCTCATGCCCACTCTCATAAAAACGCCCTCTTGGGGCGGGAAGGGGGAGTACAGCGGCTCATTGTCCGTGTAAGCATTATCAACCTGTGAATCTAACTTGAGCTTGAGTGATGAAAGATCTTTAACCTACGTAATCTGAAATGCCGCCCAACATTTGCGCGCAGCCGGCCTGCCGAATCGGCGTGGTTTTTATCGTGTCGCACAGGGCACGATGGTTCTGGGTATAGGATCGTTCTGGTATCGCCCGATAGGCGGCTGACGGAGAGCGTTGTGCCGCTAAAGCCCTATCAAAAAATGGAGTGCTTCCATGAGCAGAATAAAAACAATAATAATGTTCTTATTCATCATTTTTAAAACTACTTGTACATCATCGTCTCCTGTAACCCCCTCGGAAGCAGTAACTAATCAAATGCCCATTGCTGGCTGACCTGCCCCCAATATATGTACCAGTCACAATGTTAGACTAACTTGCTGAATTTGAGAAGATTGAATCTCTACTGTTTCTGGAACTGGTGGTTTGTAACCCAATGAGCTGTGTGATCTAACC
>SDBS01007370.1_pt1 | contig 10684 bp, 4 predicted proteins | sample 2277091 | NCBI WGS metagenome assembly SDBS01 (sample SAMN10404972, study PRJNA504765) | marine sediment metagenome | isolation source: marine sediment core GS10_PC15, 163 cmbsf | place: Arctic Ocean: Southern Knipovich Ridge | collected 2010 | reverse complement strand
TGAATTTTTCTATTAGGTTAGCGTTAGGTGAAAAATTGCTTCAAGAAACGCCTGGTTTCTTTATATTGGATGATCCTTTCATAAAAGCAGATTCAATGAGACTAAAAAACCAAATTTCATTATTAAAAATAATTTCACAATTAGGTTGGCAAATCCTTTATTTTACATGTAAGGATGAAATTATTAACAGTTTTAGACAGGATATTGATAATAATACAGTAAATTTTCTTGAATTAAAAAATCCAAATATTCAATAGCAGATTCATTTTCTAAATTTTCGTGAAATAACCGAACTTATCCATTATGTTGCAATATTTTATTCCATAAGATCGGATGTGGTATAAAAATAAAATAATGAGTTTATTTTCTATTTTTAAGATAATTAATAAACGACAATATTTCTTTACAGTAACCCTCCACTAACTGTCTTTCGTAATCTTTAATAATTCCCGATCGATGATGAGCCATAGGGTTTCTGAATTTTGAAATATATGATATTCTAGTCTCCCAATATTGTTTTTGAATTTTTTTGCCTTGCTTATCGATTCCAAACATATTTCCGAATACTGGACCCCATTCTCTTGAAATAATAGTAAATAAATCCATAGGATAAGTATAATCAAGTAAATCTGTAGAAGCCCTAGCACCAAAAGTATTTTTTTCTTTTTCTTGTTCTTTTCGGGCTTTTTCAAAAATTAATATTAAATTAGGCGCCTTTTCGAGTTTCTCTATCCAGTTTTCACCATAATGCTCATATAAAGCAATTGAAATTATGTCGCGTAGTTTTCGTTCAGCTTCTCCAAGAATTGGCCATAATTCAACTTCTCGATTTATTATTCTTAAAAATTCTTGGAAATGATGTGAAAAAGCGTAATATTCTTCTCCATTAACTTGAATTATAAGACTATAACCTAAGAGCAAGTTAATATCCGCTCCGGTTATATCTACCCGCGGTCCAATCAGTATTTGTAACAATTTAGAAAGAGACCCGTCCTCCTTTAAGATATTTATTAAATGATCATAATAATTAACAATCATCTCTTCTACAGTCAAAATTGCTTTGTCTATATTAATTTCTTTTTGATTCAGAAAGATTTCAATTATTTCATAACATAAAATATCAAGTAGAAAAGGATGATTTCCACAATATGAACTAATTTTATCCTTATCATCAGCCGAAAAGTTTATGCCAACAGATGAAACTTTCTCAAAATAATTTTTTTTATCGTTTTCGTTAAACTCTCCCAAATTATTATTCATAAATGTCTCATAAAAAGTAGAACTTCCTTTAAGTGTTTCTTCTATATTTTTTACGCTCCGACGAGATGTTGTGACGAATGTTACCGAATATTTAGGATTATATGATAATGATCGTAGTTTTTGAAATCCTTCAGCAGTATCCTTAAATATATTACGCGCATTGTCAAACTCATCCAAAATTAAAATAATTCTATAACCAAGATCCTTTATCAATTTAAAAAATTTGAGAATGAAGCTAAAACGTTTATTCCATAATAATCCCTTATCATTTATTTGATTTACAACCTCGTTGATGGGAATATTTATTAAGTCTAATTTTTCTAACTTAAATACACATTCGGCTATTAATTCACAAAAGAAGTCAACTATTTCAATGAATATCCCCACATCAATCCAAACAGGTAAAATTTTTCTTGAAACGAGCTCTTCTTCACGTTCCATGATAGCCTTCCAAGCTAAACTGCTTTTTCCTATACGAGGAACTCCTATTATTGCCAAATTAGCAGATTTTAATGGATTGATAATTCTGCTCTCTACGACCCTAATATTATCTAATCGACCAATAAAACGATTTCCGAAAACAATTGATCCATAATCCGCAATTGGGTTGATCTTTTTTACATTTACCATGATATAACACCTCACATATTCGCTATTAACCATTCTTTAAATAATCCAACTTTTATGTAGTATAAATTTCCACTTATCCGTTCTACTACATCTCTATTAACTAAATCATCAAGAATAACATCAACTGGAGTTTTTGTCTCGCAGGTTATGCTAGTGCGAGTACAAGGGCCAGTTTTACTTCTTTTTGATATAGATTTTAGAACTTCTAAAACATCTTTATCGCTTAAAGAATCTTCAGATATATCGCCAGTGTTTATAAGATTATCGAATTTATCGATTCTAAAAGCATTTGCACCTTTTATTAATTCATTTTTAACTTGATCAACAGTAGCTTCGGTAATATAGTTAATATGTTTCCGATTCATATATTCAACTAGTCTATTACAGATTATTTGAATATAAAATGGACTCCCTGCAGTTAAATACATAATTCTATCAATTGCTTTTTCTCTATATCTAGTTTTTCCATCATTTTTGAATGGTGGAATACGAATTGGCTTATCGATTAAATCATTAGCTTCCATTTTTTTCAGATAAGTAACTCGCTCATCCTGGCTCGTTCCAAATTCATTTGCAAACCGATCTTTAAATTTTTGCATTACATCTTGCCCAGCTAACACCACATTAAAGTAATTTCTCTGTAAAATAGCCTTCCAAGTTTTCATAAAATCTTCTGAAATTTTACCTTTTATTATTTGACTATAAATATAGGAAAATTCGTCAATTATTAAGACAATTTGTACATTCTTCCAGTCCTTTTTTTTAAAAGATTGACTCATATACATTTCAAAAATATTAATAAAATATTTTACGGGAGTAGGATGTTTGTAGAAATCAACATCTTTTGGAAATTGCATTTCCAATTCACTATATCCTTCTTGAGTCCATTTCTTAATTTTTTTGAATAAAAGTTCCAAAATATTCCATAATATTTGATATAAAAGTGGAATCGAAGAGTTCTCATCTAAAAGCACCCCAATGTTCTTCAAATCCAGAATTAGAACATTTTTTACCTTTCTAAGTCTCTTTTTAAGATGATACAGTATAGAAGACTTACCTGATCTTTTTTGACCAAATATCATAATGGACTTATTTTGGGCTCGATCCTTAATAAGACTTTGCTTAATATTCTCAATTAGTTCATCTCTACCAAAAAACATTTTACGATTTTCGACTATTCCTCCTTCTGCATAGGAAGCATAGGGATTTTCAATCCGTTTAAATTCATCTTCGGGATATAGATTTATTATAAAATTAAACACTTCTGTCCTTTTGAATTGGCTTAATCGAGAGTGGTATTTTGCGTATACAGGGAAAGAAAAAGTTCTGGACTCAAGTGCCTTTCGGGAAAGTTTTAATGGTATATTTAATATTCTTGAATCACCACCTCTCAAAGACTCATCGAATTTGCTTAATGGCGATAGAATTCTAAATAATTCCTTTTCTTTTTCTACTATTAATTTTAATGACTCTGCAGGACTACACCCTTCTTTATTTTCCACAACAATTTGAACTGTGATCTCTTGATTATGGTCAGGAGTGTGAGAGTCTAAAGATTTTGGTAATCTAAGCGTTAAAAAGGGCATCGAAGTTTCATATAATTCCTCCAAATCTTGTTGAATCTCCTCTTTAATTGCTTCTACTACAAATAGAATTTCTTCTATAGATAGTTTCGTTGGAAAATTTTTAATTTCGTTAATTAAATTAAGGCAAGATTGATCTATCTTTATTGAAAGTCGCTCTCTATCTTCAAATGCATTTTTTTTACATAATTCTAAAGCTTCTTCAAAAGTTTCCTGTACGGATGATACTCGATTTTGATCTAAACGAAAAAATAATCTATCTTTTAGAGTCAAAGGTTTAATCGATTCTATCGCATCTTCTAACCACGCTGTTGTTATTTCTACTCTAGTAAGAGTTCCCATGATCCTCTTTTCTAAATTTAATTTATTAAGAGTAACCTTATTAAATTCATTCCAAAGATTTACAAATTCTTCTAGAGATAATTTTGAGGAGGGGATGTTACCTATCATGTTTTCAAGAAATTTTAATGCAAGTTTTCGAACATTGATATTATTATATATGCTCGGCAATATTTTTGTAGCCGCAAATTGACTTTTTAGTATTATATATCCTATTGCGTTGAATATTTTTTCTTCTTTTGTTTTATCTTTAAAAATATCTTTGACTATGATTTCCATTGATGTCGTTTTAGGGGGAATAGATATTTTGCTCCTCCCTAAGATTGAATATAAAAATTTTATAAGAGAGTGAATAGCGGCTTCTTCTATCTTTTGATTATCACGAATTTTATCAAAAGAAACTAAGGATTCAATATACCATGCTCTTGCGGTGTCGATTGGTTTTTTATTCTTGATAGTAGCATCTCCTCGTAAAGAAAAGCTCTTGCTAAGGGACTCGTAGAAGTGATCAGACTCACCTCCGGAATCAAGAGAAATTCGAGCTGTAGAGAGATAATAGTTAGCACCTTCATGTGGGCGATCTACACCTAATGCTCTTAAAATATCTTCAAGATTTTGCAGATCTAAAATAGCATCATCTTTAGTACCGTTATACATTTTCCAATTGTTGTCGTCGATTGTTAATCTTTTCGTAGAGACTCCTTCAAAATCACAGTTATCGAGATAAAATTGACTGAATTTACTTTGTACAATAGAAAAGTTCAGGCTTGATGTTTCAGTTATTATATCATTAACATAGGTTGTTAAACCTGTCTCCTCTACTTGTGAAACTACACTAAGTAGTTTATATACTTCTTCATCAGGGTATTTTTCAACGATTTCAAGCAGAACTTCTTTTGCTTTAGGAATTTCCTTTTTTTTAATTAAACAAATTGCTACACCTTTTTTGGCTGAGATGTTATATGGGTATAAATTCAATATTTCTTTGAACGAAATTTGGGCATTCTCATAATCTTCTTGTTTTAAGTAAATATTTCCTATCTGATAAATAAGCTTAGCTTTCTTTTCTTTAATGTTGGTTAGATTTATTATACTTTCTAATAAGGAAATAGCTTTTCCATTTTCTTGAACTTTTCTATATAAAATTACAAGAATGTTCTCGATAGCTAAGCGATTTCTAACTTTATTATGATGTTTCTCTAAAAGTTCAATAGCTTCAGTTGGTCGTTTCAAGCGAGATAGAATATGGGCTAAATCTTTAATAGCACTTTCATAATTATCTTTTATTCTTATTGCTTCCCGTAAAAGCTGTTCACTCTTATTAATATCTTGTTCAATGATATCTGCTCTTTTTGCACAAGCGTAAGGGTTTGAACCAATAGGAACATTTTGCAATCGTGAAGATTTTCTTAAAAATTCCCGGTATTTCAAATATAATTCATTTGCATTAGAATAGTCTGGATTGAGTGTTAAAACATTTTTTATTTGAGATATGGCAAGAGAATATTCTCCTTTGTTGGCTTGTTTTATTGCTAATTTATATGATTCCTCAATATCACGAAAAAGGGAGATTTTAATAGCTATTAGTCCTTTTGGAGAACTCGACTTTTCAAAATATATATCGATCTTTTGATCAGATGTAAATTTTTTCAATTTCCTATCTAATTCATCATCAATGATGGCGCTAATATGGAAAAAATATGTATTATCATCGATTTCTTCGCATATAAATCCATAGCCTTTATTACTAAAAAAATTTAAAATAAAACCTTTTGAAAAACTTAGCTCTAAAGAAGTTTTACTAATGGTTATATCTTCAATTTTGGATCCCAATTCCCTTTTTAAATTGGTTTTTTTAGTTTTATTAATAGATAATCTAGTAAGTGGAAAATCTTTCAATAGTACCCTTATACTGGATTCAAACAGAGAACGAATGTAGTTTTTAATTCTGCTTTCATTTTCATCTTTAGAATCTGTTTCTAAATAATTAACAACCTTTAGAGCTTCAAAATTCTTATTATTTTCATGCAAATAATGGACTATGGTTCTACACAGCAAGATAATGTTATTGTCGCGATCTCCTTCTAATTCATAAGAAGATAAAATACTACTTTCAGATTCACTTCTTTCCATGATTATGCTGTCGTAAATATCTAATAATCCACTATATTCTTGGGTTTGGTTTATTAGATTACAAAATACATACCACATATCTCTATATAAAATCGGTGAAATTTTTTTAAAAAAGATTAAAAACGTTTTATAAGCAGTTTTATAGTTATTCATTTTTAATGCAGAACAGGCTATATTAAACAGAATATCTTTCTCTTTTTTTAATTTATAAGCTTTTAAGAAAGTTCTTAAAGCTTCTTCATACTCTTCTGCTTCATATAGAAAACAGCCAGCATTAAAAAGAAAAACCACTTGCGTAGAAAAATTTTTTCCCAAATCAATTAATTCCTTTGCAAGAGATCGAAGTGAGGAATAATTTTGAACTTTTAAAAAGTACATATATTGACTGCTAATTCGATCCCAACTTTTTTTAACCAATTCCATTTTATTTTGAGGTAATTTAAGTAATTTATGAGGGAAAGATAAGTCGGGATGCTTAATATCTAATTCAAAATAATGTTTTTTAATTTTAAATTCTTTTAAAAACCTCTGGATTAAATCAATTGAATCCTCATCGATAAACTCATCTTTTTCGATTTCGATTGATTCTTTATTTCTTTTTTCAAAAACCTTACTCTTTGGTAATAGAACTTCTTTTAATTTGCAATCTTGATTTTTTTCTATCTCATAACCATCCATATCAAAAATTGTTATTAAACCTTTTTCTGTTTGTATTATCATATAATGATTTTCAAGGTCTTCGATTATTCCTACAACTTCATTACCGGTTTTTAAAAAGAAGCGTATTAAAGTCTCATTCAGTTTATCTCCTAATTGCTTTTTCAAGATTTTAATTTTTTTTTCAAATGACAATTTCAATCACTTTTTCAAAATTAACTTCAAAAGATAATCTAAAATTATTTATACTTAATTAGGAACTTAACATCGGTTATTTAAAACAATTTTACTTTTACAATGTGCATCTTGGATTATATATTTCAATAATATAATAATATCATTTTTTCTTTGTTTTAAGCTTTTTATTAAAACCTAAAAATTAATAGGAGTTAGATTAGGAGTTTGTTTAACACAGATTTTTTAATACAATTTAAAATTAATTTAATAAAAAGATATACTAGGTGATCGAGAAATAACCGAAAATTAATCAAAAGTTTAGTTCGTGAAACGGTTATTTCACGAAAAATAATAAATTCAACCTAATGACATGCTCCTTATCTATATTTCTGGTCATGGGTTAATATTTAAAGGTGAAGATTATATACTTACTCAAAGTTTCAGCCCTGATGATTTAAGTTTAAAAAGAAGAAAGATTTCGATAAAATAGCTCGCGAATAAAATCAAAAAGCATCTACCACAAGTACATAATGTGTTCTTTCTTCTTGATACTGATAGGATAATCTTTAAAGATGTCCAAAAACTCTTATAAATCCCTAAACAATTTACAGGTTGATTAACAAAAATGTTAAATAGTACTGTATGATTTGATATTATATACAATACTGTATGATTCGATTAGAGGGCATATATCGAATTAAAATAAAATAAATGACTAAAACCAAAAAGGTGATTTTTATGAATATTTTAGGAATGGGAAAAGATTATACTACAGGTCAACCTTTAATAAATCCTATAGATGTAGTAGAATTCTCAAAAAAAATACTTGCATCTTTTCCGCATGAAACCCTACCAGGCTTAGCAGATGCTAGTAGATCGGCATTTACGTTCAAAAAGGAAGTTGAACGTGATCGTTATCCTGATCTCGGTAATCCCCGTGAAGTTGGTTGGACATTTCTAGTAAATAGTAATGATCCTCAAAGGGACGAAATTATAAAAACTCTTCAACCTCTCGCTAAACATCGGAATATGAAGGATCCGAATTCTCCACTCATGATTGATTTCCCCCCTGATAGTGGAATTAATGCTGATTGGTACTGGTGGTTGGAAGAAAATTATAAGCATCCGGATATTGAGAAACCTCCACATTATATTCTACTCGTTGGAGGTCCTGAATATATACCTTTCCACTTTCAATCGTTCTTAGATATCGCTGCCTCAGTTGGTCGCGTAGCTTTTGATTCCATTAAAGATTTACAAACTTATGTCGAGAAAATAATTCGACTTGAAACAGCGGATTCACCTGTAATTGACAGGGAGGTATTATATTTCGCTACGGACGAAGGATCAAGTGATCCAACTTTTTATAGTTGCCTCTATATGGCTACACCTCTAGCGGACTATTCCAAAAATACTTGTAAGTTTAGAACCCATAAACTTATGAAGGATGATGCAACCAAGGAAAAATTTATAAAACTCTTAAAAATGACAAAACCAAGTCTTATATACACAGCTAGCCACGGAGTAGGAGCACCCCAAGAAGATTTGGAGACTCAGAAGAAATATAATGGGGCAATCTGCTGTCAACCATCTCCGGGTCAATCTTTCCAAGAATCTCTATTCTCTGGAGAAGATATACCTCTAAATAGACCTTTTCTAGAAGGTTCGATCTTTTTCCAATTTGCTTGTTTTAGCTATGGTACACCACGTAGGAGTGATTTTGCTCATTGGCTAGGAGACCAAACATTAAATTCAAAGGAGGACTTTATAGCAGCACTTCCCAAAAAGTTAATTGCTCATCCTAAGGGACCAATTGCATATATAGGGCATGTTGATACTGCATGGTTGCATAGTTTCGCTGATCCAGATCATCCAATGATAATAGATCGTTGGCATTCGCGAATTTTGCCTTTTAAAAAGGCAGTAGAAGTGTTATTAAATGTGCAACCAATAGGTTTAGCTATGGAGAGTATGAATGAAGCATATAATTTCGGTAATCAACGTCTTACAAGTATATGGGATTATATTGAAAGAGGTAGATATAAAATGAACCCTGAAAGACATAGCAGGTTAGTAGATACATTCATTAAACGTTCTGATGCTCAAAACTATATGATTTTTGGTGATCCTGCAGTTCGACTTAGAATTCCAGTAAGTTAACTTATTATAACCATAATGCTACAAGAGAATATCAGACATATCTTCAATAACTCTGAAATCTTTTCCGAAGACCTTAAACTTCTCCATTGGATCAAACTGTATAAGTTCTTCAAAATCGATGTTTGTAAGTTCGATAATTCTACGGATTGGAATTTGATATGTTTTAGCTTCTTCTGGTGAAAAAGTTTTCAGGGTATCAATTAAATTTTTTTGACTTAATAGGTAAGCAGTCGCAGTAAAATTATTTTTTTCTTTATTTTTTCCTACAACAATCTTCCAGAATTCATTTGGAATTTTCACATTATTATATATTTTATCGTTATCCTTAAACACAGGTCCTGTGAACACAGATAACTTTAAATCTTGAATCTCAGCCTTCTTCAAGATTAAATCTTCTAATTCAACCCAAGGCAACCTATTGAATTTCATATGTTGAGGACAACAATTAGTATAGAAAAAAGTATCTTTATTCGCTAATTTAGCCTCCTCTAAAGAGCCCCAAACAGGATCTAATCTCCTTACTAAATGACCTCTATCGAGTGGATTATCTTCATAAAGCTCATTACCAACCTGATATGTAGCATCGATCCTTGGGTCATATTTCCACTCTTGGTTTCTGGAAATACCATCGTCACTATCTTTCAGTCTTGACCCGTCAATATTACATGCAGTATAAAGCGCTAACTTTCTCTTCTTATTCAATAGAATTGAAAAATGTTGATATTTTAAGAAATATCTATCAAATAGATCAGACGCCTTAGAGTCAATTATTATAACTTTCTCAATTATATCTTTATTTATTGGCAATTCAAAATTTTTATCTAAGAATGAGTTTGAATAACCCTCTCTTTCAGGATTAAAATTTTTTCCTCCTTTGAGTTTCGTTTTTCTTTTTTTTTTCCCTTCATAAGAAATTCTTAAAAGAGGATTCCCATATAACGTGTAGGATCCCCATCCAAGACTTTGATCTTTAATAGAATCAAATACCTCTTGTTTAGCATTACGAAGAGCCTCCCCAATTGGTTTTCCGTTTAATAATTCAAAATAGAACTTCTCCGCAGTTTTTCTTGCATCTTTATCATGTATCGGTAATAGGGAACCGATATAATTTATCCCATTACTCAGAAATGAAGAAGCTAAACCAAAAACTTGATTTTCATAAGTTGGTTCCGTCCAGATCTCCTCCTTACTAGAAAGGCAAGCATTAATGAATGCAAGTATCGGTGGATTTTCCCCCAATAGATTTTTAAGCTCAAAAGCATATAATTCTCCATCATTCAATTCAAGATAACTTTCCCCGGGATTTTCTTTGTCAAAAAATGCATGACCACAGTAGTGGATAATATCATAACCTTCGCCCAATTCAGTAATCACAGCTTCTCTTGTAGCACTCGTTCCTGGTAAAAATTTTGTATTTACGCCATTAATAGCGGAAAGATTTTTAACCAATTCCTCGGCTTCCTCTCTTGCTTCTGGAAGATCGTGAATTTTTTCTCGGGGTTCCAGAATGTCGTCATTAACAACCAAACATAACCTTCGGGCAGGATCCCCAATTATTAGAATTTTAACAGATTTCTTCTCTTTCGAAACGATTTGGAATTCTTCATTTGGAATTTTTCTAGAAATACCAAATTTCAGTGCTAGATTTTTCTCAATTTCCTTTTTTTTCTTTGATCGATCTCTTTTTTTGCTTTTTCGGGTTGTATCCTCTTTTATAGTTAATTCTTTAATAGGAAGAATCTCCC
>SDBS01007369.1_pt1 | contig 10684 bp, 10 predicted proteins | sample 2277091 | NCBI WGS metagenome assembly SDBS01 (sample SAMN10404972, study PRJNA504765) | marine sediment metagenome | isolation source: marine sediment core GS10_PC15, 163 cmbsf | place: Arctic Ocean: Southern Knipovich Ridge | collected 2010 | reverse complement strand
AGAAGAAAAGTATAGGGAAATCCTACAGACTCTGGTAGATATAGCTTACTCCTTGGGATTTCTTTCCGGATCTCTCGTTGCCTCCACTGACGGAACTTTATTTCCCACCTTCTCTCGTTTTAGGAGATGCGATCACTTCGAGAGAGAATGTCAAAGAATTCAGATAACTGGCCTCCTCTCAAGGATCAAAAGAAGAGTAAATAGTTATCTTAACCATCCTGAGAAGATAGCCCTGGGAAAAGAGTATTTAATTAGCTTAGTTTCTCCTCGTAACCCCGGATTAATGGTAGCTATCCACCCCTGCTTATCACTAAGAGCTTGAACACAATTAAGATCGTCTACTACACCATCAACAATTAATATATTCCCAGCAGTTATTACTCGAATATTTCCCCACAGTGCTTTCTCCCCGTTATCACCCACTAGAGCACTAGCTAGCCAACGCCATTTCTTTGGTTCACCTTCTAGAGGAATAGACAGTTCAAAATCCTCCAGTGAAGGTTCCCAGCATCTCCCGGATAGTTTAAACCGAATCTTCAAGGAATCTTCTAATAGACATCTCCAAGCAAGACCTTTGTATCGATAAAACCTGGGGTAATCAACTAAGTTTGGAAAAAGAAATCTAGACATAGTAGTCATACAACAATTCTCCCTTACAGTGCTTTTATTTGACATAGAAAATATCTGAAGCGATACAAATGCTGTTTTCAGGTAAACCAGTATGAGTACTTCTTGGGTTCTTGCTCGCAAGGATAAACAGACCCTGGACGTATTACACTGAAATAATACACCTGTTCTCGAGGAATTAAAATAAAACTATATAAAGTTACAAGCTGGGAATATAGAGGTAGGTTTTCAAGATGCCTGCAGACAGGAGATGGCATTGTATGATTCGACATTATCCTTTGCACTGCCTCTATGGTGGGAGTCTTTTCCTCCTCCAGCAAGAGATTCTCTATAAGCTGATGCCTTTTAAATTCAAATTGATAAGTTTGTGTGTTGTCTCCTTGAATCTTTCGTGTTTTTTTCTCAACAGCAACCCCACTCGTAGTAAATATCGACCTTCTATCTGTCTTTCTAACTGCAAAAGTATTCTTGGTCTTTTCAATTATAGCTGCATCTCCATTCACATCGACAACTGCTAGGTTAGAGGGAGCCGGTTCAAAAAAGAGATTATACCTTCCAATAAGTTCTAGAGCATCATCTACTGTTTCACAAAACCTCAAAACCAAGTCATACCCATCCACTCCAAATCTGTGCTTGGGCATCCGTTCATTTGGATACTGTATGCTACTGCCTTGGATCATAAGTCCCTTACTATTTACCGCGGTCATGGATGTGTAGCTATACCCCATCTCTTCAGGATATTGAAATAATACCGGCTCACCAGAGCCTTGCAGTCCAGCCATGGCAGCCATTTCTGCATCTAGGTTTCTTCCTATTATCGGACCCACTGGACTTTCTTTGAATATCACGGTTGTACATTTTCCACCCTCGAAAGACTCCTTTTCCCATTCCTCAGTGACAAGCTGATACATAAACCTTAGAAAAGAGCAATTACATAATAGAACGCGTCTATAGTCAATACCAAAAACAGCTGCTATTCCCTTTACTTCCTCATCTTTATAGGCAGCAAGGCCCTGTATCTCCGGATATTTGTTCTTATCAAGAGCTTCTGTTAAACTCTTTTTATGTATTGTTTCAAGGCAGTCTAAAAATCTTTTCTCGTCCCAGGCTCGAATTCTCTCCAAAACCTTCTTGTTTCCTTGCTCAATTGCGTGCTTTTCCCAGCGCTCGAGAAGATTTACATTCGGACCTTGGCTAGCAGCAGCATACCCTAGCTTCTTTGAAGATTCTTTATTGGACAAAAGGTAGCCAAGTTCCTCTCGACCACTTCCCGGATAAAGCACGAGATCTTCCGAGAGCCATGCTTTAGCCAGGCTAACCCCATTATCATAACCCTTTTTCTGGATTTTTCTAATTTTCATTGGCCTCCTCTCTTGGAATCGATATTGTCCCTCTTTCCGAGAGCTTTAGTAAAGACTTGATAACGTACTCACGGGGGTTGATCTCGTATTTGGGGTTGACTTGAGCGACAACGAAGTGCCCGGGATCCGGTGAGTAGAACGGAGTTTCACGGTAGGTGCTTGATTTGTAGAGAGGATCCTCAGTGATCTGATAAATGGTCACGTCTGTATCCTGCTCTTCTACTTTTATAGCCATATTCTTCTCCTGGTGGCCTAAAGAATCGTTTGTTCAAGTCTCCCAACCTTATTCGCCTTAAATAAGTAGTGATTTTATTGTAGAACAGGGGGCAAAAGGGCTTAGGCCTATCTGCTCCCTGTTCCAGAGCATTCACCTTTGTAATTCACACTCAAACATGAGACCTACTACTCTCATGTTTGCCCATCCTACTGATAACCTCGCCAGAACTCTTCAAGTATTCTGTTCATTTCTGGTACGAGTGGCTCAATTGTCTCACTTACAGTCTTTTTGCCAAGCCACATGAGATCAAATGCAGTATTCAGAGCTCGTTCAGCCTCGACAGGATATCCAGGTACTGCAAGGAAACTCTCCATCCCCATCGCTTTTAGGAAATTTTCCCTAAAGTTATCTACAGCTACATTCTTACCATAATCAGTATTCAGATGTGGCATGGCAGTTGCGATCCCCCTAGTTTTCATTCCATCCAACTGCGCCTCTTCACCACTTAGATATTGAGCAAGCTTATATGCTTGATCAGGATATTTTGTGATGCTTGCTATTATGTAGCCTGCCGCGGTCGTCCGTATCATTCTGCCTGCTTTGCCTATCGGGGGGAGGACTACTCCAAAACTGTATGGTGAACCTTCTTGACCTTCGTATAACCAATTTCCTGCTACAAGCATGCCAAATTTTCCGGTTGAATTGAAGAGTGTATAGGGAGATACTCCCCCTGTAAATCCCGCTACCTCTGCTGGTGAGACATTGTATTTCCACATCAGGTCATAGGCAAACTCTAGTCCCTCTATCGCCGGTTCAGAGTCAAGGACACACTTTGTATAATCTTTTGGGTCCAGAACGTAGCCTCCATTATTTTTTACCCAGTCTCTCCAACCATACCATGTACTGCTGAAACACCCAAATACATCAATCTTACCATCATTATCAGTATCCATACTTAGATTTTTGGCTGTGTCCAGAAAGTCATCCCAAGTCCATTCATTGGTCGGGTAGACAACGCCAGCTTTATCAAACACTTCCTTATTATACCAGGTCAGATAGGGCGATGTAATAATAGGGACGGACCAGTATTTATCCTCAAATTTCTGTGCCTCCACAGTTATCGGATACCATTTATCATAAAAATCTTTGTCCCTGTTTATATATTGGGTGATGTCTAAGGCAAAGCCCTTTCTGATCGTGTTTAACCAGTCTCCACCTGGAGGAGCCCAGTAAGAGATATCAACTGGTTCCCCGGCAGCTATCATTATCCACACTTTGTCCCAATAGCCTTCTATGGGTGTTGGTATGACTTTTACCTTGACGTTAGGATAATCTTTTTCGTACCTTTCTATCGACCTATCGTCAATCTTCTCTGTCCTGGTATCCCTCATGAAGGTGATCTCAATATCCTTCGCATATGAGGCTGTCATACCAATCACCAACGTAACCACTATTACAGAAACGACTACGATCTTGGATTTCATTAATATTCTCATTTTTATCTCCTGTAATTTCTTTAGAGCTAACCTTAAGCTCTTTGGTAATTATAGTTTAGTTCTTTACAAAGGTCCCCGAACAAAGAAGACAATTGTTCAACATTTCCCGAGAACTCTTCTTGTCTTAAAGCTGGGTTGGTCTGCCTAATTTTCACCTCCCTCCCGACCTCAACCTCCAGCCTTCTCTGTTCTCATAAACTACACCCTATCACCCTTTAATCCCCGAAAGTGCTATTCCCGAAATAAATGTTTTTTGAAAGAAGAAGAATACTACTAGAGGTGGTAGTAGAGCTAAGAAAGAAGCTCCCATAAGCACATTCCATGCTACCATGAATTGGCCTAGTGCCGATAGATATTTGTATGAAAGAAGTCCAAGCGCTATAGGCCATTTATCTTCGGACATTAAGTATATCAATGGTTGAAAAAAGTCGCTCCATGAGGACATAAATGCAAATATGGCTACCGCTCCAAGTGCGGGCTTACTAAGGGGAAGGACTATTCTCCAAAATATCCTATAGTAACTGCATCCGTCTATCTTTGCTGCGTCATCAAGTTCACGTGGAATTGTCATGTAGTATTGATGTAGCAAAAATATGAAGAAAGGAATACCGAGAAACCCAGGTACTATTATTGGTTTGAAAGTGTTTAACCAACCCAGTCCTCTATACAATATGAAAAGAGGAATTATGCGCACATAGATGGGTATCATCAAAGTGCCTAGCATCACTAAAAACAGCACTTTTCTTCCAGGAAATCTTAAACGTGCAAATCCATAAGCTACTACCGCACTCGAAAACACGCTTCCAATCAAAAAGCCACTGGTAATAATAAAACTATTAGCCACATACAAAAAGAATGGTTTTGCAGTTATTACCTCGTAGTAATTCTCCCACATAACTGGAGCTGGGATCCACTGGGGAGGAGAAATAAATACCTGTCCGATCTGCTTTAAGCTTGTCGATATCATCCAAAAGAAAGGTATAAATATAATTACAACCCCTGCCATCAGAATGATATAAACTACAAATATTTCAATTGCATGTTGTGTACTTTTGCTTCCTAACCAGCCGCTAAACCTATTGGTTGAATTTTGTTCTTGCACACTTTCCCTATTTTTTCGGGCCTTCATCTCCTCCTCCTAATATCAGCTTCGTAGTAAACCCACCATTTGGAACTCTTAAATATAAGCAGAGTAAGAGCCATGATTACAACGAACATGACCCATGCCATTGTAGATGCATATCCCATCTTCTGATAACGGAATGCGTTCAGATATAGGTAGTAAGCGTAGAATAGGGAAGCATTCGCCGGCCCGCCCTGGGTCATTATAAAAGCCTGAGCAAATACTTGGAAAGACCAAATTACCTGCATCACTAAGTTGAAGAATATTACTGGGGTTAGCATAGGTATAGTAACATATCTGAACTTGTGCCAAGCGTTCCCCCCGTCTATGTCAACAACCTCGTACAAATGTCTTGGAACACTCTGCAATCCCGAAAGAAAAATGATAACAATTCCTCCTATGAGCCAGCCACTCATCAGGATAAGCGCCGGCACTACCCATCCAGGATCTCCAAGCCAGTTAGGTCCCTCTATTCCTACAACTCTAAGCAGGTTGTTGAGGATGCCTGATTCAGAATGAAAAATCCAACTCCACAGTAGATACGTAGCTACTGGAGGTAAAACGACCGGTATATAGTAAACTAGGCGGTACCAGATAACTCCCCTTATTTTTTGGTTTAATAGAACAGCGACGAGCAAGGCGCTCACTATCTGAAGCGGCACGGTTCCTACAATATAATATACTGTAACCCTTAAACTCACCCAAAAGAGCGCGTCACCGAAAAACAGGTTTTTATAATTACGAAAACCAACATAGTTGAAATCTGACGTCAGGCTGTAATTAGTTAAACTATAATATAGTGATGCTATTATCGGCCACACTGTGAAGCACAAGAGCCCAACAATCCATGGAGATATGAACACATAACCTGCAACAGTCTCTTGCAATTTTCTCCGCAGTGATCTAGATTTTCGCAAACCTCCTAACTTAGTGTGGTTGTTGTTCACTTAGACTCTTCCTAGTCTTTGAATACTTTCATTTATTGAAAATCTGTTACCTTACATACGAGAATGAAAGATCACTGTTAGAATTCCCTTCTCGTCTTATTCTGTGCAACATTTTGCTGAATAGCCTTTAAGATTTTGGTCCAATAAGGTGTCAAAAACTGAGGCATACGCCAGGACCGCCGACAAAGATTCCCAGAAGCTAAATATATTCTCAGTTTTGCTTTAATGATTTTTTCTTTAGGGATTTCCTCACTGCTATTTTCAGAAACACTATACTCTTCTGTCGTTGCCAATATTTGACAATATGGATCACAAATTACTGAATGATTTACCCCGTATCCCTTAAAGATTGCATTACAACCCACATAAAATACATCTGCATAACCACAAGGTTTTGGCGAATCCGGTACTCTCTTTTTTAGGCTAGTTTTATCCTTAGAAGAGGGAAGACCCCACCAATCATCTAAGGGCACATTTTTTTTCTTAGGTAATTCATTATTTTTAATTGATGCTTGTGGGTGAAACACAATGCGAGCTCCCATCATAATTGGAAGCCTGACTAGCTCTGGATAACGGGCATCATGACAAATATACATAGTACAGGGGATACCCTCAATATGAAAAAAAGCGTAGTTTTCTCCGGGTGCAAAATAAGGTTCACAGATTTTCGCCTTTGAATAACGAAATGTCTCTCGTCCTTGACGATTAAAAACGATAGACGTATTCAACATCTGCAATCCTTGGCGATTCTCAATATTTTCCCATGTTGTAGTCCCTAAAATTAGCCAGATTTTTTCTTCTCTTACTACAGCAGCAATTTTGCGAATTTCTTGGCGCACCTTTTCAGGGTTGAGTTTGGCTACATAGTCCGGAATAAGAGAAGGATGTGTTCCATTCGAGATAAGAGAAGTATGTGCTGTTTCAGGCGTTAACAGTACATCGATCCCCGTTCGGGAAGCTTCTCTTACCGCCTTGATAATTCTAAGAGTATTTCTCTCCAGATCTGGTCTATTTATCATTTGGAAACAACCTACTGTTAACGTATCAGAAAAAGCACGTTTTTCTCCACGGAGTTCTATGCTGGAAAAACCCACTCGAGAATTTTGTGCAGTTAGAGTGAGAAGCGAATCTCCCATCGGTGTTACCTCAATCGGCTTTCCAAAAGGACTTTTGCCATTGATAACAACTTCTATTTTTAACGCACTAACATTCTCATATGGATATGTTTTTATTTCTATGGTGAAATTACGTTCTTTCTGAAATACGTGTTGCAAAACGGTTTCTACGCGAGGCTGTGGGAAGGAATAGTCTTGTGTTTCTATTGTTATCTTTGTATGTTTTTTATCTTCGTCCATAGAACTAAATGTGACCGAAGCACTATCAAAAGGAACACCTAAAATAACTGAAAAACCCTTCCCGGAAAAATAAGTACCTTTTATAACAAGAATTTCGCCAGGTCTAATTCCAAAATACTCGAAAGAGCTCAAATTCTGAGTGCCCTTACCTATACTGACAACCATGTCATCCTTTAAGATCCAATCTTCTCTTCTCTTCGTCCATTGACCCAATCCGTTCTTAAATTGATAATTGAAAAGAGTCGGATTTTCCTGCTTGATTTTAGAATGATTTTTGAGCAACGACACCATCCCCTCCCCTTTCATTTTCTTGATGATAAAACTCGTTTTTTGATGGTTCTATAGAACTTTTTGAACACTTGCTGGCAAGTGGTTCGTCTCTTCACCAAAATTACTTCTCATATACCACCCTTCCTCCAACTACTGTCATCATAACATCTAGATTTCTACTAAGAATAACTATATCGGCATCCATTCCCTCTGTAAGACTTCCCTTCCTATTATCCACTGCTATAACTCTGGCTGGATTTATGGTGGCCATTTTGACTGCATCCTGTATTGATAGGCCTACAAACTTGACCATATTTTTTACTAACTGATTCATCACAGCTACACCTCCTGCAAAGGAATCGCGGGTCAAAAGCTTTGCTACATAATTCCCCCCTCCTTCCGGGATCTCAAACTCTTTTGATACATTAGCTTCAACAATAGTATTCAATCCTCCAAAAAAGTATCTTCCAGGCCCTAAGCCAGCGGCGCTTATAGCATCGGTCACCAGCGACACCCTATCTAGACCTTTCGCCTTCATTATGAGCTTCATGAGGCTGGGTGGTAGATGATGCCCATCGGCAATTATTTCTGTGGTTAACTCATCCAACAAGAGAGTTGACTCTATGAGGCCGGATATCCGGTAGGCATTAATCCTCTTTAGACCAGACATTCCTGAGTACATATGCGTTGAATGGGTATAGCCGGCATCGATGGCGGCAAGAACATCTTGATAGGTTGCATTGCTGTGGGCAATCGAGGCTACAATTTTACGTTTCTTTAACTCTCGCCCCAACCTCAATCCTCCTTCTAGCTCAGGAGCTGCCGAAACTCTCACGATAAAATCATACTCATCCAAAATCTTTAGATACTCCTCCGGCTTTGGGTTTCTTAAGAAAGAGGAGTTTTGCGCCCCTTTTTGCTCCATAGAAAAATAGGGTCCCTCTAGATGAACACCCAGAACCTGTGCTCCACCCAACGTTTTACCTTTTACTAATCCTATAACTTCGACCGCCTTTACTATGTCATCCATAGAAGCGCTTGTAGTCGTAGGAACAATCGAAGTTGAACCTCCTCTGGCGTGAGCAACCGATATTCTCTCCATAGCCTTTTCTTGAGCCTCCATAACATCTGCCCCACCCCCACCATGAAGATGCATATCAATAAATCCAGGAACCAAATACCTGCCGGCAACATCCACCATCTTTGTATTTTTAGAAGCCTCGCTTTTTCTTTCAGGGCCAACATAATAGATTTTGTCTCCCTCAACTATTAATATACCGTTATCTATAATTTTTATCGGAGTTATTATTCTCGCATTCTTGAATAGGAGAGTCCTGTCCTCAATCACACCTTCTCCTTTTAATGGCTGAGTTTATGGTTTTGAAGTAATTCTGCTGAATCTTTATCCAGAAACAGAAACACATTTTTATGTTTCCTCAATATGGAAGCAGGATTATATGGAGAAATATCACCTTCAAGACAATTCTTAACGGCTTGCGCTTTACGACCACCTGGGACAGCACAAATTATACTTTTTGATTTCATAATCTGCTTAACCGCCATAGAAATTGCTCTGCGAGGAACATCATTAAGGCTGCTAAACCATCCTTCACTAAGTTGCTGTCTTCTACAGGCTTCGTTAAGCTCAACAACTATATACGGTTTTTCAGTATTGAAGTTTGCTGGGGGGTCATTGAAAGCCAAATGTCCATTTTCACCAATTCCGACAAAGACTACATCAATTGTTCCCTTGCTGATAATTCCATTCAGACGTTCACATTCTAGCTGTGGATCCTCAGGATCTCCTTTAATCAAATGAACGGTTCCAGGATGCACTTTATCAATCAACCTTTCCTTCAGGTATTTTCTAAAACTAGCTGGATGAGTTCCTGGGACTCCTATATATTCATCTAAGTGAAACATAGTTGTCTTTGACCAATCGATGGAAGACATCTTGGTGAGACTTTCTAAAAACTCAAATTGAGATACACCAGTAGCTGCCACAAAAACTGCTTCGTTCTTTATATCTATCGTGTCTCTCAACACTCTTGCCGCCTTCTTTGCGGCGGCGTTGCCCATCTCTTGCTTGGTCTCAAATATTCTTATTTTCATCTGATCCTTTTCTATTTTCAACATTTTTTGGTAGTCTCCGTTTCAGATTATTCAAATGGTTCCTCACAGAATTCCTCATCTCTTTTTTATCTTCCTTTTCAAAAGCCTGAATGATTCTCAAATGCTCTTCATCGACTATATGAAGCTCCTGTAGAGCTTTCTTTTCATTCTGGTATAGCAATCTTTGTATCTTCATATGCGAATATAGACTTTGATAAACTCGACTTAGCTGTTTATTTCCGCAGGCTTCTATAATGAGAAGATGAAACGCCCCGTCTATCTCATTATTGGCAGCGAAATCCCCCCTCTTAATAGTTTCCTTAAAAAGGCGGAGATTATCTTTCATTTCTTCTATTAGGCCTTCCGGTATAGCTGAAATTTTCTGTATGGCTAAGTTCTCCAAGACCATTCTTATTTCCAGAAGGTTTAAAGCATCCTGTTCAGAGAAACTGGTAACATATATTCCCTTTCGGGGCTTTATAGTCACCAGGTTCATACCCTCTAACTTGTATAAAGCCTCTCTTATAGGAGTCTGGCTAATATTAAACTCTTTGCTTAACTCTTCAGTGAAAATCCTCTGATTGGGTTTCCATTCTCTTGCTATAATCTTATTCTGCAGGGCTATTAGCACCTTATCAGATGTGTTTTGGTGTTCAAATGAGATTTTGCCAGGTTCGAATACCATTTTGTCTCTCCCATTCTTTTTCTCCAGGAAAAGCTACATGGGAACTTCCTTACTGGGATGTTGCGGCTATAATATATATTATATCATATATAAATTATAAGTCAAGTCTTCGCGTTAAATTTCTGAAAAATTGAAAGTAGATACTGATTTCGGGATTTCAGGGAAGAAATGAACTACAATGGAAGATTTTTTGGGAAAAAAATGGGAGAGAGAAGAATAATTTGATAGGATTCTATCTTTGCTGATGATCCATAATGGGTAAAGGTGGGAAAAAGCAATACCTACCCTATTAGGGGCGAAATAGTCCCTTGAATTTGAAAGGAAGCTATAGGAACATTATTCTTGTTTTAGTTTTTTTATAAACTCTCCTATTTTCTTTTTGGAAGCCTTTTCAACTAACATTTTTTCCAGTTCCCTGGCGATCTCTTTGTTCCTTCTCTTGGTGGTAGATTTAGCAGTAATTCTAGCAGTGCGTTCAGCTACTAAATTGG
>SDBS01007368.1_pt1 | contig 10684 bp, 7 predicted proteins | sample 2277091 | NCBI WGS metagenome assembly SDBS01 (sample SAMN10404972, study PRJNA504765) | marine sediment metagenome | isolation source: marine sediment core GS10_PC15, 163 cmbsf | place: Arctic Ocean: Southern Knipovich Ridge | collected 2010 | reverse complement strand
ACCATCCCGTCCTCGGCGACAATCACCTCCCCCTCGAAGTGCGCCATGGCCTCTTTCATGATGGCCTCGGACCCTGAACCTGGATTGATATGACACAGGATCAGTTTTCTGGAACCGCACATTCGAGCAAGCTCACCAGCCTGGGCCGGGTTCATGTGACCTTCCAGAAATTCCCCAGGACCCGCGGCGGATTCTGCCACAAGAACATGATCCGCCGAACTTGCCAGATCCGTCAGTTCAACGGTGGACTGTCCATCACCGGTGACAATTATCCCGCAATCGCCATCATTTTCGGCATCAATTCGCCACGCCAGATTGGGAATGGAGTGTGAGGTTGGCGCAGCATCGATAATGAATCCGGGCCATGAAAGCGCGCCATCGGTCCACTCGTCGATGGTCAGGTCGAACCCGTCCGGATCCACACGGTGACCCCAGGTCGCCTGAATGTTACGGTAATGTTCATGCAGCCCCCGGGGACCGAGGATGAGCAGGGGCTTGGTCCTGGCAAGCGCCCCGGAGCGCAGCGCAAACATAAAGGGGGCCATATCCGCACAGTGATCCATGTGAAGATGAGTGAAAAGCAGAAGATCGATATCCGGAAGATCGACACGGCCATGTCGGACAAGACCCCAGATGGAGCCCGGCCCCAGGTCAACGACAATAGTCTGGTCCCCTACCCTGACAAGATGACAGGGTGCGGACCTTCTGCTCTGGGGAATGGCCGTACCGGAACCGATGGTGATGTAACGCACGGAGTTTCCTCGCTTTAGGTTTTAGGCAGATCTTTGGAAGCAACCTGCGAATTTCGGTAGCTTTTCATTATTTCAGAAAATCATTTACGAAATAATATATCTAGGAGCCTGAAATGGATAGTGAGACAGGCTCCTAGCTTGACACAATCACATCTTCTTCTACATACTAGGAGCCTGTCAGGAAACCATTCAGACTCCTAGCTAAAGTTTTTTGGAAGGTGTTAAACTACTATCATGAAAAAGCAAGCGAAATTCAAGAGTTATATCCGAAATCCAGACGTGAACAAACTTGTAGATGGATTTCGGATCCTGAAGACAATTCATCTTCAAACAGCATTGATACTGGTCCTGTCATTCATAATGATCTCCTGCTCGGCGCCGGTTATCACGGAATCACTCCCCGAGGAAAGGATTCGGGACGCCCGCAACGATATGGATAAACGCCGGTATGAGAAAGCATACGAAAATCTCGAGGAACTGAGATTCGTCACAGCGGGAACACGTCTTGGGGGGGAGGTGCAGTTCCTCCTGGGAGAAGCCGGTTTCAAAAGGGGCAAGTACCCTGAAGCGGAGTCGCACTACGCCGCATACCTGAACACCTATCCAGGGGGACCCTTTTCCCAGCAGGCTGTCTACATGCAGGCACTGTCACAAATAAAGCAGCTCCAGAAGCGGAAAATAGGATTTCTATCTTACAAATCATATATACCCTATGACCGGGACATTTCCTTACTCAGGGAAGCAAGGGTCCTGTTCGAGATATATATGGAGATGTATCCCAGTGGAGAATGGATTGATAATGCCACACAGTGGGCAGAGGAGCTCCTGATCAAGGAGGGTAAGCACGAACTGGAGATTGCTTCTTTCTATCTAAGGAAAAAAAATGCCCCTTCCGTTCTGGCTAGAGCGAAACGGATATTGGATGGAAACTATCCCGACAATATCAAGGCTGAGGCTCGGGCCCTTATCCGTAAGGCTGAGCGATCACTCCCTCAGGCCGAGGATGGTCAGAACCTGTAAATACAGGAACCTCTGCAAGAGAGCCTTGTCAGGTTCCTGTATGTGGTTTGTCAAAAGATGATGGACTCGCAAAAAGTCATCAACGCGCCCCGCGCGGGGCGCCCAAATCAATGACCGGCACTGTAAGTCATTGATTTGTAAGGAAAGCGAAAACCACGCTTTTCGCTTTCCCCAAAGAAATTATGGATCTCAAAAAAGTCACGCCAGGACTTTTTGCGACCCTATCAAAAGATGGTAATTGGAAACAACGATCAGGTTGAAAAGACCAATACAATACTAGGGGCTCACTCCCGTAGTATTGATATGTTTTTTCCTCCCCAGAATCGCGAAGCTTAAAGTATCATGGCTATTCTGGGGCTTCCGGCAATCTGCTAGTCACGCCGTTTGCTTGATCGCAGCGCTCCGACAGACTCCCAGGTGGAGGACAGGATGGATCAAAAACGGCTTACGGTCACGGAGATCGATGACCTTATTGATCACGGACAGATCGATGAGGCTGAAGAGGCCCTCATCGTGATCTACCGCAATAACCCTGATTTTGCAGATGTCTGTAACCGGTTGGGCCAGACCTACTACCATAAAGGTGATTACACCAAGGCCAGGGAGTTTCTCGAGAAGGCAGTACGCCTGAACCCGGATTACACGGAAGCGTCCCTTAACCTGGCCGTCACACTCAATGAGATGAAACAGTACGGGCGAGCCAAGGAGGTAATAGAACAGGCACAACTCAGAGCCACCCGGAAAAGGACAGCTTTGGATCCGTTCATTGCGGGGAAACTTGCCAACAAACATATGGAGATAGGAGACATTTACCGCGAGCTGGGCATGTTCGTGGAGAGTATCGATGAATATCGAAAAGCCCTCAACATCTCCCCTGGATTCCCTGACATCCAGATCAAACTGGCCGTTACCCTCCGTGAAATAGGGATGACCGACGAGGCACTTGACATTCTGACTAAGGCGACCGAGCAGCGCCCCGATTACCTTGACACACGCATCCAGTTGGGGATTACCTATTTTTCCAGAGGTTTCCTCGACATGGCTAAAGAGCAATGGGAACTGGTGCTGGAAACGGACCCTTCCCACACCAAAGCACTCATGTACATGAGCTTTCTTAAAAAGGGCACCGGTATCGCATCGAATAACTCCGGCAGCCTTACCTAAACCACTGTCTTGACAGGGGTTTTTACGAAGCCTATCATCGGAAGCACGGTTGAAGTTTGATGGACTCGCAAAAAGTCATCAACGCGCCGCGCGCGGGGCGCCCGGATCAATGACCGGCTATGTACGTCATTGATCTGTGAGGAAAGCGAAAATGACACTTTTCGCTTTTAAGTTGAGCAAAAAGCCACGAATGGACTTTTTGCGACCCTATCAAATTTGACATTCGGGGTTGAGGGTAGAACCCTTTTACAGTATACCCATATCTAAATGAGCCTTTATAAAAAGGAGAGCGCCATGAAGCGAACCGGCTATGCTGTGGCCGCGGCCCTAACAGCGTTTGTCGTGTTGACCTTGCTGACGACCGCGCCGAGCATTTCACAAGCCTCAGGAAAAATTCACATCGTTGTGAAGGGCGACACACTATGGGACATTTCGTCCTTCTACATGTACGACCCTTTCTTGTGGCCGCAAATCTGGAGCGCCAATCGTGAGATCGAAAATCCTCACCTCATACATCCCAGCCAGGAGATAGTGATCCCTGAAATGATCGTCAGGATGACCCCTCCTCCCCGGGATGCCAAACCACCCCTGCCGGCGCCTCCTCCACCGGAGCCTGAAGTGGCACTGCCCGTCCAGGCGGAACCCGAGCCCGCTCCCGAGCCCGCTCCCGAGCCCACTCCCGAGCCCGAACCTGCACTTGTAACAGAGGAGATCAAGCAGGAGATGATCCTGGCAATGAGCACCCACGGATTCATTATAGAGAACAGGGAGATCGGGATCGGGACCATCACATCCACTGAGGAAAAGCGGCTCCTTATCCAACCGGGAATGAAAGTCTATGTTGAATCAGATGGAAAGATACCCCTGTCGACCGACCACCGCTATTCCATCGTCCGCGTATTTGACAAGGTCTCTCATCCAGTGACGAATAAGGAGATCGGATTCCTGGCAAAGGTCCTCGGAGACATGAAAGTGGTCCATTCAAAAGGAGGGCTCTCCACAGCTATCGTCGGAGATGTTTACAAGGATATCCAGGTAGGTGACCACGTCATTGAGCACCTCGATTATATGACCTGGCTACCGAAGGAAGAGAGCGATCTTTCGGGTAACCTCACCGGCTACATTTTGATCCATTCTGAAGGCAAATCCATTATGGGTAGGGGCGACGTCGTTTTCATAGACCTGGGGATAGAGGACGGCCTGAAGACCGGCGATACTTTGGATCTGTTGGGAATGAGAAAAACGATCGGCGGTGTGGTGCCCCCTCCGGAGTTAATAGGGGAAGTTCTAGTGCTCGTTCCTCGACCAGGAACTTCAATGGCCAGGATCACCAAAAGTTTGCGGGACATCGGGATCGGTACCGAGGTGGTGACCGGAGCCCCCTAGGAAATTAGACTTACTGGGCCTGGGTGCCCGTTTCCTCCCCGGCAGCTTGAGGAACGGGAACGCCGCCCTCCGGAATTTGGGAAGGTTCCGGTATAACCTCGGGTACGGTTTGGGCCGGGAACTGGGCAGGCTGCTGCTGCGAGACTGGAATCTGCATATTGCCCGTACTATGGGCCGAAACATAGGCCAACCCGAGCGACGTCAGCATGAAGGCCACCGCGGCTGCTGTCGTCAGCTTCGCCATGAACCCGGCGGGTCCTGCGCCTCCGAACAGGGTCTGGCTCGAACCACCGAAAGCGGCCCCCATTTCAGCTCCCTTCCCCGTCTGAAGAAGAACCACCAGAATAAGGAACACCGCAACAGAGATGTGAAGGACCGTTATCAAGATGATAAGCATTATTTTTTAAACCTCCAGTGGACATTGACAGGGTCGCAAAAAGCTTATTCGTGGTTTTTTGTGCCCCATAATTTTATTGGGGAAAGCGAAAAATGTCATTTCCGCTATCCTCACAAATCAATGATCAACTCAATAACTCATACCGCCGGTCATTGATTTGGGCGCCCCGCCCAGAGCGCATTGATAGCTTTTCGCGAAGTCATCAAGCAGTGAACAGTGAACCGTGCACATGTTTTTGTCAACTGCGAATCACTGCGAATTACGGATCACGAATTACGAGTCACGGCTCTTATTATCCCCGCAAAGCTGTCCGGCTCCATGCTCGCCCCGCCCACAAGGGCGCCGTCAATATCAGTCATTTTCATCAAGGAACCGGCGTTCTCGGGTTTGACCGAACCCCCATAAAGGATGCGGATAGATTCGGCGATATTATTCCCAAAAATACCAGTCAGCTGGCTCCTGGCGAAAGAGTGGACCTCTTGCGCCTCTTCAGGGCCGGCTGTCTTTCCAGTTCCTATGGCCCACACCGGTTCGTAGGCAAGGACGAGTTCCTGGCCGCTTTCCAACATAACGTCGGCAAGTCCTCTGTTGATCTGTTCCCCAACGGTATCGAAGGTCTTCCCATAATCCCTTTCGCCAAGTGTTTCGCCAACACAGAAAAGGGGAATGATCCCTTCCCGTATAGCCGCAAGAACTTTCCGTGACACCTCACCGTCGCCTTCTCCGAACAACTGCCTGCGTTCCGAATGGCCAAGAATCACATAACGGCATCCGGCATCCCTGAGCATAACGGGGCTGACCTCTCCGGTAAAGGCGCCCGATTCTTCCCAGTGCATGTTCTGGGCGGCGAGCTCTACCCTGCTCCTTTTCAGCGCCCTGGAAACGGGCACCAGGGAAATGAAGGGCGGGGCCAGGGCCATATCCACATCTTCCACACCTGAAACCAGCGGCATGAACTCCTCGACGAAACCCACAGATTCATCGACGGTCTTGTTCATTTTCCAGTTGGCAACGATGAGCGGTCTTCTATCCATGGTATTTCTCCCCAGAGCAGGCGGGCTATATCACCTGTGCCATCTCGCGTCAACTCCCGACAGCTATGCTGATGGACTCACAAGGGGTCCATCAAGCAGTTCCTTCACCTGTCCGGAGCATGTCGAAGGATCGGCGGGACTGGGGTGAGGGCCACGCCTGCGGCGTGGGACGGGTTCACTTCGCTCCCCCTACAAGCTCCCTTCAACCGCGCTCGGGACAGGCGGGATGGTGAGTAACGCCGATGGCGTTATCGAACCACGGGAGAGGGATCATGCGTCATCCAGAGCGTTTATACCCGGCAGTTCACCCTTTTCCATGAGCATGAGGAACGCCCCTCCACCCGTGGAAATGTAGTCGATCTTATCCGTGTTTCCCGTGGAGTGCACAGCAACATCGGTGTCCCCGCCACCCAGGATCGTCAGCGCCTGGCTGTTCGCAAGGGCATCCACGATTGAAAAGGTGCCAGTGCTGAAATGAGACAGCTCAAAGACTCCCATGGGGCCGTTCCACACAATGGTTCCGGCCAAGCCGATTACTTCCCTGAAGAGAAGGATCGTCGCCGGACCAATATCAAGGCCCATCTGATCGTCGGGGATCTCCTGGACCGGGACAATCATGGTCTCGGCCTTTTCCTCCCTGGTATGAGCCGCGACGCAATCGACCGGGAGGTAAAAAGGCATCCCCCTTGATTTTGCCTGTTGCATAATATCGGCGGCAAGCTCGAGCATGTCCTCCTCAACCAGGGACTTACCCACATTGTAACCCAGGGTCTTTAAAAAGGTAAAAGCCATTCCACCGCCGATGATGATCTTGTCCACCTTTTCCAACAGGGTCATGATCGTTTTTATCTTGTCCGAAACCTTGGCGCCCCCAAGAATAGCCACGAGGGGTCGTACCGGCTCTGTAAAAGCCCGGTTGAAATAGTCGATCTCATCCTTCATGAGGAACCCGGCAACCGCCGGTTTCAGGATGGCGGGCACCCCCACGACCGAGGCGTGCTTCCTGTGAGAAGTCGCAAAAGCGTCGTCTACATAGATATCCGCCGTGGAGCCCAACTGCCGGGAAAACTCCGGGTCGTTCTCGACCTCACCGGCGTGAAACCTCAGGTTTTCCAGGAGGACCACCCCACCGTGCTGAAGATTCTTCAGGGCATCCATCACCTCGTCCCCGATACAGTCGCTCAAAAACAGGACCTCAAGTTTGAGAAGCCGGCTGAGCCGCTTGGCTATCGGAGCCAGGCTCATGGATGGCACCAGTTTGCCCTTGGGCCGACCCAGGTGGCTGATGAGGATCACGCTCCCGCCGTTGTCAAGGATGTGGTTAATGGAGGGCAATGTCGCCCTTATCCTGGTGTCATCTGTAATGTTACCGCTGGGATCCAGGGGAACGTTATAGTCCACTCTGACAAGCGCCAGTTTACCCTTGAGATCGAGGTCCTCTAACGTTTTTTTCCTCAGCACATCAGACCCCGTAAAGGTACTTGACCAGGTCCCTGAGCCGGGACGCGTATCCATATTCGTTATCGTACCAGGACATTACCTTCGCCATGGTACCACCCACGACCTTGGTCAGCGGGGCGTCAAAGATGGAAGATGCTTCCCAGCCGTTGAAGTCGATGGAAACAAGGGGCTCGTCGCTGTAGACCAGGAAACCGGCCAGCGGCCCTTTTTCTGAAGCTTTCTTCATCACGGCGTTGATGGAATCGGCATCCGTTCCTTTTTCAAGCTCCACCGTCAGGTCCACAAGGGACACATTGGGCGTGGGCACCCGAACCGCCAGGCCGTCCAGTTTGCCCTTTAACTGAGGAAGCACCAGACCGACGGCGGAAGCCGCGCCAGTGGTTGTCGGGATCATGGAAACCGCCGCAGCCCTGGCCCTGCGCAGATCTTTGTGCGGCTGATCGAGAATCCGCTGGTCGCTGGTGTAGGCGTGAATAGTAGTCATGATACCGTGGACGATACCGTAATTCTCATCCAGCACCTTTGCCACCGGAGCGAGGCAGTTGGTCGTGCAGGAGGCGTTGGAGATCACCCGATGTTTTTCAGGGTCAAGGTCTTTATGGTTTACGCCCATAACGACGGTGATATCCACACCCTTGCCGGGAGCGGAGATGATCACATGGGAAGCACCGGCGTCCAGGTGCACAGCAGCGGCCTCTCTTTTGGTAAACAAGCCGGTGCACTCCAGAACCACATCCACCCCAAGCTCCTTCCACGGGAGTCTGGAGGGGTCCCTTTCAGAAAAAACCTTTACAGGATTTCCGCCGATAATAATGCTGTCGCCGGACACCTCACTTGCTTTTTCACCAGAAAGACATCCGTGGATCGAATCATGACAAAACAGATAGTTCAGTGTATCGGCATCGGTCAGGTCGTTTATGGCTACGAACTCGATCCCTGGATCGTTCATTGCGCTGCGAGCAGTAAGTCGTCCTATACGACCAAAACCGTTGATCGCCACTTTAACGGCCATCGTTCTCCTCCTGACTGGTATTTTTGATTATCCAGGAGCCTGATGATGTTCTCCGACAGGCTCCCGGGGCAGCATTTCTGCCTTTGTAATTCCACCTGAATTAACATGGAAAAGCACCATTGTAACCCCAGAATCGCGATTGATTTATTTTATACGATTCTGGGGATAAAAAAACCTTGTTGGTATGGTTAAGTTACGTTAATAGACGACACTTTCCACAGGTAGCCAACAAGGTGAGGGCATGTTAACCAAAACGGTTCTTCCTTTCAAGCTTGAAATGACCCTAAATCCACCGGAAACCCCAGAATCGCGATTGATTCTATTTTCGCGATTCTGGGGATAAAAAACTTTGTTGGTCATGTGCCTTTGCCCGACTGCGGCGCCGGTTATCGTCCCTCTCTGATGGCGTAACGGACGGACCTTAAAGAGTTGGGAACGTATTCTGGAGGGGATAACGCAAAACCAGGCACTGGTTTTGCGTTATGGGTTCAGCTTGACACTCGCCACGATATATATAGTATGATAAAGGGCAAACTGTTAAGTGTCAATTTACACTAACGTTGATAGGGTCGCAAAAAGTCCATTCGCGGCTTTTTGCTCCACGGAAAGCGAAAAGTGTCATTTTCGCTTTCCTTACAAATCAATGACTTTAATTGACGGTCATTGATCTGGGCGCCCCACCCGGGGCGCGTTGATGACTTTTTGCGAAGTCATCAACATTACACTAATATTAGGGATGTCTATCGGCGATTACTATGACATTTGTTCGAAGACTGTCCAGAATCCTCATTATCGAGGATGATCCTGTATCCAGGAACCTCCTGAAAAACATATTCAGAAACGAGGGTTATGAGGTAAAGGAGGCGGCTGACGGGATCAAGGGGCTCGAAATGGCCCTAATTGATCCGCCGGACCTCATCTGTCTGGATATAATCCTGCCGGGACTGTCCGGTTACGAGGTCTGCCGATCCATAAAACAGGACGAGGCCGGCGCTAACGTCCCCATCCTTATGATAACCTCCCTCACCAAGAGGGAGGACATCGTAAAAGGTCTGAAATCAGGCGCCACCGACTACATAACAAAACCGTTCTCGCCGGTGGAGATATTGGCCCGAGTTAAGGTCAACCTCGACCACCGATTCGCTCTCAGGGAGCTGGTGGAAAGGTCAGGCCGTTTCCAGCTGGCATGTGATGTCCTTGAAACAACTACCTCATCCCTTGACCTGAAGCAGGTCCTCTTCCACCTCGTGTCGAAAACAGCCGAATTCCTCGAAGGTAACCGCTGTTCCATTATCTCCGTAGAGGGAAGTTGGGGTAATGATGATGATATTCCAGTGGGCCGCCTTCTGGTCTCACACGAGGACCCCAACGTTCCCGAGCTGACCATCGACCTTCTAAAATATCCCGAGATCCTCAAATCGTTCCGCACGGGCGAAGTTGTGATCGTGGAGGATGTTCTCACCGATCCACTCATGGAGGATGTAAGGGAAAACATGATCGACCTTCCTTTCAGGTCGGTCATTGCCCTTCCCCTCGCCTTCCGTGGAGAGATCCTCGGGGCCATGCTCCTGAGGGCAACAAGGGAGGAGACAGGTTTCACCGATGACGAGATCACCATGGCAAGGATCATTGCCGGAGCCAGTTCCAACGCTCTGAGAAACGCCTCCCTGTACCAGCGTATCACCAGGAAAAACGAAACCCTCGAAAGGGTGAATGAGGAACTGAGTGTCGCAAACCAGGAGCTTGTGAACCTCAGTCAGGCCAAATCGGATTTCGTATCCATGGTCTCCCATGAACTCAGGACGCCCCTTACTTCCATTATCGGTTTTTCCGAACTGCTCGCAGAGGCTCACCTGGGTGAACTCAGTACTGAGCAGGAGGAGTACATAAGACAGATCCTCCGCAAGGGCAAAGACCTGCTCGCCCTCATCAACGACCTTCTGGATACCGGCAGGCTGGAATCAGGAAAACTTGCCCTTCGCTACCGGGAAGTGAACATGGAGGACATTATTCTTTCAGTCCGATCCTCCACACGGCACGTGACCGAAAGCCTGCCGACAATCAATACTCACATACCGATCGACCTGCCGGCCTTTGAGGGAGATCCGGAGAAAATAACCCAGGTTCTGACCAACCTTGTCACCAACGCCCTGAAGTTCTCCCAGCCCGGCTCACCGGTGGATATAATAGTTTCGAAGATCAAGGGGCGAAGGGATAGTGACCGGGGAGATCTGATCCAGATCAGTGTGAAGGACAGGGGGATCGGGATCCCGGAGGACGAGAGGCAGAGGATCTTCGACCAGTTCATCCAGGTACAGCGGGGAAGTTCTCGCACCTTCAAGGGTGCCGGTCTGGGACTTTACATCTGCCGTTCCTTTGTGGAGCTTCACGGCGGCAAGATCTGGGTCGATTCATCCGTCGGGGAGGGAAGCACCTTCCACTTCTCGATACCGATAAA
>SDBS01007367.1_pt1 | contig 10685 bp, 13 predicted proteins | sample 2277091 | NCBI WGS metagenome assembly SDBS01 (sample SAMN10404972, study PRJNA504765) | marine sediment metagenome | isolation source: marine sediment core GS10_PC15, 163 cmbsf | place: Arctic Ocean: Southern Knipovich Ridge | collected 2010 | reverse complement strand
ATACGGTTTGCCGGGGAACTGCCTGCCGTGCCGCCCGGTTGGCGGCGCGACTATCTCCTCTACCTGAACGGGTGGGTCAAGGATGGCGATCTCAACACCCTGCACGGCGACCAGGTGGAGCCGCTGCCGTTCCACGGTATGAGCAGCTACCCCTACGCCGCGACGGAGTCCTATCCGGACGATGCAGAGCATCGGGCTTTCCTCGACCTGTATGTCACGCGTCCGGCGCGCCTCATTAACACGCCTCTGCGACCCCACCGTTAGGATCCTCGACCTTGCGTCAGTTCGATTTGTGCTAATCCGACCCGATGAGTTCCAGCCTTGAGCGATAGATTCTCCGGCGAAATCGTATCCCCGCCTCCTGAAGTGGTGCTCGTGGGAATCACCCGCGACGCCGAGAACCTGCCCTCCTCGGCGGCCAAGACCTGCTATGCGCCACAGCTGGTAAGACCTCGACCTGTAGACGAGTACAAGGATCCGGTCAAGGAGGCGGCGAGCCGCGAGCGCATCATGTCGCTGACCTACGAGGCGGGTCACCACACCGTCTACCAGCACGTCGCCTACACGTTCGCGCTGCGGGGAGTGTCACGGAACCTCATCCATTGCTTCCTGCACACCTTCCCCTTCTACAACACCGAGCAGCAGAGCCAGCGCTATGTGGAGATGAAGCAGGCTTCTATCACCGTTCCGCCGTTCGCCTCCGACTCCCAGCGGCGACTGTACGAAGACACCGTGTTGGATGCCTGGGGAACCTACTACGGGTTGCTCGATCTCTTGCGACCGCAGATCGAGCAGGTTTACAAGCAGCAAGTCTGGGCCCACCGTCCGGCCTTTGCTGCCTGGGAGGACGGCAAGATCGAAAAGATGGCGCTCGAGATTGCCCGCTACGTCTTGCCCATCGCTTGCCATTCCGATTTCTACTACACCGTCAATCAGGTCACTCTGCTGTCTTTGAACCGGCTGCGCCGCCACCCTCAGGTCGCATGGGAAGCGGAGCGACTACTCCGCCAGATGGTGGCGGCAGCGGCGGCGGAGGATGAGCTGTTCGCCGACCTGGTTGCCAATCGGGTCTCCGAGCCTTATCCGGCGGAGGAATTGGCCGAGGCGCTGTTGTGGGACGAGCACGGCGTGGCGGGCTCAGGCGAGGTCGCCGCAGTCTTCGATACACAGATGGAGGGGCGGTACTCGCGCCTGGTGAGTGCGCCACGGGTCGACAACCCGCGCGGGCTGGAGGGTTTGCTGGCCGACGCCCTGCGTCTGGTGTTGGGGCTGCCAGCGGCAGGTGTCGCCGACTCCGAGCTCATCGCTGGTGTCATTGATCCGGCCCGCAACCCTTACCATTCTTCGATTCTCAACCTGGTGCCCTACGCGCCCGTTACCCAGGTTCTGCATCACGCCTGCTTCACCTTCGCGAAGCGCATCTCGCATACGGCCGACAGCCAGAACCAGCGGCATCGTGCCATGCACGGTACCCGTCAGATGCTTGTTCATGGGCACACCGTCGAGCCCGACGTCGTCGTGCCCGAGTTCATCGAGGACAACCCCGAGGCGCTACGGCTCTACGAGGACTACGTCGGTAGGGCCTGGAGCGCGATCAATCAGCTCCTCGCCGACGGCGCTTCCATGGAATACGCCGCCTACCTGTATCCCAACTCGAAGGTCGTACGCATGTACGAGAGCTGTGACCTGGCCGGGCTGCTCCACAAAGCCAACCTGCGGCTCTGTTTTCGCGCCCAGCGGGAAATCTTCGAAGCCACACGGCAAGAGGTTCAGCAAGTCGCTGAGCTCTTCCCGGAGCTGGTGCGCTACTTCGCCGCTCCTTGTGTGGTCCGCGACCGTGCCGGAACCACGCCGGTGTGTCCCGAGAAGAAGGGCTTCTGCGGCGTGCCCGTGTGGCGGGATCCGGACGCTCAGCGACTGCTATAGCAAGCGCAGCAGCAGCAGCGTTACGTCGTCGAAGTAGCTGTGCAACCCTTCGCTGTGGCGAGCGATGGCGGCGAATACCGCCTCGCCGAGGCCGCGAACGTCATCGCCGGGATGCTCGGCGATGACCTGCAGAAAGCGATCCTCGCCGAACTCTTCCTCGTCGCTGTTGTTCGCCTCGGTCACGCCATCGGTGAAGAGCAGGAGCAGGTCGCCGGGCTGCATGGTCCATTCCTGCACCTCGTAGGGGCGGCCGGCAAACAGGCCCAGAGGCAACCCGCCGCCCACGAGGCGGTGCACGTCGCCGTTGCGCAGGATCATCGGCGGGTTGTGACCGGCGTTGACATAGAGCAGCTTGCCGTCCTGCGACACCCTTCCCACGAAGAAGGTCGCGTAGCGCTCCGGTGTAGTGCGCTTGACGAGAAACTCGTTGACCCGCACACAGACCTTGGCGAGGTCGTCCTGTGCACTGGCCTCGGCGATGAACGATGACTGCAGCGTCGACATCAGGAGCGCGGCAGGAATACCCTTGCCCGAGATATCGCCGACGGCGAAGGTCAGCTCACCCGAGTTGGGCGTCATGACGTCGTATTAGTCCCCACCAAACTGCCTTGAGGGCTCGTTGAGGGCATATACCGCCACCCAATCCAGCTCGGGAAACTCGTGTGTCAGAAGGCTCTGCTGGATGACCTTTGCGACCTCGATCTCGCTCTCCAGACGTCGCTTCTCCAGCGCTTCCTCATAGAGGCTAGCGTTGTCGATGGCGATGGCCGCGTGGCTGGCGAACGACTCGAAGAGGGCGAGATCCTGGTCGGCGAAAAACTTTGTCGGCGAGCGCCTATCGACGTAGATGACTCCAACGATGCGCTGCTCCGCGTACTGCTCGGAATCCTGCTCTATGCTGATCTCTGCCGAGCTGAGAAACTGTGTCGCTCCCATGTCCGCGGCTTCGCCTAACCGAATCTCGTCCTCATCCTCTTCGTAGTCGTCATCGGAAGACGTGTCGATGCGATGCGACAAGCGCAACGGCACGCACATGACGGTGCGGAGATTGAGCCCGACAATGCTCTCTTGGCCGCTGAAATTTTCGTCCTGGGCGGCGTCAGTGATGATGCGAGGCTTGCCCTTCTTGAAGACGTCCGCGACGACGCTGGAGCTGTAGCGGACTTGCTCTGAGTCGGTCGTGTCGAAGTTGCGTTGGACGCGGATTGAAAGGTTATCGGCGCTTTCGCCCAGCAACAGCATGCCACGCTCCGCGCGCGTCAACGCCAGGATCGCCTCGACCACCTTCTCGAGCACTTCGTCCAGCCGCAACGTCGAGTTCAAGGCCTTGGTGATTTCCAGCAGTGCCCAAAGATTGCGCAGATTTTCGGGCGTTGGCTCGATCTCCTCGGCCGTCTCCATGAGGTCGGAGAACTCCTGATGGGTGCGGAAGATCAGAGTCTTGTTGCTGGCCTTGCCCAGGCGCAGGCGGTCGTTGTGGTGCAGCGTCTGGCGCCGCACACGAATGTCGTTGACAAACGTTCCGTGCGTGCTTTCCAGGTCCTCGATCCAGTAGCTGCCCTCGTCGGAGCCTAGCTTGGCATGCTCGCGTGAGACGGTCGGGTCCAGAAGCTGCAGGTCATTGGACGTGCGCCGACCGATGCTGACGCCCGTAGCGGCCAGCGGTATGGTGATGTCCTCACCGTCTGCATCCTGGAGGATCAGGTGAGGACCATCCTGTCGGGTCTCTTCAGTATTTGTAGGCATCATCGTGCGGGGGTTCTGGAATCGATGGTACGCAATGCACTATATGCGACGGTGCCGAGAATCGCCCCTGCCAGAGGACCAAGCCAGTAGACCAGTTGGTCGGGCCACACGCCACTGACGAGAGCCGGACCGAAGGCGCGAGCCGGGTTCATCGCGGCACCTGTAATCGGCCCACCGAGGAGAATACCGCAAAGCAGGATCGCACCCACGGTGAATCCTGCGAACTGATCGCGCTTCTCCTTGTCGCGGAACACCCGCAGCACGGTAAGAACGAGAAAAAAGGTCAGGATCGCCTCGATGAACAGGCCGGTCGTGAACGAGACGCCGGCGGAAAGCACAGGTGTGCCAAGGTTTACCGGCTGCCATATCTCGGCGGAAAAGGTACGCATCAGCACGAATGCGGCTATCGTCGCCCCCGTGAGCTGGGCAAGCAGGTACAGTGCGGCCATCGGCAGCTTGATGCCGCCAGTCAGCCAGGATGCCAGCGTGACGGCCGGGTTGACGTGGCCGCCCGAGATCGGCGCGGTGGCATTCATCATGACCGCCGTGGCGAGGGCGTAGGCTAGTGCGCCGCCGAGGAGGCCGAGTTGGCCGCCGCTGTACTGATCGGTACAAAGGGCACCGGCGGCGACGAAGGTGACGGCGAAGGTCGCAATGAGCTCCGCCAGGGCACGCTTCCACCAGATGGGAGTCATCAAGGCTCCTACGGAGAATGAGAATCGGTCGCATTCTAGCCTGAATTTCTCAACGGGTCGCGGCTGCGCGTGCGCGATGGCGCGCGATGACTACGTTACGCTTGATTCGAGTGCTCGACGTACTGCACGAGCACGCCTCCGCGCTCGAACCTGCGCGCGCCTTGTCCTCGCGCCCCTCACGCCCGCTCGCTTCACGACCCGTTGAGAAATCCAGGCTAGCAGGCCGTGGTGAAAGTGTGGTGGAAAGTGTGGTGGACTTGGGAGGTGGCTGTCAACGAAATCGGAACCTCGATCGAAGCCCTTGGCGTTGCAATATCTTCTTTAATATCAGTATTTTATGGGGTTTTTCATGGCCGGTCCCCTGATTGAACCAGCGTCGAGATCTATGACATAATCGAACGGCTGCGTCGTGTCTTGCGGTCGGCCCTCGGATTCCCTTTCTACGAAGGAGCATCGTTGTGAAGCCTGCGTGTCCCACGGCGACCGGTGGCTGCCTGGCCGGGCTTCGCGTCCGTCGCCTCGGCCGGCAGAGCTATGCGGACGCTTGTGTGCTGCAGAACGCAGCGGCACGCGCCGTATCGGCGGGTGGGCCCGACCAGTTGCTCTTGCTCGAGCACCCACCTGTCGTGACTGTGGGCCGCAGTGGGGGGCAGGGGCAGTTGCTCGTTTCTGCAGCCGAGCTCACATGCCGAGGAGTGGCTCTCGTCGACACCGATCGAGGCGGTGGTGTGACCTATCATGGCCCCGGCCAGGTCGTCGGCTACCCGATCGTCGACCTGCGTCGCCGCCGGCTTACTCCTCGGGGCTTTCTGCGCATCCTCGAGGTGGCACTCGCGGGCGCTCTCATCGAACAGGGGCTGCAGGCTTTCCTGCGCACCGGTCTTACCGGCGTCTGGGCGTCAGGGGGCAAGGTGGCTGCAATCGGTGTTGCGGTGCGACGGGGCATCGCGCGGCATGGCTTCGCCCTCAACGTCGATGTTGACCTCGAGATGTTCGAGCTCATCGTTCCCTGTGGCCTGGCCGAGCCCATGACGAGCATGCGGGCGATGGGCTGGCGTGGCCTTCGGAGCGACCTCATGCGCGGCTTGACGCTACACCTGGGCGAGGCGCTGAACCACGCCGAGCGGAAGGGCGATGCATATCGTGATAGGCGCCCATTTCCGCATGCCCTGGCGTCTCCGTGGCCGGCGACTCGGATCGAGGCCGGCAGATGAGAGCTCCTAAGCCGGACTGGCTCAGGGTGCGAGCGCCCGGAGGGCCGAGCTACGCCCGCCTCAAGCGGGTGCTTCGTAGTCGCAACCTCTACACCGTTTGCGAGGAGGCACATTGCCCCAACGTCGGGGAATGCTGGGGTGGGGGCACTGCCACGTTCATGGTTCTGGGCGAGATATGCACTCGCGGTTGCCGCTTCTGTGCCGTCAACAGCGGTAATCCCGCCGGGCGAGTGGATGAGCAGGAGCCGGAGAACGTCGCTGCCGCAGCGGCCGAAATGCGCCTCGACTACGTCGTTCTTACTATGGTTGACCGCGATGACCTGCCTGACGGAGGCGCCGGCCACGTGGCCTCATGCATCGAGGCCATCAAGGAGCGCGATTCAGACATCATCGTGGAGGCGCTGGTCAGTGACTTTCGCGGCGACGAGGATGCGATCGACAGGATTTGTTCGGGCCGGCCCGATGTCTTCTCACACAATGTCGAAACCGTGGAGCGTTTGCAGGACGTGGTGCGTGACCGGCGCTGTAGCTACGCGCAGTCGCTCGAGGTCCTCTCCCGCGCCAAAGCGCATTCATTGTCGCCCTATACCAAATCTTCTATCATGCTTGGCTTGGGCGAGACGGAGGACGAGCTCGTCGCGACCATGCGGGGTTTGCGCCTGCGTGGGGTCGACTTTCTCACCCTGGGTCAGTACCTGCAGCCTTCGCAGCGCCACCTCGCGGTGCAGGAGTTCGTTCCTCCCCAGCAATTCGAGCGACTCCAGAATCTCGCTGAGTCTCTCGGCTTCTTGTACGTGGCCTCCGGGCCGCTGGTGAGGAGCTCGTATCGCGCCGGGGAGTATTTCGTTCGAAGCCTGCTGCGGGGGCGGCAGGGGGATCAGCCGGCGAGTGGCGACGATTCTGCAGAGTCGTGCGGCCAGAGAGTGAGCCTTGGAGGCAGGGAATGAAGGGCGAATTGGTCAGGGTGCTGTCGGATGATCTCGAGGCCGTCGAGGACGAGGGGCCAAAGCTCGGCGACCGGGATCTCCGTACTCTGTACGAGGCCATGTTGCTGTCTCGGGCCTTGGACGACCGCTGCCGGACTCTGCATCGCGACGGCAAGATCGGATTTTACGTCTCCTCCTCCGGCTTGGAGGCCACCTCCGTGGGGGCCGCGTACTGTCTCCATGCCGGAGATTGGGCGTTTCCCTCGCATCGAGACACGGGCATGTTCCTGATGCGGGGTGGCTCGGCCCAGGCATGGCTCGACCAACTCTACGGGAACTCCGACGATCTCCTGAATGGCCGGCAGCTCCCGAATCATCATTCATTGCCGAGCGGGCGATTTGTCTCGATCTCGGGCACTGTCGGTGCTCAAATCGCCCAGGCGACCGGCTGTGGCGTGGCCATGAAGGCCCGTGGGACGCGCTAGTAGCACGTGCAGACATCTCTGATTACTCCGTCCTCGTGAACTTTGCAGAGATCATCGATATTCAGGGTCTTCTGTCAATTGATCGGGCGAGTGTAACAACTGGAAATCAGTTCTTCCAGAGGGGTGAACGTACTAAGGGTCACTTCGGTGACTTCCAGACGGATTTCGGATTGATGCGACTGCATATGAGTAACCACGTCCCCACGAAGTATTGCGGAGCGGTGAAATCATATGGATCCCTCGACACTCGAAACCCGCTTGCGGTTCGAATCCATCCTGCTGAAGGTTTCGGAATGTTCATAGTACCTGAGACGGTGCCGAACGATGACGTACCTATAAAGCAGTTGGACGTGGAATTCGAATTTGGTATTGGCGTGGCTATGGACCGGACTAACGGTACTGCTTGTCACCTGGACGCTGCTGGTACGTACACAGCACCGACTATCACCTAGACTCAAGCGTTCGGAGAGAGGGTGTAAGGTTAGGATGTAAGGTTAGGGTGTAAGGTTAGGGTGTAGGGAGTAAGGAGCTCATGCACGTAAATATTATAGCCAGAAGCTTCGATGAGCGGGACGGTTACGGCCGTTTCGCCCGTCGCTTAGCTAAAGCATTGAAGACACATGACACACATCCAACAGTTATGTGTACATATGTACATCAAGCACCTAAATTGGGATTTTGGGAGGGAGTTACATTAACTGTTTCACCGCCATTCGACTTCCTCTCACTTCCAACAAAGCATCATTGGGTTTACACTATGACGGAAGGTACTCAACTTCCTGAAGGGTGGAAGGAATACATTCACAACGCAAAAATCCAGCACATAGTTACTCCAAGTGACTATTGCACAGAAACATTTAGAGACGGAACAAAACTACCTACGTATACGATCAAGGGAGGAGTAGATCCGGTTGAATTCAATACAGGACTTCGTAGACTTCCAGCCATCAGTGATAGGCCTTATACCTTCCTTGCCCTTGGGGATAGAGGAAGTCGAAAAGGATGGATTGAGGTATGGCAAGCTTTCTTTGCCCTCCTTGACGAGGGATGTGACATCCGGCTCATCCTCAAAAGCCGTTCGATGGGAAACTCTCTCATCGATACCATCAGCAAAGGCAAAGTGCACCCCAGCATATCGTTCTTCAATGAAGATGTGGAAGATATGCAATGGGTATATCGTCAAGCTGACTGCGCAGTCATCCCGAGCCGTTCAGAAGGTTGGGGCATGCCACATAGGGAGGTTGCAGCAATGGGCATTCCTCTCATTACGACCGCCTATAGTGGGCTCGACGATGAAACTGACGAGTGGGGACTTGTCGCGCATTTCGGAAAACTTGCGCCCATACCCTCAAACTTCCCAAATACTCGAGGTGATTGGCGAATCCCCAATGTAGGAAGTATCGTGGGACTTATGAGATGGGCATGTCAGAATCGTCGTGAGGCGTACGACTTTGGTACTAAGGCTAGTAAATGGATGCATAAGAATCGTACATGGAATCAAACCGCTGATAATCTCATCCAACTCATGAAGGAGAACGACGTATGGCTTTAACAACTACGCAACGAACTGACATACAGGGCGATTTGGGAATCACTGCCGATGAGAGTGTATTCACGGATGATGAGTTAGACAGGCTATACGCTCGTGCGGACAACGATTACAACTTAGCGGTATACTATGGATTTCGACAGCTAGTAGCTAGTGCGAATAAGTATCATAGGTATGTAGCAGGCTTCGCCACAGAGGATTTGCAGCAAGTCCGAGCAAACCTCAAGGACTCATTACAGCAGTGGAAAGGTGAAGCTCGAAGTAGTGCGAATCAGGTACAGATGGCGGGCCTATTAGAAATCCCACCACGGGATAAGGATGAACCTTGGGATGCCGACGATCGACAATTACGTCAATGAATTTAGCTTCACCGATTTTCTAGTACTCGTCAATCGAAACCTTACGTCTATTATCATTACTCGAGCAGACGAAACTATCCTTCCAGCACAGAACGTTCGTATTGTCACGTTCTCTGATAGGGAGAATCCTTGGCGCAGTGAAGGAGCTCGCACCGGACGTAGCGATGCGATCATATTGGGGTATAAAGGCAGTAGTGTATTTTCCGATACTGACATCGAGTTCGGAGATCGATTTACACATGACGGACAGATGTACGACGTATTTGAAATCATTCCGTCTTTAGGCTTTCAATTTCAGGCGATGTGCCAGTTGAGGAGTTAAAATGGCTGTTAAGACGTTCAAAGGTAGGGCAGGAGTATTATGGTCGAAAGCTCCTGAAGAGGCTTTGTTTGAGCTGACTTCTGCTTATGGAGATCTTATTCGGACTGAAATACGAGCGCGTATGAAGCTTTGGGCTAGGCGGGTAAAAGCATATATGATTGAAAACGCGCCTTGGGAAGACCAAACTGGAGATGCACGTGCCGGATTGGGGACTGAAGTCGGAGGTAATCAGCATGGATCTTGGTTAATCTTGTTTCATACGGTACCTTATGGCACATACTTAGAAGGATTCAACCCGGTTACGCAATCACCTATGTCTAACGCTGGGCAGTGGGCTATTATTGAACCGACACTTGACATGTTGGCGCCACTTCTTTGGAATGACATATGGAAGGAATTCCAGAGGAAATAACATGGGCTTCGAAGAAACGGTAAGAGACGTATTAACCGTAGCTGAAGCAATAGGCGGAATTTATACTTACGAAGATACGGGACGTAACGGCATCAACCGTACTGTTACGCCTGCAGCGTTTAACTCTGCCGGGCTTATACTACCTACCATCCTTATCAAGAAGCGTGGTTCAACATCTATTCCTCCGTTAGTTGGGGCTGGTGTATCTAGTGCGCGTACTATTATTGAAGTTTGGTTCTATGACAGGGAGAATTACCTCGCCATCGATGTTATGCGAGAGAGTGTTTTTGGGCAGCTACATGAGTCTCAAATAGACGGGGCTTTTCAAGTGCTTTGGAATTTTGATGTTCGGGACGAGCGTGATGAAACAATTGATGCGCAGGTTGAACGTAGTGATTTCTGGATTTTTCACAAGAAAGGAAGTTAGTCATGGGTTTTGACGAATATGGAGCTCCACAATTTGGCCTCCAAGATGTGAAGATTGCAAATTGGGTTAGTGCGGGGTCTTACGGAACTGCAGTAGACGTTCCTAGTGTACAACTTTATGGGGCGATTCTCAGCATCGTAAGTGCGCAGCTGGAGGGTGATGATCAGATCACTGCTACTGCAGCTCGGGCTATCGGCGGTGAAAGTCGTCTTCGGTTTGGTAGCGTTAGCATTGCTGCACTTGAAATCCTATTGGGTAACGTATCCGTCGTCAGTGGCGTAACGCCTAATGCTCAGGATGAACTTCGAGTCGTTGGTGGTGACAATATGCCTTACTTTGGAATTTGTGGTAAGGCGCTGGCTGAAGAAGGGGCAGGAGACCTTCACGTCTTCCTACCCAAAGTACGTATTATGCAAGATGTCGAACTTGCTACTTTGCAGTATGGCCAGTTCGCAATCCCTGAGTTAACTGTTACGGGCGTCACTGATGCAAGCTATGGGATCATCAATCTCATCGAGCATGAAACTACCGTAGATGTTGCAATCCCGCCAGTCGGAATTAGTTAAGGAGAACGCACATGACTACAGGAGCTAAGGAATGGGGTCAGCCGTATAAGGAAGGCGT
>SDBS01007366.1_pt1 | contig 10685 bp, 10 predicted proteins | sample 2277091 | NCBI WGS metagenome assembly SDBS01 (sample SAMN10404972, study PRJNA504765) | marine sediment metagenome | isolation source: marine sediment core GS10_PC15, 163 cmbsf | place: Arctic Ocean: Southern Knipovich Ridge | collected 2010 | reverse complement strand
GGCCCGGTGAGGCGAAGTGGGTTATGGTTCAGTATGCATTCCCGCGGCGGACCGTGGGAACGAGAATATATGATAGTACAAGACCGTGACCCCTTAGCTCACGGATGCGAGAATTAGCTACAGAGGACAGAGGGAAAGTGCGAACGTGGCTACGTCACCAGCGCCTATATTGCAGGCACGGCCCAGGAAACAAACGCGACCAACCGTGACAGGCAAGAATTTCCCGGGAGGCAATTTTATACGTAGTAACGCCAGATCCGACGCCAATCCCCTCACGTACGCTGATTATTGCTGCCTTTCCAGCACAAGTTCTGTGAACTCAAGAACGTTCATCAACCATGCTTGTTGCTCTGTCTGATATGTGGCATGCAATGCTTCTGGCACCACCAATTGAAGTGCTTTGGCATTCATTTCATCGGTTTGGTTTTTGCTGATTGCTGCTTCCAAAGTAAGCAAATGTTTGTGGTCTACGCGATCCGCCTCTGCCAACACTTGCCTCCAACGCTCTTTGCAGGAAGATTTCACGCCCAGCATAGTAAGCTTCAACGCATCAAAGCCCGGGTCATGATATTCATCTCTTCCCGGAAAAATGAAATCCGGTTTAGATCTGTTTTCTGTGACAGGAGACCGGGAGTAACGTATCCCGCACTCTTGAAACAGAATTTCGAGATGATTTTCAAACGCCAAACCTGCACGACTCTTCCTGCGATTTTGAACAGAGAGAGACAAAGAGATGAAACCACCTACTACATCATCACCAAAACCCTGTGACAAACGTTCTCCAAGAAGGTGTTTCTCCAGAGTGCGGAACAAGATTTCTTCCCGCTCCATCCACGCCATCAAGACCGCATCATGCCCATCACGCGGGTTTACATATGGAAGAGTGGAACGGGCATATGCTGAAAACACTTTTGTCGTTGGAAAAGTTCCTCCGAATTTGGTTAACATCTTGTCCAGCCAAGTTTCCTCTGACGCATCAACAGCAACACCGATGCTTTCAAGGATGAACCTTGATGCAAATTCAATACGATCCTGTTCAGTTTCAAGTTCATCACGAACTGAAAAGCCGGGGTGACTTAGATCGGAGAAACCAAACAACCATAGAATCTGTTGTGCGATGGTTGTTTCAGCTTCTGCTACAACTGCAAGTAGAGTATTATCGGCACGCTTTGCAATGACAAGAACATCGCCTGCATTTGCACACTGGGACACACGATTTGTCGGAAAATAGAGCCGACGCTCCCGACGCATAACACCACGCTCAAGACGGGCTTTTTGTCGTGCGTCATACCACGTCAGGAAACCGTCTTCTACTATGGGATCGTCTTCATGGTCAGTAAGATATAGAAATGTTGCTGTATATCGAACTTTTTCATCGGGCTCTCCAAGAATCTTTCGCAGCTTCTCTACGCCGTTGAATTCATGTTGGTTTGATGAAAAAGTATCTGCCTCAACTGCACTGAGTTTCTTAACGGCAACACCTTCGAAATACTGAGACAAATAGCCCTTTTTCATCCGGATATCTCCAACGTGTTTTCTTCAGTCATCAACCACGCGGCAATAGAGTCAGTAACGTTCGGAACATCGGCTTTGGGGCCCTTTAATGAACACTCCCACACAACACAAACTCGCCAACCCAAGGTTGCCAATTCTTTGATTATTTTCTGATCATTCTCATGATTGCCGGTAATCTTGTTTTTCCAAAATATGGGTCGCGTTTTGGGCCACCTGAATAAGTGACATTCATGGCGATGCCAGAAACATCCATGCACAAGAATAACAGCCTGATATCTTTTTAGAACTATATCAGGCTTGCCTGGCAACTTGTTATGATGAAGCCTAAAACGAAAACCGCGTTTGTGCAATTGACTTCGTATAAGTTTTTCAGGTTTGGTATTCTCAGCACGGATACCAGACATCATCCTGCTGCGCGTTTCGGCATTTACAACATCAGTCATGCAGATAATGATACCTGTTTTGCTCGACCTTGCTTTTGCGCGCACAGTGTTTTAATGTGAGGTGTCATAATGCGAGCCATCTCAATCATGACCGGCACGACAACGCTATTGCCAAATTGACGGTAAGCCTGTGTATCGCTAACAGGAATCACGAAGTCTTCAGGAAATCCCATCAGTTTTGAGCACTCTCGTGGAGTGAGCCTCCGCGGACGTCTTCTTTTTCCTTGGGATACAAGGATTTCTGAGCCGTCTTTATAGTAGCGCGCAGACAAGGTTCTAGCTATTGTTTCGCCATCGACCAAGCCAAAACCAAAACCATTGCCTGCCTTTCTATGTTTTTCCGCATAGGCCTGCAAATATGTCCACAAATTGGGTGTCAATGTATACTTACTGTTCACTTTGGCGTTTTTTCCGGTTGTATAGGGTTCTTCCGCCTCTTCGCTTCCGTCTTGGCGATGGAGAATAGAGGAAAGCTTCAAAGAACCCTTTTCGGGTAACCGCAAATCATTCCACGAAAACCCGGTTTTATGCCTGAAGCCTACAATCAGAATGCGCTCACGATGCTGCGGAACAAAATGCTGACCATCAACGACCTTGTAGTGAACTTCATAGCCCAATTCATCACGAAGCGTCTGCAAAATGACCTTAAACGTATTTCCTTTGTCGTGGGAAACGAGGTTCTTAACGTTTTCCAGCAAGAAGGCTTTGGGTTTCTTTGCAGCGACTATTCTTGCCACATCAAAAAAGAGCGTACCTTGCGTCGTACATTCAAATCCATGAGGCCGTCCCAATGCATTCTTCTTCGAAACACCAGCAATGCTGAATGGCTGGCATGGAAATCCTGCTAGAAGCACATCATGATCGGGAACATCCCTTTCATCCACTTAGGTAATGTCACCAAGAAATAAATGGCTGGAAGCCTGCGGAAAATTAGCGAGGTATGTTTTTTGGGCAAACTTGTTCCATTCGCTGGTAAATACGCATTGCCCTCCATGGGCTTCGAACCCGATTCGCATACCGCCAATACCAGCAAACAAATCAATAAACCGGAACGCGGAATTATCCGTCGACACATCATTCAGGAGCGGGAGGATTCTCTGTCGTATTGCATCAGAAAGGTAGGGAGGGGGGCCCGTTTCATGGACTTCCCATCTGCGAACGGTCCTCACGTCAACTTCAAGAATTTCTGCCAGTTGCTTCTGTGTGAATCGAGTGCGTGCAATTCTAAGCAGATCTTGTGGATGTGATTGGCACATAAGCGACGCTCCTTATTGCGGGTGTGTCTCAGGCTGTGATGTCCCCGCAACGTCCCTTTCACAAGAAAATATTTGCTGATGTTATGGGCTATATCGCTCCAACAATAATAAGCCTGATCCGCATAACTAAGCAGAAATGGGTCTGACTAACTGATTATGACGAGACCCTTCTAGCTTAGGCAGATTATGCGGTAAGGCTTGCGTCATTGTCAAGGTCTGTGATGTGTCAAATTGGTCCGGCGGGTGGCTTGTGCAGATCGGACACAATGTGGCTGTTTGCGAAAGGAGGGTGTGCGCGTTGTGTCAACAAGGTAGTTGCTAATGGCCAGTTGTTATTTGTTAGGCAGTTAGGGCGCTGCCTGATGTCATCCTGAGTGCAACGAAGGATCTCGGTTCGGCAACAGACTGACGCAATTCCGCAGATTCTTCCCCCGCCGCTGCGGGGCCAGAATGACATTTGTCTCGGTGTCCTCTGTGAACTCTGTGGTGGAATTTCCTATCCCCCCGCCGGAGGCGTATATGGCCGTGGCGGCTCGCGAGTACGCTCGCCCTCCCGCGCCGGAGACGTATATGCCTGTGCCGCTGGCACCGCTACCGTATCCATATTTTCATGAGGCTGTTGACGGCGAGCAACCTCCCGGCGTATTTTATTGTAGTACGCAATACGGCTGATGCGGCTGGTCAACCTGTACGATTGGGGAAGCAGTCTGACATGCGCGTTAAGAAACTGATGAAAATTGGCGTCGTGGTGATCGTCGTCGCGGCTGTTATCCTGGTCGCGGCAGTTATTGCCGTGCGGCTCTATTTGACGCCTGAACGACTTGGCGCGATCGCCCAGTCAGTTGCTGGTACGTACCTCACTACGGATGTCGAAATCGAGTCTATCTCACTAAAACTGTTCCGCTCGATAGAAGTTCGGGGTGTCAGGGTCTCCCAACCTGAGGGTTTTGAAGGCGACACACTGGCCAGTCTGGACAGAGTGGTTGTACGTTTCCGCCTTCTGCCGCTTCTTCGTCGGAGACTCGTGATCACCGAAATCGAGGTCGATTCACCTCATCTCTCGCTCAACCGGTCAGAGGACGGCACACTCAATGTGCTTGCTGCTCTGCGAGAATCGCCGCCTGAGGTTGAAGCGCCGGAAACGATGGAACCTGAAAGCGTGCCAGAGGAAGAGCCATCGCAGGAAACGGGATTCGCCGCAGAAATACGGTCGTTTCGAGTAAGCGAATGTGAGTTCCAGTTTATCGACGATTCAACCGGCATGGACGTAGCCGTAAAAGGACTGGACGTCAGCTTCAGAGGAGGACTCGAAGCAGACGGCAGCGCGTCGGCAGCAGGTGACGTGTCGGTAGCGAGCATTTCGGCCAGTGCAGGCGACGATACGCTGGCACAAGATTTGGCCGTGACATGTTCGTTTGACGTAGCTCTCGACGGAACGCAGAGCGCTGTACAGATCAAGAGTATACATGTCGCAACGCTGGGATCAAAGCTCGATATCAACGGTGCGATCGACAATCTCGGGCCGGAAGCGGGGTTTACAGTCAATATCTCGACTGAAGTTGACTTCTATGAGATGTCACAACAGCTCGCGTCGTTTGTGCCGGCCGTACCGCTGCCCGTGCAGCCGGCCGGCACAGTGGCTCTCGGTGTTGAGGTTGCGGGGACAGTCCAGAAACCCACTGTCACAGGCGACATCTCGATCCAGAACCTGTCGGTTCGCGACGGCGACCAACGGATACTGGAAGGTCTCGTCGCAACGTCATCGTTCGATCTTGGTCTGGATCTAATCGAGAATCGAGCTGACATCAACAAGTTCAGTTTTGGGGCTCTGGGCATACGGACAGACCTCAGCGGCACAGTGAGCGACTTGGGCGCAGACGCGGCTCTCGATCTCAGTCTATCGTCGGAGATTGACACGGGTGTGATGACTCGAGAAGTCGCAACCGTCTTGCCGCTCATAAGTCTTCCCGTTCGCACAACAGGTTCGGTGAATGTGTCAGTCTCAGTCGGCGGAACGGTCCCGAGCCCCGACGTATCGATCGATATTAACAGCCCGAGCCTGCGTATCGAACAGGTGGAAACGGATGCCGCAGCAAACTCGACGGCAGGCGGCGCGGTGCCTGCTGTCCCGCCGGAACCCGATGAAGTTCAGACCGGGCAGACTCAACCGATCGGTCCGTTCGACCTCGGTTTCCTCACCATTCATTTAGCAGCTCGCTGCGGCCACCTCGAATACGACCGGTATGAAGTCGCACCTATCGAGGTAGCGGCCGCGCTCGAGAACAACAAGTTTACGGTCGAGAACGCTTCCTTCGGCATTGCGAAAGGAACTGTCAACGCGACGAGCACCGTTGACCTCGGCGTCGCCGGTCTGGCCTATTCGTCAACAGTCTCGGCTCGGGATGTCGATATAAGCACGCTGCTGGCGTATGCGTCACCAAGCCTCGGCGAGACCCTGTCCGGCCGGTGTATCGCCGAAGTGGAAGTCACCGGCCACGGTACAGATCTCGATCGGGCCGACACGGCAATTTCCGGCAAGCTGCACAGCGAATTCGTCGACGGCAAAGTCACGTGGCCGGCTTTTGTCAGCGCGTTGGGACCTCTTCTGGGGCTACCAGACCTCAGTTCAATTCCGGTCGTAACCATCGACACGTCTATAGACGCTACGGAAGGCAATATAAACGTTTCACCTTTTGTCATGCAGGGTTCTGAAATGACGCTCGAAGCCGAGGGAACCGTTACAACCAAACTCGCCCTCGATATGGATCTAACCGTCGCGCTCAGCCGTGAGCTAACTGCACGAATATCATCCAGCAAAGATTTCCAGAAATATGCTACAAGCAACGGGCGGCTGGTCGTGCCTCTTACAGTGAGCGGTACGCTGGAGAGTCCCAAATTAAGACCTAACTTGAAAGCCGTCGCACAACAGGCCGTGGAACAGGTGCGCGAGATAGTCACAGAGAAAGTGCAGGAAGCGATAAAAGAAGAAGTGTCGGAAAAGATTAAAGAAGAGATCGGCGAGGAGCTGGGCGAAGAAGTCGGCGAAATCCTTGGGGAGAAAGTCGAGGAAGTGCTCGATCAAATTGTACCGAAACTGGAAGGGCTTCTAGATGGAATCTTCAAACCGAAGTAGCACGGGCCCGATAGACAAGTTGCGCAAACAGGTAAAGAAACTGATCCGCGTGGCTGACCGGGAAGTGAAAGACATCCGCGGCAGCATACGGTTCGTGATAATGGGGCTGCGGATGATCGTGTTCGTACCGCGCGAGCTCGTTAACGACAACTGTGTCCGGCTGGCGGCCAGCCTGGCCTATACAACTCTAATGACGCTGGTGCCGATGTTTGCTATTGCCTTTGTCGTCCTGAGCAACATCGGTACCATCGAGAATCTCGCCGGACAGGTTCAAAACCTCCTGTTTCAACATCTGTTGCCCACAGCCGCCGCAGGCGTTGAAGACTACATCACCAAATACGCAACGAATATCCAGCACGGCAAGACGATCACCGCCGTGAGCGCGGCTGTATTGGTGATGACATCCGTGTCGCTGCTGATCACAGTCGAACGAACGCTCAATCGGATATGGAACGCCGATCACTCGCGTTCGTTTATGGCACGAGTAGCCATCTACTGGAGCGCACTAACGTTAGGGCCGCTGCTTATAGGTCTGTCGATCTATGTTTCGGCGCAACTCAGGATCAACACGTGGCTGCAGGACGTCCGGATTCCTTATGTCGAAGTCGTCCCAGCGCCTTCAGAACAGATGACTGAGAGCGACATGGTCTTTACCGAAACTGACGCACAGGATCCTGCCGACACTGCGGTTGTTCAAGAGACAAGGTCGACTGACCAAAGCGCGCTGCAACGCGAGCCGCAGCCGGAACTTGAGCCCGAAAGAACTTCGATTCTGCAAGCCACCGCCGGCTCGCTGCTTCCGATAGCTTTCACGTGCATGGCGTTCAGCATTGTTTATCTGCTGTTGCCGAACACGCGGGTGAAATGGCGTGCTGCAGCCCTGGGCGGTACCGTAGCCGGTATTATATGGGAGTTTGCCAAACACGGGTTCAACTTCTATATCGCCAATTTTGTTTCCTACACAAAGATCTACGGGACTCTTGGCGTATTGCCCATTTTCCTCGTGTGGGTATACATGTCGTGGTTGATCTTTCTGTTCGGTGCAGAACTTTGTTACGTCACACAGAATGCTGAGACTATCGCTGCGATCCGGCGAGCGGCTAAACAGGTTGCGCCGGCTTCGGCCCGGTTGGCGATAGCCGTGATCGGTGCCGTGTGCCGCCGGTTCCTTGCTGCCGAGCCACCGCCTACGCCCGAAGAGATTTCCGCCGAAACGGGTTTCTTCCCGGCCCCCGTCGCACAGATTGCCCGTACGCTGGTCGAAGAGGGTTTTCTGGTCGCTGTCGAGGGAGGTGACGGTTTGCGGTTGGTACCCGCTGTTGCACCGGATCGGATGCCAGTACGGAAGGTGATCCGTTGGGCCAACAGTACAGGCGTAGTCAGTGAAACTGCGGCCACCGGGCCGCACAGCACATGCCGGCCATACGATCAGATGGTCGATGCTGCCGTAGAGAACATTACGTTCGAGAATCTGGCAGCCCCCGACCGACATGAAAAGGCGCAGCCGGCTGACAGCTAGTCAACTTCGTAGGTCACCAGTATCATCAGATCCGATGATGTGCCGGTGCGCAGCACGCTGTCGGGCAGTTTAGATTGCGGCGCCATATTCATATCGACGCTGACGACCCGGATGTTATTCTCGCGAATCCACGCGTTAACCTGCTCGCCGAGCTCTTCATGCTCGTGTTCCAGCCCCCGGAACGTTTTCACCTGTATCATATCCGTCCTCCTTTCCAATCCAGAGCAGTATATCCACCGACGCCCGACTACGCTATACCCCAGCAGCTTCCCATGTCAAGCATACAAACGCATGCACACATGTAACCATACAAGTCATGGGGCAAGCACATCTTGTGATATGCGCTGTTCGCACAAGCATCCGCCTTCACTGAAGCTACGGCGCGACAAGTCCGCCTTCGTCCTCATGTGGAGTGCTGTAGCCATGCTACAGCCTTAAACCTAGAATCGGCAGTTGAACGCGGCGCAATAGCACAACTCATTAGGTCGCCTGCGCTTGCACAAAAGCCTCAACTCACCCACCGGGTGAGCCCACGTTTTTGTACAAACACATTCGACCCAAGCAGTTGCACTCTGCATCCACGCTCAACCGCCGAATCTAGGTTAAAGCGAGCAAGCCATGCTTGCGTTCTCCCCTCGACACGTCCTTCTCTTCGGGCAACTGCCTGGACTTATGTGATGATAACCCAAATGTTTGCCGGGAACGTTACTCGATCATGGATCGAACTCAAAACGCGCAAGCATGACTTGCGCACTCCAAATGGGCGCACTGCTGTCAGCCCGAGATTGCCATACCTTCTGCGTGGTCACTCCTCGCAAAGACCAGAAGGGCAGTCTTGCCCCCACGACTGAATGGTTGCCACCGGTTGCGTGGTAGTGCGGCGGTTGTTATAATGAACGCCGGGTTCTGGAGCTTACCGAGGAAAACTGTACGATGGCTACGTTTGGCATAATCGGAATTGGCAACATGGGGCTGGCGATCCTCAGCGGCCTTGTGAACAATGGATTTGTTGAGCCGCAAGAGACGGTCGCGTTCGATATCGACGAAGATAAGGGCGATCGAGCTCGCGACATGGGTTCGAGGGTGGTGTCGTCGATAGGCGATCTGGTCGCATCGAGCGATACGGTTATGTTGGCCGTCAAACCGCAGCAGATTGACGAATGTCTCGCTGCGGTTACCCGGCAGGCTGCTGTCAACCAGCTCTTTGTAAGCATAGCCGCGGGCATATCGACCGGGTATATCGAAGACAGACTCGGTGACATGCATCGGGTCGTACGCGTTATGCCGAACACGCCCGCTCAGGTCGGGGCGGGAGCTGCCGCGCTCTGCGCCGGTCAGCATGCCACCCAGGAAGATGTCGAGTACGTTCGCGATATGTTCGCCACCCTCGGTGAAGCTGTCGTTGTAGACGAACCGATGATGGATTGGGTCACGGCGTTGAGCGCCAGCGGTCCGGCATACTTTTACTATCTGGTCGAGGCCATGGAGCGTGCAGCAACGGACGGCGGTCTGCCGCAAGAGTTGGCCGAACGGCTTGCGCGCCAGACGTTCATAGGTGCGGCGCGGTTGTTGGAAGAGAGCGGTGAAAAAGCCGACGTACTGCGACACAAGGTGACATCGAAAGGGGGTACTACTGAAGCGGCGCTGCGTGTTATGGAGCAACAGGGTGTGGCGGAACGTATTGCACAGGTCCTGCGAGCTGCCGCCGACCGCTCTCAAGAGCTCGGCCGATAATCGCGACCAGTTCCCTCTCCCTCCTTGTCCGGCGTAGTCTGGGCGAAGCCGGATAGGAGAGGGTTAGGGTGAGGGTAAGCGTCCGGCGACAGCCAATTTCGTTATGAGGATCTGGATTACGATAAGAACCAACATCGCAGTCGGATGGTAGAAAGGAATTTCCATGGACAGAGACGGCAAAATGATAGTCGAGGTGTTGGGTGAACCGTCGCACATATCGCCCAGCGACTTGTACGACAAGAAGTTTCCTCGCTCGTTTCGCGGCGCGCGGATGAGCAATGTGACGGAATTTCTGGAAGAGGTCGGCGACGAGCTGGAACGTGTAGTCGAGGAGAATCGCCGGCTGCGCACGCAAGTGCGCGAGCTGCTCGCGCAGCTCGAACATTTCCGCAGTATCGAGACGACGTTGCGCAACGCGATGGTGAGCACCGAGAAGTTCCGGGAACAGGTGGCTGAAGAATCGCGTGCTGAAGCTGAACAACTCGTCGCCGATGCCCGGACTGAAGCCGAAACCATGGTTGCTGAAGCCACCGACGAAAAGCAGCGTATCGAACGTGAGATCAAGGCCATCTCTGTTCAGCGGGACCGGTTCCGGCAGCAACTCGCCGATCTGCTCAGGTCCCATCTCGAGATGCTCAAATCTTCTGAACCGGTACCCGAACAGATGACGATCGAGGAAAACGATGCGTAGCCGGTATCTGCTTGCATGTGTGGTGGCTTTGGCCATCCCGCTAATCGGCGCATCGCGCTATGCCGGATGCGCCACGCAGTCGCCCGACCCTGCAATTGAACAGCATATCTCGGCCGAGCTCGATAAGTTTCTGGCGGAGTTTGATGCGAAACGAAAACTCTTCCAGGACTACCGGGCGACGTTCAGCCAGATCAAATTCAACCGGCTGTTCAACGAGTTCAGCGAACCGGCAACCGGCACACTGAGCTACAAGAAACCGGGCCGTGCACTTTGGGACTACCGCTCGCCTGACAAGATGACCGTGCTGTTGCGAGAACGACGCGTACACATGTACATCGCCGATATGGAACAAATGGACATCTACGATTTTCGGGACCAGCGGTCCGTGCAAGGG
>SDBS01007364.1_pt1 | contig 10693 bp, 10 predicted proteins | sample 2277091 | NCBI WGS metagenome assembly SDBS01 (sample SAMN10404972, study PRJNA504765) | marine sediment metagenome | isolation source: marine sediment core GS10_PC15, 163 cmbsf | place: Arctic Ocean: Southern Knipovich Ridge | collected 2010 | reverse complement strand
GAGATGATGGCGATCCTCTTTTTCAGACTTCTCTTTGCGGGGGTCAGGGAGAGGTGATCAGGATTGAAATAGAATTTTTTCTGGGCCATCTGCTGGGGAATGATCAGGTAAATATATTACTATAATATTAATTGTACAACTAATAAAATAGTCGATTTCCAAACGGCCCTGAAATTAATGAAATTTAACTGTTTCGATATTCAGTTAAATAATTTTTTGCAGGTCCGCATCCCAGAATACCTTCCTGTTTTCCCGGTAGGAAATGATGGCCATCTGGGCTGTGATTGCTTCCTGGAATCCCTGGTCAATATTGCAACTTGGTTGGTTTCCTGAACGGATACAATCGATCCATTCCTTGATATGCAGGTGGGTCGTATCCACCCTGCGGCCTCCACGGTAAGTGTACAGGAGTCCCCGTCCCGCGAAATAAGCCTCCGTTGCAGATGATACAGCATCAACATTTTTCTTTCCCGGAATATAATTAAACAGAGGTTTTGCCGGGTCAATGACACCTCTCTCTATCATTTCTGCATACCGGGTGGAATCCCTGTCAGGCCATACCGTCAGGGAATTGCCAAGTTCCAGGTGACCATCATGCCCCATTATAACCTTGCCCCGGTTGCGGCTGCTGGCCAGGCTGGCGCTGTACAGGAGGGTAAGGTCACGTTCGGGGTATTCACAGGTAACCTGCCAGACATCGGGCACCTCACGGCCATCCTTGAAATGATAGATCCCGCCTGAAGAGACTGCAGAATGTGGTATACCAAGGTCAAGGATCTGGTTGATGGCATCATACTCGTGTGTAAAGAGGTCACCGGAGAGTCCCGTTCCATAATCCCACCAGCATCTCCATCGGAAAAATCTTTCCAGGCTGAAAGGATGGTCAGAATATGGGCCGCTAAATTGTTCCCAGTCAATGTTATGTGGACCTGCCTCCTCATCGATCTTGTATTGCCATGCACCATTTGGGGTATTCCGGTTGGTACATACCTCAATGAGGTTGATGTTTCCCAGCAGGTCTTTTTCGACTACTTCCCTGGCCTTCAGATAACTTTCAGTTTGCCTTCCCTGGTGCCCGAGCTGAAAGCATATCCCGCTTTCCTTCACGGCATCAACCATGGTATAGGTTTCATCAAGGACACGGGTCATGCCTTTTTCCACATAGACATGCTTGCCTGCCCTGGCAGCATCAATGGTCATCTGCGCATGCCAGTGGTCGGGTGTGCCGATGATAACGGCATCAATATCATCTGCCTCGAGCAGTTCCTGGTAGGTCCTGTATCTTCGTGCCTTGGGTTTAACCCCGGCATCTGTACCTTCACGGGCTGTATTACCGGAAGCCAGCAGGCCCCTTTCTGCACGTATATCATATACATCGCAAACGCCATTCAGCTCAACGTTCAGATCTTCCTGTGCAAGGAAATCCTCATATCTTTTATCGTCAGGATTAACCAGGGCTGCTTCTTTCCATGCCTGGATCAGTTCAGGATTTGCAAACCCGGCACCCCTGATCAGGTGAGCGCCCCTGCCTCCGTAACCAATGATCCCCAGGCGGATGGTTTTATCCCTGGAGGGGGAGGGAGGGATATCCGGAGCGGAAGCATCCATGCCAAGCTCCTTCAACAGGGAGTGCTGCAGATAATGATCTTTCCTTCTTTTTCTCCACCATCCAATGGCAAATGCTCCTAGAAAGGGTACGGTAGCCAGCCCTTTCAACATATTCCGGCGGTCCATCCTGCCGAATAATCCTTGCTTATTGTTTTCCATAGTTTTACTTGTTTTGTTCCCTGGCGCCAAAAATAATCCTGTCAATACCCATGATCCTGCCTGTGGGGAACAGGCATAATACCCAGAGACTGAACAGTTCTATCAGGGTTTTATTTACGATGAGATAACTGCCTTCAGATGGAAGTACGTATTCGAGGTTCATGAGAGGTGGATGGCTCAGAAAATAAAATCCCAGCAAAACCATTCCTCCAATAGCGGATACCCGTGTAAATGCTCCCAGGATGAGTCCGAGTCCCACGAGGATCAATCCCCACACATTCAGAAAATCAACAACATTCAGAACGCCGGGATTTGCAGCCAGGGAATGAAAGAATCCTGACAGGATCCACTTGGAATCAAGCAGGTAACCAATTGATGACCAGTCAGGGTTGATCAACTTAACCAGACCCTCGTAAAGAAAATGCCAGCCGATCAGCACCCTTAACAGGAGAAGTGCCGTAAATTGCCATTTGGAATATTTCATAATGAATTGACTAATACAGGTTAGTATTGAAAACACAAAAATATTAAAAATCCTGACAGGTTGTTCAGGCAGGTATTAATATTATTGCAGAATCTGCCGGATCATATTGGTGTCAAGCTCATGAAGTGCATGAATGATCTTGCTGGCCTCAGAGAGATCCAGTCCCCCGCTGTAATGATTCAACAAGGCAATCACTTTCATGCCGGCTGAACGGGCAGCCCTGATCCCGTTTTCGGAGTCTTCAATCACCAGGCATCGGTCAGGGGCTGTATCCGCCTTTGCGGCAGTTTCCAGGAATATATCGGGGGCAGGCTTAGAATGAAGGACATCATCCCCGCCGGTAATATCTTTGAAAAAATGACGAATGTCGTTAACCCGGAGCACCTTCTCAATGATCTCCCTGGAACTTGAGGAAGCCACCAGAGCTGGTATTCCGTCGTGGACAAGGGCTTCGAGCAATTCCCGGAGGCCTGGCATCAGCCGGATGCTGCCCGGCTGGTCCAGCTTGGACATCAACCTGGCTCTTTCTTCCTTCACCAGGTAGTCTATTTCTGCATCCATCTGATATTTATCCTTCATATACTGCCACATAGACCTTTCGGCAGCACCTATGAACAAGCGGTGCTCTTCCGGAGAAACAGGGATCCCCAGATCGTCATACATCTGTCGCTCTATTTCCTGGTATACCTTTTCGGAGTCAACAATGACACCGTCCATATCAAATATCACAGCGAATTCAGGCATATTATATTTATTTGCTTTCAATGTAAAAACCACCCAGGTCTCCTTCCAGGATATTGTTGGAAGCCGGATCATTGATCCCGAAATCCGAAGCTCCGGATTTGATCAGTACACCATATCCTTTGCTGTTGACAATCTCAGTATTGGTAATCGTCACATTGGCCGCAGTCGCTTCTACAATCACATTTCCTTTGTCTTCTAATGCACCACCTCCGTCGCGGATCACCGCATGGTTTATCAGGATCTCCTGTGTGCCGTTCAGAAAGATACCGTCCCAATGACCTTTTTTAGATTCCGTTCCTTCAATGGTAACAGGTGTACCCGACTGCCCGTTCAGCTGAAGTCCGCCCGACACCTCTATATATCTGCCGGCAAGCAGCTGTATGGTGGATCCTGCTTCTACGACCAGATCCTTGGTAGCCTTAATTTTAAGAGGTTCAATGATCTTGTAGTCAATTTCGGCATCCAGGTTTATCCATGTCCCCAGCGGATCATCCAGTCCCATGTGAACCTCAACGGCCGCAACCGTTTCGGAAACTGAACGAATGGTATTGCCGTTTACTACCTTGTTTACATCATCCATTCTTATCCGTACTGCGGCAGTGAAATTATTTTCAATGATATTGTCCTTAAAGTTATCGAAAAACTGGATATGAGCCTCACCGGGCAAATTAATACCTATGCCCCCGCTCCCTGATACCGTGCAGTGATCCATGCTCAGGGTTTGTCCAACGATGATTGCTGCTGTTTCATCCTGGCCCGGAAGTGTACTGCCCCCGGCATTCAGGATACTTGCATGGGTAAAGCCGGCATGCCCGTTCATTACATGGATCCCTTTCCATGAGCCGGGGACTGGATTCATTCCATTCATATACACCATTGCGGTGTCATGTCCGGATACCGTCAATACGCCGTCGACCCTGATCCCCCCTTCCTGGTCGAAATACATTTCCACGCCCCTGGTAATACCCAGGTCCTTGTTGAATGTCAGTATCCCTTTTACCCGGTAAGCTATCCCCATATCACTGAACAGGGGATTTTTTGTCTCCAGTGCGGAGTAGCTGGATTCATATAATTCTATATAAGTACCCGGTGTTTCCTCATCAAAGTTTTGTCCGTCCAGATCACTCAGTACGTGAACGGGGATCAGCATCGGTCCGGATGCATTGTTTTCAAAACGATTATTGGTGTAGGGGTAGACCTGATTTGGATTGTCAAAGAAAAAATCTGAATTGTCCTTGACAATGATCCCGTATCCTCCACTGTTCCTGAGGGTATTCCCGGAGAATGCAAGGGTGGCATTCCCCGTTGTCATGATGGCTGCTTTTTCATTCTCGTTGCCGGTAAAGGAAGCATTTCCGGCATTTTCGATCACACAATTGGCAAAGGTATTACCGGTGGTTCCTACATAAATTCCCTTCCAGCTTGAATCAATTGCTTTGAAAGTGGTATTATCTGCAAATATATTCCCCCCGTTTTTAACCACCAGGGATGCACCATTGGCGAATTCGATGATGACATTTGGATCAATGGTTAATTTGGCGAGTACCTGTAATTCCCCGGGAACCCTGTAATCTGCATTGAGATCGAGCGCAATTTTCTGCAAACGGGTATCCTCTGTGATTACATCAGGCAGGAGGACGGCACCGGATACATCTATATTCTGGTAATCCTTGCTCGATAAATCCCCTTTTGTCAATGACAGCTGTACCTGGTATATTCCATTGTTTAAGGGTATGAAATAGGCAGAATCGGTTTCTGAATAGACGACCGTATCCTCACCCGGCTGGTTCTTAAGATGCCATAGGATTTGATAATCACTACCCGTTGAAGCACTGAGATCAAGCCTTACGGTATCACCGATGCTGGCCATTGCATCCGGACCGGTTTGTGCGACAAGCTGGGGGCCTTCATCGTCTTTTTTACAGGAAAAGAGCAAGATCACTGTAGCCAGGAACATGGCTTGAGTTATATGGCAGTTCATTTTTATTAGTTGCATAAGTGTTTCTCTGTTTATACAGGCTTTTACGGTAAAATCAGCTTTGGGTTTTTTTTTGTTATTTTGCACAAAATCTAAAGATATGTGTTTAGCAGTTCCAGGTAGAGTTGTATCCATCGATCATGCTGATCCTGAGATGCAAATGGCAAAGGTGGATTTTTCAGGCATCATAAAGGATGTTTGTGTGCAATGGCTGCCGGAAGTAAAAGAAGGGGATTATGTGCTTGCCCATGTAGGCATGGCCTTGAATATTATAGATGAAGAGGATGCCATGGAGACCCTTGGGTTGCTGAAGGAATTGGGAGAGATTGATGCTGAAATGGGACAGGAAGGCTGGTGATACAGAAGGCAGGATCATGAAATATGTTGATGAATACAGGGATATTGCGCTGGTGAAGAACCTTTCCAGAAAGATCCATGAAGTGACGACGGGGGACTGGACCATCATGGAGATCTGTGGTGGGCAGACCCATTCCATTATGAAATACAGCCTGGAGGAATTCCTCCCTGATCAGATCCAGCTGGTTCATGGTCCGGGTTGCCCGGTTTGTGTCACCCCCCTGGAAATCATTGACAAGGCCATCAGGATTGCCCAGCGGAAAGATGTGATCTTCTGTTCTTTCGGGGATATGCTGAGGGTACCGGGATCAGAAAAGGACCTGCTGGGCGTAAAGGCAGAAGGTGGTGATATCAGGATATTGTATTCCCCCTTGGATGCCCTTAAAATTGCCCTGGAGAATCCGGAAAAACAGGTGGTTTTTTTCGCCATTGGATTCGAGACTACGGCGCCGGCCAATGCTATGGCGGTGAAGGAAGCCAGTCGAAAAGGGATCACTAATTTCTCCATACTGAGTTCCCATGTGCTGGTACCACCGGCGATGGAAGCCATACTTGCCAATCCACATAATAAGATCCAGGGATTCCTGGCAGCGGGACATGTATGCACCGTTATGGGATACGAGCAGTACCTGCCCATTGCTTCAAAATACAAGCTGCCCATTGTTGTGACCGGGTTCGAACCTGTGGATATCCTGCAGGGTATCTACCGGGTTATCCTGCAGCTGGAAAAGGGATCTTCAGAAGTGGAGAATGCCTATGGCAGGGTGGTTACCAGGGAGGGTAACCAGCAGGCTAAAAAACTGTTGAAAGAAGTCTTCGAGCACACTGATATGAAATGGAGGGGGATTGGCAGTATCCCGGATAGTGGTTTCCGCCTGGCTCCCGGATATGAAGCTTACGATGCCGAAAAGATCTTTGATGTTGGCCATATTGTTCAGCAGGAGTCTGAAAAATGCATTGCCGGTGAAGTTCTTCAGGGATTGAAAAAACCTGGTGATTGTCCCGCCTTCGCTAAGGAATGCAAACCTGAGCATCCACTGGGAGCCCCCATGGTTAGTTCAGAGGGTGCATGTGCAGCCTATTACAGGTTTAAGAAAACAGAAATTGCCTGAATTGAAATATATAATGGATTTCCAGCTAAGTTGTCCCATTCCCATCAGCGAATATCCTGTGATCACCATGGCTCACGGAAGCGGTGGCATATTATCTCACCAGCTGATAGAAAAAATGTTCCTGCCTGCTTTTAATAATGACCTGCTTAATGCAGGACATGATGGTGCAGTTATTGCCGGAGAGGCTGGAAGGCTTGCCTTTACGACGGACAGTTTTGTGGTACAGCCCATTTTTTTTCCGGGAGGGAATATAGGGGACCTGGCCGTGAACGGGACCGTAAATGACCTGGCATGTTGTGGTGCAAAACCTGAGTACATGTCTGTGGGCATGATCCTGGAGGAAGGATTGCCCATGGAAGATCTCTGGAAGATCGTACTGAGCATGAAAGAGGCTGCGGACAAGGCAGGTGTTAGTATTGTTACCGGTGATACAAAAGTGGTGGACAGGGGAAGCGGGGATAAAATATTCATCAACACCTCCGGTATAGGACGGGTCAGGGAAGGCGTGAATATCGATCCCCGGAACTGTCAGCCGGGAGACGTGGTCATTCTCAGCGGGACCATCGGGGATCATGGGGTGGCTATTATGTCGGCCAGGGCCGGACTGGAGTTCGAGACATCCATCGAAAGCGATTCGGCAGCCCTGAACGGCCTGGTGGACACCATACTGGATACCAGTCCGAATATATCGGTTCTCCGGGACCCCACCCGGGGAGGTGTGGCAACGACATTGAATGAGATCAGCCAGTCAGCCCGTGTGGGCATGGTCCTTCAGGAAACACTGATCCCGGTCTCACCAGCTGTCAGGGGGGCCTGCGAAGTGCTTGGTCTCGATCCCCTGTATATTGCCAATGAAGGGAAACTATTAGTCATCCTTCCTGAAAAAGATGCCGATGCAGTACTCGGGAAGATGAAGCAGCATCCCCTGGGTTCGGAAGCATGTGTGATCGGAAAACTGTCAGCCGAGCACCCTTCAATGGTAAGGATGACCACCAGTATTGGCACCAGCAGGATCATTGATATGCTTACCGGAGAGCAATTACCCAGGATCTGTTAGCATGTATCATCCGGGCAGACCCGGATTCAGCAGGATCTTCATACTGCTCTCTTCCTTCCTGTCAAACATTTCATATGCCCTGGGACCCTCTGACAGGGGGAGTTCATGGCTGATGATCATATCCAGGTCAAAAGGCCAGTCCTCCAGTTTCGGCAAAAGAATATCCATATAATAACGCGCAGAACATCGTCCGGTCCTGTAGGTAAGATTCATGTTGTAGGCATCCGCAGGGGTAAATGTGAATAGGTCAGAAGTATGTACACCTACCGATGAAATGATGCCTCCTGGCCTGACGAGTTTGAGGGCCAGGTCTTGTGCAACGGGACTACCCACCGCTTCCATCACCGCTTCTGCTCCTGTGCCATGTGTTTTTTCCAAAACATTTAAAACAGGATCTTTATGCAATGGTACTGCAATGGCTCCCAGCCTGTTGGCTATTTCCAACCTGGCAGGGACACTATCTATGGCAATAATATGAAGTGCACCCTGTTCAAAAGCACTCATGATGGTCATAATGCCAACGGGTCCGCAACCAATCACAACATATAATCCGCCTGGATTGATCTCTGCCATATCAGCACAGAAGTACCCTGTCGAAAGTATATCTCCGCTCAGCAGGACATGATTGGGTGGGAGATCTTCAGGAATACTGACCAGTGTGGCATCAGCATAGGGAACCCTGACGTATTCCGCCTGGGTACCTTGCAGTCCCATTCCACTTTCCACCCAGCCATACAATTGACCGTTGATACAGCGGGCTGTAAGGTCTATGTCACAGAAATAGCATTTCCCGCAATTAGTGGTAAAAGGACTTGCCACCATTTCACCTTTTTTCAGGATCCTGACATCCTTGCCCTTTTCCACCACCTCTCCGATAAACTCATGACCCATAACCGTTCCTGTGTCGAGTCCGGATTCCCGTTCATGGTAGATATGCAGATCAGATCCGCATATGGCCGTTTTGCTCACTTTTACAATGGCGTCAGTAGGTTCCTTGATTTCCGGATCCGGTACCTTCTCATAACGGATATCCATTTTCCCGTGGAATGTTAATGCCTTCATTTGTTTTTTTATATAAATATATGAAACTCGGCATTAATTTTGCACGCATATTTTTACATATAAGCATATTTTCATATTTTCGTAAACATAAAATGGGAGAGTTGAGTATGAGCAGACGTGTACATTTAATTAAAACTTTAATTAGTGTTGTTTTTTTACTTATCCTGTTCACGGGATTGAGTGCCCAGTCTATTGGGTCACTTGGGGAGGCAAAGGCATACCCCAATCCATTCAGGGAAAATATAACCATAGAATACCAGCTTCAACAAGACGGGCGGGTTGAGATACAGATCAATAATATCCTTGGCCAGAGAATCAAGTCCCTTGTCAAGAAGGATCAGCAGGCTGGTATACAGAGAATTAAATGGGATGGCATAGATGAATCGGGCAGCCTTGTACGCACAGGGATTTATTATATTACATTGAGGACCCCAACGGATAAGAAGGTTATCAAAGTCATGAAAACCAAATAACGACATGGATAAAATTGCTTTAATCTCCGGAGCGAGTCGGGGAATTGGCCTGGAAACAGGCAAACAACTTCTGGAACTTGGATGGAACGTAGTTTTTACAGCCCGTAACATGCATGAGGGACGTCCCCTTGTTAATAAACTCAGGGAGAAATGGAAATCAGCCTGGTTTCATCAGCTTGATGTTACCGACGAACAGAGTATCAGTGATATAGCTGAGTATGTGGAGGATACCTGTGGAAGACTGGATGTCCTTATCAATAATGCAGGGATAATGATAGAGGAAAATCACAAAATCATGGATGTGGAACTGGAGGACCTGCATAAAACAATGGCAACCAATTTGTACGGTCCGCTTATGTTGACCAGGACGATGTTACCTTTTTTTAAGGACAGTAAGGATGCCCGGGTGATCAATGTCTCCAGCAGGATGGGACAATTATCAGGGATGGAGGGTGGACATGCAGCCTACCGGATCTCCAAGACAGCACTGAATGCACTGACGGTCGTTATGGCAAAGGAGCTCGAAGGTGAGGGGATCAGGGTAAATACCATATGTCCGGGCTGGGTATGCACAGACATGGGCGGTCCCGATGCTAATAAGTCCATCGAAGAAGGAGCAGATACGGCAGTATGGCTGGCCACAGCAGATAAGATCGAGAACGGAAAATTTTACGCTGACAGAAAAGTTATCCCCTGGTAAGTCTTTCAGAGATTTACCCTTGTTCCATTATGCAATGATTTCACCGCTGCCTGGTTAAGGATGATAGCTGACAAACCTTCAAGGGAATTAACCACCGGTTCGGTTCTTAACCGGACAGCCTGAATAAAATCCTCAAGGTTTTTGATTATGGACCTGGTCCATACAGAAGGTGCCGGTGAAAGCCTGGGTTCAACCTCATCATTCAGTCTGAGCAGGCCGGTATGGTCGGCAAGGGCATTCAGCTGTGGACTGTCAACTTCAAGGATCCATCCTGTCTGTCCGGGATCAACCTGGATAGTGGCCTGGAAGGACTCATAATCGAAGATCCAGCGCCGGATATCGTTTGTTTCTTCTTTTTCAATAAGGAGGGAAAGCGGGATTTTGCCGGTAATAAAGGATATCATCCGTTCCAGGAGCGGCACCGTTCCGGCATAACCATTCACATGATAACCGTTGACCAATTGCCGGGGATGGCAGCTTACCCGGAGTTCGTAAAGATCATTGGGTTTTTTGGCCAGCCAATCTTTCAATGTCCTCACTGCCGGATAGAAGTGCAATGGATTCAGCATTCCGAGTCTCCGGTCGTACCGGTCCAAAAACTCCAGGATCTTATTGAATTCATAAATACTGCTGGCCAGGGGATAGGGTGTGATAATGTCTTTGTTCGTTTCCAGCAGCAGTATAATATGACTTGCTTTTATTGTTGGATACGAATCAAGGAGTATGGCATGAAGGTTACTTGTGAGAGCTTCATCAAGGGAGGTCATCTCCACATGTGTATCTTTCAATTTCTGAAACATGGGCTTATAATACCTGAAATGCTCCTCAGGTCCGATAAAACCCATACGTACATGTCCTGTCTTGCCGGCAGGATTACACGATGTGAGGGTCAGGGATGGGACCAGGCAACTGCCTGCTGTAAGAGCGCTTGTTCTAATAATAAATTTCCGTCGGGAAAT
>SDBS01007363.1_pt1 | contig 10694 bp, 7 predicted proteins | sample 2277091 | NCBI WGS metagenome assembly SDBS01 (sample SAMN10404972, study PRJNA504765) | marine sediment metagenome | isolation source: marine sediment core GS10_PC15, 163 cmbsf | place: Arctic Ocean: Southern Knipovich Ridge | collected 2010 | reverse complement strand
TGCGCTCATTTAACAATGCCCGGAGCGTGGAACGCATCATCTATGGGATTATTGCCTATGTCCTAAACCGGCAACCGGATATGCCCAAAACCCAATTTACACAATGAGCTTGACAGAATGGATCAAGTATGGATTGATCAAACCGCTTGACAGTGGTGCATAATTGGGTTTATTATATATGGCAGAAACGTCCCTGGAGGAAAAACCGAAATTTCCCCCAAAGATGGGACACAACCGGGGTGGATGTCATGGCTAAGTTAAGTTTTACTCGATTTTGTCGGATCTTCGTCTCCATATTACTGGTAGTCATCATAATTTCAATCGGGAAGGCCGGCGAATGCGGCCGCATATCATTGAATTATAAATTCGAACGGCCGACGATAAAAACAATCTTGATCGATGGCCAGGTTTTTGATCGGGTGGTCTTGCCCGGCGCGCCGAATTCCGGCGCCATTGGCCATCCGGCGCTGCCCGGTAAGGGGGCCAGGATTCTCCTGCCCTACGGCGAGGAAATTGCCGGGATTGAAGTCACCGCAGGTGAGAGAATAGGAATCACGACCGGACAACTTATTGAGCCCGTGGGGCAACCCTTTCCCCTGACCACCAGTCCGGATGAGCTCCCGCCGGTGTATCTCGACGACGCGGTTTATGCGATGACTTCGCCGGTACCGCCGGAACGATTCGTCTCGATCGGGCGGCAAACCTTCCGCGGTTTTCAAATTCTGATCTTACAGCTAAATCCCGTTGGTTACATTCCAGCTACCGGCGAATTGTTTTATTGTCCTGAAATTACGGTTACGGTGACCACCATCGCTTCGGCCAAATTACGCGCCCCTCTGCGTCGCAATCCGGTCGATTATGCAGAAGTCTCAGCGTGGGTGGATAATCCCGCGGAGTTATCTACATATGCCGGCGCCGGCCGAATGGGGTCGGATAGCTATGACATGTTAATCATCACCACCTCGTCATTCGTCGACGCGTTCCAGCCGTTAAAAGAATACCACGACACGACGGGCGTATTAACCGAGATTCGTACACTGGCCGATATTGGCAGTTCTAATCCGCATACGATCCGCGATTATATTCGGCAGGAATTCCAGGATAACGGGATTCAATATGTTTTAATCGGCGCCGATGACGAGATCATCCCCGCACTCGATTTGTATGTGAAAACATGGGAGCGGGATGATGCCCCAATTGAATACAGCATGCCCGGCGATTTTTATTTTGCCTGCCTGGATGGCACGTTTAACTATGATGGTGATGGATTATGGGGCGAGCCGACGGACGGTGAGGGCGGGGGGGATATTGATTTATTCTCAGATGTTCATGTCGGCCGCGTATCCGCCGGAACAGTAGGAGAGGTCGAAAACCTGGTGAACAAAACTCTATCGTACGCGGCTAGTCAAAGCCCGGCGCTGTCAAAAGTGGTACTCGTCGGTGAACAATTGACATTCGGTGGCAGGGGTGAATACGGCGGGTATGCGATGGACGAGATGGTTGATTATTCGGATGCGCACGGCTTTATGACGTACGCCTTCCCGGCGGCCATTTATGATATCGACAAGCTCTATGACTACACTCTTCTACCCAATAACTATTGGCCGGCGAGTGAGATCCTGAATCGAATCAACAGTGGCGTACATATCGTCGACCACCTCGGACATAGCGGCGGCAACTACGCGATGCGCACCGATACGGACATGTTGGAACTGTATCTGACGAATACGGATTATTGTTTTATCTACGCCGAGGGGTGCAGTGCCGGCAAATTCGATGTCATGGACTGTTGGGCAGAGTACGTGACCGTCAAACTTCCTCATGGTGCCTTTGGCTGTATCGCCAATTCCCGGTTAGGACTGGGGTCGCGGAGCACCGCGCACCCGGTTCATGTTTTCAATCGGGAATTCTGGGATGCCATCTACCACGCGGACGAGGCCAAACCGCAACTCGGCCGAGCGATTTCGGATTCGCGCGTGGACCATATCTATCATATTAACGATCCGGGGATTCGCTGGAATTTTTATGAGATTAATTTGTTCGGTGACCCCGCGCTGGCGATCAAATCGGTACGCAGCATGGCTTTCACGTATCCGGACGGTGTTCCCGAGATGATTGCTCCGGGTAACAGCGGGTCCTGCGCCGTTGCTGTAACCGGGATTGGCGAGGGAGTGCCGATCCCGGGGACCGGGCAACTTCATTACACCATCGCCGGCGGCGATCCGGTTATCGTCACGATGACCGAACTCTCGGCGAACAACTATGAAGCTGCGTTGCCGGCTCTGGCCTGCGGGGAGACATTGGCCTTCTATTTCAGCGCCGAGGAAGAAGTTCGCGGCCGGATATTCAGTCCGCAGCCCGATTCGGCATTCGTAATGCGGACGGTCAATCATGAAGTAATTGTATTTGAGGATGACTTCGAAACCGACCAGGGATGGACCATTTCCGGTGGCTTGTGGGAACGCGGTATTCCCTTGGGCCAGGGCGGCGAAGAACTGCAATATCCGGTTCCCGACCCGTCCGAAGGATGCAACGGGCCGCAGGTTCTCGGCTACAATTTAAGCGGAGATTACGAGAACAACCTTCCGGCCGTACATGCAACCAGCCCACCGATTGACTGTTCGGAAATGGCTGACGTACATCTGCAATTCTGTCGCTGGCTGGGTGTGGAACAACCCATTTACGATGAGGCCGAAGTTCTGGTCAGCAACAATGGGGTAAATTGGACGGTCATCTGGGAGAATTATGCGACGATCTCCGATTTGGAATGGGAAAATCTAGCATACGATATATCTGATATTGCCGATAATCAATCCACTGTTTACCTGCGGTGGACGATGGGTCCGACCGATGGGGGATTACGGTTTATCGGTTGGAATATCGATGATGTCCGCTTGGTGAGCTATCAGTGTATCGAGTGTGCCTGCCCCGATTTTTGTGATCTGAATACCGATCAGTCAATTGATCCGCTTGACGTTACTTTGATTGTGCAATACGTGTATTTAAGTCAAGACGCGCGCGCGCCGCTACCCGAATATTGCCCCCTGGGGAACGGTGACTGGGATGGCAACGAAAATATCGATCCGCTCGATGTCGCCGGTTATGTGAGCTATGTCTATCGCCAGCTTGGTGATGGGCCGGTTGACCCGTGCGCGCCGTAACACCGAGCCACAGACAACTTTTAGTCTATCGGGCGGATTCGTGTCCGTGTAACATATTGTAATGCCATAGGATATCCTATTACTCTGGCACCTGTGGCGATGAATTCGCCCACTAGTCTAACTGACTTAATGCCTCAAAATGGTCAAAATGGTGGCCGCAGGTTGATATAGTTGGTCGACTTTTTGCGTACAATTATGTATATTAGGCGATGATGTTACTGGCGTTAAAAACAAAGCGCATGCGGGCCATCGCGATGCTGGTTGCCGGCCTGGTGGTGGCTTCCGGCCATACGAGCGTTGCAGTCCTTTGCAGTGCAACGGAAGGGCCGATTCTTGCAGAGATTCTCAGTCACGGCTGTTGTCACTGCCCGAACGGTGAAGCACATGACACCCAGCCGGACCATCGAATTGCGCTGCCGCATAAACACTGTGTCGACCTGGAATTACCCTTCGATTTTCTGACAATTCGCCTTCTCACCGAATCGACCAAATTACACTCGGTGCCGGTCAATCCGCTTGGGGCATTTGCCGCAGCCGAGGAAACGACTTATCGTTCCATCATATCAAGTGTGAGGGATCATCCTCCCTGGCACGATGCAAATCACCAAACAGTCACCCTTCTTTCAACGACCGTTCTTCTTCGTTGATTTTCAACAACACTAAGACATCGATATAATCTGAGTAACAACGGGCGCTTTGGCCCGTTGTGTTTTGATCGATTAACTTGTTTTCCGAGGATTAGCGTATGCAACGTTTGGTTGTTCGCCATTTATTCGGCCTGATGGTGGCCCTGATGATTTGTATCCCGCATTCCGGGGAATTTGGCGCGGCACGGGCGGGCCAATGGGAAAACCCGTTTCCGGAAAAAGATGTGTGGCCTGTTCAACGGCAGGATACCTTGACCTTGGATGATGTCCTCGCTTTGGTCGCTCGCGATAATCCTCTCCTTAAGACCGGGCCTTTATCAATTCAGGCGGCTGACCAGCGGATAAAACAAGCCGGCGCCCGACCGAATCCGGAATTGGAGATCGAAGTAGAGGAAGCCGGTCTTGATGCCCCGGGCTTTCGAGAGTCCGAACTCACTGCTTTGCTGTCCCAGGAAATCGAACTGTGGGGGAAACGAGGCCACCGGCGAAACGTGGCCCAGCGCGAACTCGAGGCCGTCAAATGGGAAACCGTCCGGGAATCCTTCGAAATCTACGCCGCGACCGCCGAGCGGTTTGTTGCACTGGGCCATGCCCAAAAGCAAACCGGCCATGCCCTCGAGGCCACGCAATTGGCCGCGGCCATCACCGAATCGGCCCGGAAAAGGGTGGAGAACGGTGCGGCGATGGCTTCCGAGTTACTGCTGGCTGAACTAGAGTTCGAACGTGCAAGATTGGAATTGGCCCACGCGGAATCCGAATTAGCAAACGCCCGCGATGAACTAGCCTCGTTATGGAAAGGGGAAGGCCAACACCTGGTTGTGGCGCAATCCGATCTTGATCCCGCCATTGTCTCAGACCTGGATGACCTCCATGCGCTCGTTGACAGCAGTTGGGAAGTTCAAGCCATGGAAAAAGAAGCCGCGCTGGTTAATGCTCAATTGAACCGCGAAAGGGCCGAAGGCAAGCCGAACCTATCCGTTGGCGGCGGCTACCGGCGAAGCGCGGTGGATGGCTCCAACACCTTAGTCTTCGGTATCGGATTGCCGCTGCCGTTTTTCAATCGCAATCAGGGAACCGTGAGTGCCCTGGTCGCGGAAGTCGAGGTGACCAGGTTGGGCCGGGAGCAGGCTTTGTTGAATGCCCGAACAAAATTCAAAACAACCACGCGGGGTATCGAGCAGTCTTTTTCCCGTTATTTTACCATTGACACCGTCCTCATTCCTCTGGCCGAGGAGACCTATCATTCGCTGATGCAGGCGTACGAGAAGGGAAAACTCCCGTATTCTACCTTACTCGAGGGACAACGGACATTGATTTATTTGTATATTGAACGCAACAATCTGGATTTATCCATCAAACAGGAGATCATAGCTCTCGAACGGCTGTTGGGTATTACGCTACTCAATTAACCGGACTAAGAAAGCGAGGAGTTGGCAATGAAACGGAGATTTCTTTTTTATAATCATGGCTTGACGTTGGCGTTCTTATGCGCCGTCATGGTGACTTTCTTAATGTGCCCGCTAACAACGTTGGCCCAGGAAACAAGTCATGATCATACCGCCGAGCATGATCATGACCCCGGTGAACTCGAGGGGCAGAACCACGAAGGCGACCATGAGGATCAGGGACACGATAAAAATGCCGAAGAACATAGCCTTGATGATCCCGAATGCGACCACGAGGGTCACGAGCACGACGATGAAGTCGATCATGACGACCATGAGGGTGAAGGGCTAGTCGAGGTTACCCCGGAAGGGATGAAACTGGCCGGGATTACGCTGGCTACAGTTACCCGTGGCCGCATCGACCGTTCAGTCGATTTACCGGGCGAAGTGGGTTTTGATGAAGACTGTCTGGTTCATATTGCGCCCCGATTCAGCGGGATCGCCAGAGAAGCCCGGTTTAGAGTCGGGGATTACGTGCAGGCGGGTGATGTCGTTGCCGTCGTGGAAAGTAATGAGAGTCTGAACCCCTATGCCATTAAAGCGCTCATGTCAGGTTGGATCATCGAAAGGCATGTTTCGCCGGGGGAATTCGTCTCCGGCGAGTACAGCATCTATGTTATTGCCGATTTGTCGAACGTCTGGGTGAATCTCGCGGTGTATCCCAAAGATGCAGACCGAATTAAACCCGGTCAAAATGTCTCCATCGAGGCCATCGGCTCAACGGCCAAAGCGGACGGGACTATTCAATATGTGACGCCGGTCTTTGACGTAAGGACCCGGAGTATCACGGCACGGGTCGTGCTTCCCAATCCGAATAAGACATGGCGTCCCGGCGCATTCGTTCAGGCAAGAGTTACGACCGAGTCGGGTGAGGAAGGACTGGTTGTCGAAAACGACGCCATCCAGGTTCTCGACAATGAACCCGTGGTATTCGTGCCTGTGGGAGAGGGGCGATTCAAACCCGTGCCCATTGAACTTGGCGACAGCGATTCTCGTTATACAAAAATCTGTTCCGGACTTGAACTGGGAACGGAATACGTGGCCACCGGCGCATTTGAGTTGAAGGCCAAAATCGTCACCAGTGCACTGGGCGGCCACGCCGGTCATGGTCATTAAGGGAGACCTCGCATGAAACAACTTGTCGAATATGCTTTGAAGAACAGGCCGTTGGTGATTGCCGGCCTGCTGGCGATCATTGTGGCCGGTGTCTTCCAATACCGCAGTCTTCCGACCGACGCGTTCCCCGATATTTCACCGGTGATGGTGCCGGTTTTCGCCGAGGCCCACGGCATGGCCCCCGAAGAAATAGAACGTCTTATCACATTCCCCATCGAATCGGCAATGAACGGATTGCCTGGTGTAAAACTGATAAAATCAACCTCGGCGTTCGGCATGGCGGTCATCTATGTCTATTTCGATGACGGCACTGATATGTACTTTGCGCGGCAGATTGTAGCCGAACGCCTGGCCGGGGCCAGTGCCGAGCTTCCCGAAATGCACGAACAACCGGCTCTCGGACCGATTTCGTCTGGTCTGGGTGAAGTGTTCATGTATTATCTCACCGCCGACAGTTCGGTGAACACCGAGGGCAAACCACTCGATACCTATCTGCGTGAGATTAATGATTGGGTTGTCAAGTATCAATTGCAATCCGTGCGCGGGGTCACCGAGATTCTGTCGATGGGCGGTCATGTCTTACAGTATCAGATCAAACTCGATCCGTATGCGCTCAACAAGTATGAGTTGGGCCTGGAAGATGTCGTGCGTGCCGTTTCCGCCAATAACCGCAATGCCGGCGGACAGTTTTTAGTGCTGGGCTCCGAGGAGTATCTCGTTCGCGGTATCGGCCTCCTCCAAAAACTCGACGATTTGCGAAATCTGCAATTAAAAGTCGTCAGCGGTACACCCATACGATTGGGTGACGTTGCTGAGGTCGATTATGGCCGGGAAATACGACGTGGCGTAGTAACCCGCAACGGGAATGAAGAGATCATCGCCGGAATCGTCATGAAACTCTACGGTGAGAACACCTCCGAAGTCATCCGCCGGTTGAAAGTGAAATTTTCAGAAGTGCAATCATCGCTACCGCAGGGCATCTCCCTGGTGCCCTATTACAACCAAAGCACGCTTGTCGGCAATGCCCTTAAGACAGTCCGCAATGCTCTTTGGCAGGGGGGCATTTTGGTCATCTTGGTGCTGGCCATGTTTCTGGGCAATTTGCGTAGCGCGTTCATTGTGGCGCTGGCCCTGCCCGTCTGCGCCCTGGTGGCCACCATCTTCATGGGTTTTGCCGGTCTGTCGGCCAATCTCATGTCACTGGGCGGGATCGCCATCGCCATCGGCATGCTGGGCGATGCTTCCATCGTTATTGTGGAAAACGTATCTCGATACCTCACTGATGACAAATTTAAAGGCCGAGGGAAAAGTGAATTGATCGTGTTGGCCACCAAAGAAGTTGCCCGCCCCATCATCTTTTCCGTCTCGATCATCATCATCGTCTTCCTCCCGCTCTTTACCTTACAGGGCGTAGAAGGAAAAATGTTCTCACCAATGGCCTTTACGATCACATTTGCCCTGTTGGGGTCCCTGCTTGCCGCGCTGGTTTTCTCGCCGGTGCTTTCATCATACCTGATCCGGCAGAAAGTACAGCCGGAGTTCGTGCCGGTCAGGGTGATGAAAAAATTCTATCGGCTGCTGCTGCGGAAACTGCTCCGCTGGCGCATCGCAATCCTGGCGGTAACCATGGCCGCCTTCGCCATGGCCCTGGCGCTCATCCCCCACCTGGGCACCGAATTCATTCCGACCCTTGAGGAAGGTGTGATCCAAATCAATGTCACCATGGCGCCTTCCATCTCGCTGGCCAAGGCGACGCAAACGATTACCAAACTTGAACGCATAATAATGGAGTATGATGAAATCGAGCAGACAATCGCGAAAATCGGACGCCCGGAAGCGGGAAGTCATCCGCACCCGGTAAATTTCGCGAATATCCAGTTGACGCTCAAGCCGGAGGAGGAATGGCCAGGGCATAAAAATAAGGCCGAGCTTATCGAATCCCTGAGTGCGAGACTCTCGGAATATCCCGGGATACAACTAAATTTCACCCAACCGATTCAGAATCTGTTTGACGAGTTGCTCTCCGGGGTGCGAACGCAATTGGCGATTAAGTTATACGGCGAAGACCTGAATATCCTGCGCATCACGGCGGAAGAGATCCAGGAGGTGATCGAACCCGTGCCGGGGCTGGTCGACCTGTCAACCGAACAGAGCTTTGGGCAGCCCCAGGTGCAGATCATTGCCAACCGAGACGCGTGTGCGCGGTATGGCGTTGATGTGGCAAACATTCTGGAAGTCGTGGAGTTGGCGATCGGCGGGGAGGTTATCGATCAGATCTTCCTGAACACGCGAAGGTTCGGGATACATGTGCGCTTTGCCGAGCATCATCGCAACGACCCTGAAGCGATCAGAAATTTACTGGTACATGCGTCGGACGGGATGTTGATTCCTCTCGCACAGGTTGCGGAAGTAAAAACTGTAGTTGGCCCGATTCAAATCAACCGTGAAAAGAACCAGCGGCGGTGGGTAATCTCTGCTAATGTTCGGGGCAGAGATATGGGCGGAGTCGTGAGCGATATCCAACGACTGGTCCGGGAGAACATTGAATTACCGCCCGGCTATTATCTCGAATACGGCGGCCAGTTTGAAAATCAACAGCGGGCCATGAGACGGCTGGCCACCATTGTGCCGATCACCCTGGGCTTGATTTTCCTGCTGCTGTATATGTCGCTGGGATCGTTTCGCAATGCTTCGTTGATTTTTATTAATGTACCCCTAGCCTTGATTGGCGGTGTCTTCGGCTTGTATATAACGGGGGAATACCTGTCCGTCCCGGCCTCGGTGGGATTCATTGCCTTATTCGGCATCGCCGTGCAAAACGGGCTGGTCCTGGTGACCTATATCAACCAACTGCGCCGGGACGGCATGGATACCACGGAAGCGATTATCCAGGCCTGCTCACTGCGGCTCAGGCCGGTGCTGATGACTGCGCTGACGACTATTTTAGGGCTGGTACCGCTCCTGCTTTCGCACGGGATGGGCTCGGAGGTCCAACGACCGCTGGCGGTCGTGGTGGTTTTTGGCCTGCTGTCCTCGACATTTCTTACGCTGGTGTTAATCCCGGTGCTGTATAAGTGGTTTGCGTCAAGACAGTTGTTTGAGTTTGAAAGGTAAAATGATTCTAACATTCAAACTTGAAAGGGAAGAACATGAATAAGATTCTCGTGAGTTCATTATTAGTATTACTATTTGCCGGGATGACCTTTGCTCAAGAATGCGGACCTTCCTGCCCCGTGTGTTCCGGGGCGGGTGGCAATGATGGTGCATTGCTCGCCCAAAGATCGGTGATGATTTCTGGCTTGAGTATTCCGACAGCGGACGAGGAGAGAACGGTATTAAATACCAGATATGGAATATTAAGCTGGCTTGACGCCGGTATTGGATATGCCGTTCGAACCGAAAAAGTTCTCTGGAGCGTAAGAACTCAGCCGATTTTAGAACAAGAGGATAGCTGGAGACCCGGCATTATATTGGGCGCCGGCAGCGTGCAAACTGGTGGAAGTGATCAATCAATATATGCCCAATTCATCAAATCATGGGAAATCAGCGAAATCTTTGGTTTGCGATTATCCACCGGGGCGGCGACACTCGTACCGGATTTTGACGAGATTTATGGTCTGGCCGGTATTACAACGAGTTTCTATGAACGATACGCGGCCTTTGCCAATTATGATGGTAAATCATTCCATGAGGGAATATCCTGGATCCCATTAGATTGGCTTGCACTATCATTCATGATGGTTGAGACGGAATTCCCGGCGATTTCTATCGTTGGCAAGAGATAATTTCGGGAGGTATCAAGAAGATAGTTTAAGGCATGATTGTTGAAGAAATATATTTATCAAAACCCGGTACCCTACCGAAACGCAGCTTCCGGTGGGTTTACAAAGTTAAGCTGCGTGGTAGGTTCTGCAACGACGGAGAATTATTGATGATTCTCGGGTTAATCCATCGGCGCAGGCAACGAAAAGAAAATCCACCATGCTGGTGGGCTACGGGGCGGGCGTTGGAGAGTGGAAAATAATCATTAGGAGGAAGACATGAAAAGGATAGAGTCTTATATTAAATCGCATCGACTCGATGAAGTTCTCGGGCGGCTGCAGGCGATTGACGGCTTATCGGGCGTGAGTATCTACGAGATCCGGGGTTTTGGCCGAGGGCGCGGACATGATGATTCGTCACGGATTGCCGCTAATGGGGTCAACCTAGTGTAGTGTTTCATAATTATTATTGTTTATGATATGCGCATCGGTTATACTCCGGTGAAAGGAGGTGCCGATGCGTGTAGCTTGTCAGATCACGCTTGTCGAGAAAGATCGAAGGAT
>SDBS01007362.1_pt1 | contig 10697 bp, 9 predicted proteins | sample 2277091 | NCBI WGS metagenome assembly SDBS01 (sample SAMN10404972, study PRJNA504765) | marine sediment metagenome | isolation source: marine sediment core GS10_PC15, 163 cmbsf | place: Arctic Ocean: Southern Knipovich Ridge | collected 2010 | reverse complement strand
AATACATACAAGAGCATAAGATGAAAGCTGACTTGCTCATCTACCTTACAGACCTATATGGTAGCTTCCCGAAGAGGGAGACTATCAGGACTGTGTGGCTTGTATGTAGCGGAGGAGGGGACAGTGTTCCTTTCGGTCGCATGATTAAACTACCTGCAGGAGGAGAGTGATGCAATCACAAGTAAAGATAATCATTCAGAACCTTGTCGCGATTCAACGAGAAGACTTCGACAGACGTAAGGATGCACTCAAGAGAGTGTACTCGAAGATCGATAGGATCGAGAAGCTACGAGCACTCAGAGAGGACTGGGCTGAGAAACGTCTCATGTCCATCCTACGGGAAGCTGGCAGAGCTGGAGTTACGCTGGATTGGTAAGAGCAGATCAATCAATGCCCAGGACTCGTCTGGGTCCGATTAGGCGCCCGATGGTGGACCAGCCGGGCGCGAGTATTTCCAGGGGACAAGGACGGGTCCGTTCAGATATGTTCGGCGTGCTTCTGGATCGCAACAGCCATGCTGGAATCCTAGCGGGTTTCCTTTCTCAAACGGCGGCATTCGGGACGGTAGTGTCCTATATGGGAGGTGAAAAACCTTCGCTCCATTTACGGACTAACTTGGATGGTGTACTCGTGGATCCCGGCGAATCATTCATCTCGGATTTGGCCTGCATCGATTTTATCGATACTAAATCCAGCGATCCCTTGTCCACCTATCTGGAATTAACGGCCATCGAGAACTCGGCTCGGATCGCGAATACATCCCCGCTGGGGTGGTGTTCCTGGTATTACTATTTTCAGGAGGTCCATCAGATCCATGTACAGGATCACCTCAAGTGGGCAAAAGAATACGAGGACGACATCCCGCTGGAGGTTTATCAAATCGATGATGGATATCAATCAAATATCGGAGATTGGCTGACAACGAATGAACGGTTTCCGAGCGGCATGGCTCAGCTTGCTGGCAATATACAAGGAGCAGGTTATGAGGCGGGTTTGTGGATTGCGCCTTTTATTGCCCTAAGGGACGCTCAAATCGTGCAAAGAAACCCGGCTTGGGTTCTTCGCAACCGATATGGCCTACCGGTAAATACGGGTTGGGTTTGGGAATCTTTTGGTCGTGCTCTTGATGTGACACACCCTGGCGTGCAAGAGAATGTTGCGCGTGTGATGGATACTGTAGTTAACCGTTGGGGTTATTCTTACATTAAACTCGATTTCCTGTATGCCGCTGCGCTCACCGGTAAACGATACAATCCACGACTTACAGGTGCGCAAGCGTTTCGGAAAATTTTGATGATGATCCGGGAGGTGGCTGGGGAGGAGAGCACGCTCGTAGGGTGCGGCTGTCCGCTTGGTTCTGGGATAGGCATTTTTGACTCGATGCGCGTTGGTCCAGATGTAGCACCATCCTGGAAGCCAAGATACGCTTTCGTCGACGCACTCATTCAAAACGAGTTGGACCTTCCCTCGGCCCGCAATGCGCTTCATAACACGATAACACGCGCTCCGTTTCATCGCCGCTGGTGGATTAATGATCCAGATTGTTTGCTCCTGCGGAGGACCGAGACACAGTTATCTGAGGCGGAGGTCCAGGCCTTAGTGACAGTAGTTGCCCTCTCGGGTGGAGCAGCGATGGTCTCCGACGATTTGCTCGCTCTGGATGCGGAGCGAAGAAACTGGCTTGCTCGCCTATGTCCACCGTTACCCGGGAGGATGCGAGTCGTCGATTTTCTTGAGGAGGAGAGACCAAAGCTGCTGCTTTTAGATCTCGCAGGCCCGATCGGAAAATGGTGGCTGATAGCGATCTTGAATTGGGAAGAGGAAGAGCAACGTTTCGAGATCCCACTCGAAGTGTTAGGACTAAATCCTTCACTCGATTATCATAGTGTTGAGTATTGGAATGCGCAGTACACGTCTGTTCACGATAGCGTTCTCCGCTCAGGGCCGATCGCTGCCCATGGCGTAGAGTTGATCGCGTTGCGTGAAGCGCGTGACGAGTCACAATGGGTCGGGGATACTTTACACATATCGCAAGGATTGTGTGTGAAATCCTGGGATCATCGTGATCGAACGCTCTCAGTGATGATAGACTGTGGACGGCGAGCTCAAGGTCAAGTTTGGCTTTCTTTACCTGGTCCCCCGAAATCTTTGCGGGTCCAGGGGTGTGAATTGGAATATAAGGCTGTCAGTGCGAAAGTCTATTCGTTTTACCTTGAGATCGATAGATCGGAAATCTTGGAAATTGTACAGTCGTGAGGTCTGGTATGACGATTGATCAAGCGATCATGCTCATGACGATCATTTTTGGATCAGGTTTATTTTTTGCCGTATGGGTTGGTTGGGTGCAAATCCAGGCTGCACGGAAATTGCCTTATTATCTTCTACGCAAAGAGCGGAGGCTTAGTAGGTGGCGTTGGTTTATTCTAGCCGCGATGTTTGGCCTTGCAGGTATCGTATCGACATCTCTCGGGCGGATGGCGGTTTATGTGCTATATCCTCCAACTCCCTCAATCACTCCAACCGCAACGAAAACATCCACGCCGACAATTACGCCAACTTTAAAAAACACGACCACACCGACGATCACTCTCACGTCCACGGTTACCCCGACAGCAACGCAGACGCCCACACCGTCTCTCCCGGAAGAGATCCACGTTCTTCTTTTGCGTGATACACAAGCTCCTGATCCCGATGCGGCCTTCAGCCCTGTGCTGGTGTCTAGGCGGATCGACCGTCAAAATCTTCCCGTCGGAGCGACTGATATTTTTACAAATCCAGTAGGAAAACTGTTTGGGGCATTCACCTATAATTATCTCACGGACGGTTTACGATGGACTGCGATCTGGTATGCCGGATCGGAATTGATCTGTTTGGAAACCCATGCGTGGGATGGGGGAACCGGTGGATATGGATATACAGAGTGTGAACCGGGAGTATGGTTGCCTGGAGAGTACGAGATCCAGATCTTCTTGGGCGAAACATGGATGGTCTCAACGCGGTTCATCATCGAAGGTAATCCTCCTACTCCGACCATAACACCAAGCTCAACTATGGTGCCGTGATACTGCGCAAATTGCCAATATTTTTACTTGTCTGTGAAAAAGGGCGACAGCTATCCAGGCAATTAAGCCTCTGTTGCGTCTGGGGAACATTCCGATGCGCGGAGGGATTCTGGCAACCGGCAACTTTCCTTACATGGGTCTCTCAGCGTTTCCCTGGTGGTCTCCCTGCCTATATCAGTCAGGGATTTCGCCCCCCCCACGAACGGGGGACTTTGCCCCCCCCCACGAACGGGGGACTTTGCCCCCCCAAGAACGGGGGACTTCGCCCCCCTAAATCCCCACTCCGCTTCGCCCCCTGCGGGGATGCTTGGCGAGGGGCGCAGAGCGAATCGGGGGTCTTCGCACGACACGGGCTCGAGATGACCACCATTGCAAGACCTACTCGAAATGACTTGATATGCGGGCGAGGAGCCCAAATATTATTTTGGGTGGATTGGAAGAAGATGGATCTCAACACCCTCGCAAGGCGGAACAGAACTTAAAAAAGAGTGACAGAGCTTATAGCGAGCGAATGAGGTTCGTCAGCGCCGTATAACCTTTTTCTATGGGTGGAATCTCAATATATTCATGAGGTGTATGCGCACCATCACCCCTCGTTAAACCTACGCAAACAGCGGGATACCCCTTACTCAAAGGGGCATTGGCATCCGTTGATCCTACTTCCAGACGACAATCACGAACACCGGCTGATTTTAAGGCCTTACATGCTGCCTCGATGAGCGGATGGTCGTCGGGAAGCGATCCTCCCGGACGCTCCCCGATTAAGGAAACTTTGACTGTTATCTCATCCCGGTGGTAATTATGGCATAGGTCCTTTATCGCTCGATCAAGAGTATCCAGTTGAGTATCACCCTCGGAGCGCAGGTCAAGCTCAAGACTTGCCTGATTGGCTATCGTATTGATGGAAGTTCCTCCTGCGATTACTCCCACATTGAGAGTTGTTCGCCGGTCTACGGGGAGGTTGGTATCGATGATTTCAGAACCTAGCTTGAAGAGGGTGTGAATGGCGGATGGTCGACCTGCATGTGCCCAGGAATGTCCTCCTGCTGTTTCGACAGTGATTCGATAGCGTTTTACCCGAAGTCCTTTGTGATAAATGGTACCGAGTGCCATTCCCTCCAGGACGATATAGGCTTGTGGTTGATCCTGAAAGCGGTTTACAACCTCTTGCATTCCACGAATATTACCCAGCCCCTCTTCGCACACATTTGCAATCAGCCAGATGTCATGTTCAAGTCTCTCCGGAGAGAGATCAAGTGCCAATTCAACGAGTGTTGCTAACGCAATGGAATTATCCCCAATTCCTGGGCCAAAGAGCCGGTTGCCATCGCGGCGTGAGTCTAAAGGTGTGTCTTCTGGGAAAACCGTATCCAGATGGGCGGAGACAATGATGGGACGGTTGCTGGAACCCGGGATCAGACCGTAGAGATTTCCAACAGGGTCCAACTCAATATCCTTGAGGTTGGCATCCTCGAACGCATTTCTAAGGAAAAGTGCACGTTTCGATTCATTGAAAGTAGGTGCAGGGATAGACTGGATCTCGATTGCACGGGTGATGAGTCGCTCTAGATCCATCTCTTATACTTCCCGTAGTCCTGAACGTAACGCAGACAATCTCGCTCGTGTCAAGCCGGGGGTAGCTCCCAGGGCGTACAATGCACCGCTTCCTTCAACAACCACTGACGATGAAACGCTACCCCGGAGCGATGCTTCCACAGGGTCCTGCGTTTCATTCAAGCCGACGAGAAACCCGCCGCAGAAGGCATCCCCTGCACCTGTTACATCCCGGATCTTGCTCGGGTATGCTGGGATGAACCAGCGACGTTTCGAATCACGGTCCCAGAGCGCCTGTCCTCGCTTCCCCCGTTTAATCACGACAAACCTTGGTCCCATTTCGCTAAAAGCCTCCGCGATTTCCCAAGTGTCCTTTATCCCTCTTGAAAAGAACTCGCGCGCCTCAAGTTCGCTGGGAAGAAAGACATCAATGCATTGTAGGATGGCTGGTAAATCACGTTTGAAATCGGGGGTCATATATCGGGTCGAAGGGTCCAGGGTGATTATGTGAATGTTCTTTCTTTGGAAGCATGGAGGGATGGATACATGGGATAGATAATCTGCAGGCGCCAAATGTACGCCTTGGAGGCCACGTAGCGATTGGGGGATGTCAGACGGTCGAATTGTAAGCGGCGAGAGATGATGTCGATCTCCTTGCCCCTCAGTTGAGGATCGGTAATCCAGTAATGCCTTTGGTATGGGTTTATTAATCCGGCGATAATGAAGCGCAGGGTTGACGTCTACACGTTCTTCAGGTGAGACGTATGCGTAGAAAGTGATCGTTGATAGCGGTTGGTGGAGGGCATGTACGTTGCTTGTGTCGACTCCCACTTGTTCGATTTTTTCCAACTTCACACTATCGAAGTTGGAACCGATTCGCCCGAGGATCCCGACTGAATCGGACCATATCCTGGCGCCAACTGCGGAATAGATCGCGTTTCCACCAAGCGCGCCCGAAATTGCCCGATTTGTATGGGTGATACAATAATCTTCCCGAATACCCCCTAGGAAAAGATACTTCGGAGATTCTCGTTTCATCGGTTTGATTATACACTCGTGGACAGGAGTGACTAATGCAAGAATCACTCACGATTCAAATCGAAATGGCTGTGGGTTACATCACCGAGTTTTGGAAAACAGCATCTAATCAGGCTTCGCAACTAGCGCTGGAAGATAGATTGGTGAGGAATGTTGTCCTGTTTGGGTCAGGGGATTCCCATCACGCTGCCCTGGGTCTGGAGATGATATTTAGAATCCTGGTGAATCGACAAGTGCAGGCTGGTTCGTCGATGCATATCTCGCGCTATCTAGTTCCCGACCTTCGGGAGACAAGCCATGAGACTCTTCTTGTCGGTATCTCATCGTCAGGGGAAGTCGCCCGTACAGTAGAGGCGCTGGAAATGGGCAATGAAATCGGGGCTCAAACGCTCGCGATTACAAACAATATTGAATGTGCACTCGCAAGGACAGCAGATCATGTGCTTCGAGTCAACCTCCCCGATTTTCCTTCTGGACCCGGTCTGCTCAGTTACTTGGGTTCAATGCTCATGGGATACGCGCTGGCCGCAAGGTTATGCGATTCCAGTTCAGCGCAGCACTTATCGGAAGTTCTGGAGAAAATGCCGGTGGTGCTTGAGCGTTGGATGCCGGATCAACTCAAATTAGGTAGACGCTTCGCCAACGAAGTTCAAGATGGAACCTGTGTGATTATCGGTGGAGGACCGGCGTATGCCTCTGCATTATTCGGCGCTGCAAAAGTCATCGAGACAGCAGGAGAGAGGGTTTGGGCACAGGAACTAGAAGAGTGGGCGCATCTAGAATATTTTTGTGAACCCGCGAACATGACAACGTGGATACTGAAGGCTGATGGGAGATGTCGTTCACGTGAAGTGGAAGTCATTAATGCTGCACAGACCATCAGTCGCCGTCTTGCCGTCAGCTCGTGGGATGGTGCAGATGATTGGCATCCTCTCCTTCGGGAGAGTTTGTCGCCATTGGCATTGTGGGTTGCACCGACGGCTTATGCGGCAGAGCGATCAATTATTCTCGATGAAGTTCCTTTTAGAGGTTTCGGAGGAGGGCGTGACCCGAGAGAGGGAGGCGGCGCTAGCCGCATTCGAAGCAGCCAGAGGCAAGATCTCAAATCAGTTCTTCGCCAGCTCGGCTAATATACGTCCAATAAACCACAACCTTGCCTACCAGAACGAATTTCCCAGTTGCAGTCAATTCTAAAAATGGTAGAATGGAATTCCGGCAGCGCCACAAAGGGGCTGCCCAATGCTTGACGGAGCCGGGATCGCCAGATGCCAAAAGCAGATGTGCTGTTGATTGAGAGTGGTCGTGCAAGTGCTCCTTCATTCGCCCCTGCCCTTGAACGTAAAGGATACGAAGTACAAGTACACCATAAATTAGAGAAAGCTGTATCCTCCGCGAAGAAAACCCCCCCTGATCTTCTGGTTCTTGATGCTGCTTCAATGAAAACATCAGGAACGCGTATGTGCCGAAAGGCGAGAGCGGAGCTCGATGGGGTCCCCATAATCTTGGTTTCACCCGAAGACACAAAACCCGATCCCGGCAGTGGAGCAGATCTCACTTTAATCCATCCTTTCACGCCGCGGAAGCTGCTTAATCGTGTTGAACGAATGCTCCCTGGGGATGTTCGGTACACACTCGAAGCCGGACCCATTAAGCTAAACACCGCCAAAGGGCGCGTACGCTGTTTAAAAAAGGAGACGCGCCTCACCCCCAAGCTGGCTAAACTATTAGAAGTATTTCTACGGAACCCGGGCCGGCTTATGATGAGAAAGATGCTGATCAGAAAAGTGTGGCAAACAGATTACACGGGGGATACACGCACGCTTGATGTCCATATGAGCTGGCTTCGGAAGGCGATTGAAGCGAATCCATCACGGCCAAAATATTTTAAAACAATTCGGGGGATGGGGTATCGGCTCGATCTACCTCAGGATAAATAAAGAAAGAAACGGTGGTACCGGTAATCGACGCCCGTATGGGCGTTTTTTTGATTAATGATTTTCAAGGATACGGAAAGATGGCTAACTGATGCGCCTACAAAGTTCAAAGGTTTAATCCTTGTGGAAAATTGCTGAACGGATAATCACTGGGATCTAAATGCTATGTCTCTTTTGATTGTTGATGAGGTTGTTAAGCGTTCGAATTATTGTTTAATCTGAACCTTGTGCGAAAAAACTCCATGACGACCCAGGGAGTCAAACGCCCGAATGCAAAGCTCATAAGCGCCATCTGACGAATACTGATAGGGTAACAGGAGAGAGATCTCGTCACTCCGCCAGGATCGAATTGCCTGAGATTGGCTTCGGAATATCCCATTTTCGTGCTGCCAATCTACCTCCCAGAGGACCAAGTCTTTTGGGAAAAGAAGTTCAGTTGAATCTCTTGATCTGATCTTTTCTATTCTTGCTTCAACTTGGACTCCATCGGTCGTGATTTCCACCTCGAGGTCAAGCGTAGGTTCGTCCAGCGAGTCAGCAGTTTTCCATAAGGAAAAAGAACCCACAGCGGGTGTCATTAGCAAGCGGCGATATGCAGTAATGAAGGCTGTGGGGGCGGGGTCGCAAGCAAGCCAGCGTCTCTTCAATCGAGCGGCAACGCTGACGGCAGTACCTGAGCCGGAGAAGAAATCCGCAACGAGGTCCCCCGGGTTGCTTGAAGCGAGAATGATTCGCTCTAATAGCGCTTCCGGTTTCTGGGTGGGATACCCTGTGCGTTCTTTGTGAAGTCGGGCGACGACAGGAAAATACCACCAATCCTCTGGAACTTTACCACGCTCAAGATCCGGTTTTTTTCCAAACCCTGCGCGCGGAGAGCTATTGAAAGTCTTTATCGTAGATGGGTTGTAGGCTACTCGAACATCGTCTGCGTTGAAGGTATATTCTTTTGATTTTGTGTATGCGAGGATCGTGTCGTGCTTACGGTTGAACGCTGACCGTATGGGCGAGGGGCCATGGTATACCCAGACAATCTCGTTAATTAACCGGTCTGGACCGAAGATTTCATCCAGTAAGACCCGCGCATAAGCATAGGCGTGCCAATCCAAATGCAGGTATAGGGTACCCGACTCGGAGAGTAAATCGTGCATCAGCTGCAAGCGCGGAAACAGCATATCTAGATATGCTGCGCCATCGGACCAGTTGTCGTGAAAACCTTGCGTTGTTCGCCATGATTCGGGGGCGCGAGAATCTTCACCCTGCCCGATGCGGGCGCGATATGCTTTACCGGTTAGAAAAGGCGGGTCGGCGTAGATTAGATCGATCTGACCCTTATCTTCCTCCAATAGAGCCATCATTACGCTGGCATTCTCGCCGTGAATGAGGCGACCTTGAGCCGCAGTATTCGGTTGGATTGGTTGGGGGAATGCCTCCGACCAAAGCTGGAGTTCGGCCGGTTTTAGTTTTGCATCTGAGTTTCTGTCCCACTCGAGCCTGGCGAATGGCTTGCGGTGAGAGGCACGGGTCATAATTGTCTATGCCTACTTTCGTTTGAGTCGTAAGTCTGGAATCGCCACCGGTGTCGGCTGACCAATAATCAGCAGTTATATTGGGAGCGGAGGACGGTTCCGTTTAACTTGCGCTGTCCGCTGATGTCTGTTGGTGCACCCATAAGCCCGAGCTCGATATTGGTTACGTTGATCGTCTCCCGCAGTTCTTTCATCCGTTGATCGCCGCATCCCTTAGCGTGTAAAGCTGCCAATCACATCGCCTCGGGAGCTTCGATCCCTAATAGATTGAGGGCGTTGGCAATGGTTTCCTTCGCAGCAGCTGTGATGCGAAGGCGAGCATTTATCTCCTGCTTTACATCAGCTTGGAGAACGCGCACGGCGTGATAAAAATGATGGAACGCCTTTGCGAGTTCGAAGGCGTATGTAGCTATGAGCAGCGGCTTGTACTGCTCTGCTGCTTTCTGAACCATAGTAGGAAACTGGGAAATGATGTCGATGAGCTCGATCTCTGTTGGATCAAGCTCATAATCAAAAGATGTGCTTTCGGGAAGCCCTTCGACCTTTCGCAGAATACTGTTTGCTCTTACATAAGCGTTTTGGATGTAGGGGGCAGATTGGCCGTCAAAACTTAGGGCGTCATCTAAGTTGAATACAATGTCTTTATTATTATCGACTGAGAGCATGCCGTAGATTAAAGCCCCCAGCCCGATTTGCCGTACGACGGTCTCGCGTTGCTCACCGGTCAGGTTAGGATTTTTCTCTTCGATGATTTCACGTACTCGGCGTTCGGCCTCCGCGAGTACATCCATGAAGAGGATTACATTACCCTTGCGGGCTGACATGGCGCCTTCTGGTAAGGTCACGAAGCCATATGCGAGATGGAAGCATTTCTCGGCTTGAGGGAAGCCCCATAGCTCGAGGATTTTGAAAACCTGTTGGAAATGCAAACTCTGACGAACATCGACTACATAGATCGATCGATCAACGTGATATTTCTCGAATTTATCCTTGGCGAGCGCTAGGTCTTTTGTGCTATAGAGCGTCGTCCCATCGCTGCGCAGGATGACTGCGGTGCGGTATTTCTCTTTTTTCAGGTGGAGCTTCTCGTCAATTTTCACAATGACGGGACCTTCCGGGCGTTCATCTTCAGCAATTCCAAGCTGGATCAGCTCCTCGACGATTTGCTTTGCTGGTTCATCCACTTCGCTCTCGAAGAAGAAGACATCGATGTTGATACCTAATATCTTCAAGATGTCTGCGAGTTCGTCCAGGCTCCACTGCCGGGTTTTGTGCCAGAGCTCACGCACATGTGGGTCGCCCTCGTCCCACTTTTTATACAGTGGCCGTCGCTCTGTATCATATTGCAGCCTTTGTTGTTTCTCGCTCTCGGCTTCATCTTCTTTAGGCGTTACAAGTGTTGTCGCCTCGGTATAGATATTTCCCAGCCACTGTCCACGTTCATGGACCCCCTCAGGTTCTTGGCCTTGGTGGAATTTCTCATACGCCCAAACGCAAGTGATCACGCCCAATCCAATATCACCCGGATAGGAAGCTCGGATTGTGTCGAAACCGGCGAATTCCACCAGCCTGGCGAGTACCTC
>SDBS01007361.1_pt1 | contig 10697 bp, 9 predicted proteins | sample 2277091 | NCBI WGS metagenome assembly SDBS01 (sample SAMN10404972, study PRJNA504765) | marine sediment metagenome | isolation source: marine sediment core GS10_PC15, 163 cmbsf | place: Arctic Ocean: Southern Knipovich Ridge | collected 2010 | reverse complement strand
CTCTTCAATTTCAAGATCTTCTTCATCCAGCATCGCCTCAATATCTGACAGATCAAGTTCGTCGGATTCCTCGAATACGGCTTCTGACTCGACATCTTCGGCCGCCTTATCAGTTTCAGGCTCGAAATCCAGATCGAAGTCCAGATCTTCAAGGGCTTCGTCCGTCACTCCTTTATCCTCTGCTATTTCTTCATCTTCGAGCATTTTCTCTATCTCTGATATATCGACATCTTCCAAATCCTCGGGCTCAATGCCGGATTCGACAGACTCAATCTCAATCGTCAGATCAAGGTCATCAGGCTCCTCGGGCTCGATGCTTGAAGGCACATCCTCGGCCGCCTTTTCAGGCTCAGGCTCTAAATCCAGATCGAAGTCCGGATCTTCGAAGGTTTCGGACATGACATCTTCAGCCTCGGGCGTCTTATCGGTTTCAGGCTCAAGATCAAAGTCGAGACCCAGATCTTCGAGGGCCTCGTCCGTCACTCCTTCAGTCTCAGGCGCTTCTTCTTTAGTCTCTTGTTCGGTTTCAAGGTCTGATATAATTTCTGTGGGGTCATAAGGATCCTTTGCAGGCGTCGGTGGATATGCTACAAAGATATCGTCACATTTAGCGCATCGCACTTTGGAGCCTGTTGGTTTGAGAAGACTTTCATCTAAATTGAAACTGGTTTCACATTTCTTACAGGTAATAATCATTATACACCCCTGTGGTTAAAATTGCAGGTGATAAATTTCCGGCAAATCCCTATAGCCTTCATTATAATCAAGTCCATAACCGACGAGGAACCCTTCAGTCACTTCATGACAGGCGTAATCGATTTTAATTTTTGCCTGACGGCGTTCGCGTTTGTCCAGCAGGACGCAAACCTTGACAGTTTTTGGGTTAAATGACTTTAGATAATCAATGATATATGATAAAGTCAAGCCTGTATCGACAATATCTTCTACAACCAGTATATCTTTGTTTTTTACATCAATCTCAACTGCCTTGGTCAAATTGATGCAGCCGGATGAGGAGGTATCGGAACCATAACTGGCGACACGTACGAAATCTACTTGAACCGGGATACTAAGATGACGCATGAGATCAGATAGAAAGACAAATGCGCCTTTCAGGACCCCGATCAGGATAAGTTCATGATCCTGATAGTCAGATGAAATTCTGCGCGCAACCTGGGCGACCATATTGTTGATATCATTTTTTTTCAGGACAGGGATGAGTTCAGGCATAATCAAAAACGATCAATTATAATACTAACGGCTTCAGCAAACCCTTCTGTCAGACAGAAAAGAATAGCTCTATCCTTGCCTGCCCTTGTGTTAGACCTCCGGCATTTCCAAAAATTAGCGCACCTATTACCAAAATTTTGTTTTTAGCCATCCTTTTTGTGAGGTTTAAAAAGCCATCAACGTTGTAATTCAAAAGGTATGCCGACAAAATATCTTGTGCACAGATCCTATAAAACTATAATGAAAAAAGTCTTTTGTCAATAAGTTTGCTTCCTTAAAGGCCGGTATCTGACAGCTGTTCGATCAGCTTTTTTTGTTCTTTTGTAAGTTTCCTGGGCAAATTGACATGAATGCGGACATAAAGATCCCCTTGATTTTTACCATGCATACGGGGAAGTCCGTGCCCGGGAAGACGCATCTTGGTCTTGTGCTTTGTTCCGGGAGGTATTTTCAAGCTTAATTTCTTGCCGTTGATCGTTGGAACAGAAATATTCGATCCAAGAATGGCCTCACTCAGTTTTATATCCTGATTGATATAAAGATCATGTCTTTTAGCCTCATAAACCAGATCTTTGAGTACTTTGGCCTGGATATAAAGATCTCCCGGGGGGCCGCCAAAGGGGCTCGGTTCACCCTCTCCTGCAAGACGAAGTTTTTTCCCGGAAATCATTCCTTTTGGAATCTTTACCGTGATCTTTTTGGTTTGCCCCTGATGTTGAAATGATACTGTCTTATCGGTTCCAGTTGCTACCTCCTGTAATGTCAAGGGCAGTTCATATACCAGGTCAGATCCCTTCTGCTGGGCCTGTTGTTGCCTCCGATAACCGCCAAACGGGGATTCATTGCCAAACGAAAATCGGGCGCCACTCCTGCCGCTGGAAGAGGGGCCGGCATCACCAAATCCGAATTCTCTTAATATATCATTAAAATCAAAGCCCCTGAAGATATCTTCCTGTGAATAACGTTGGTGGAATCCGGTGGAACCGAATGTATCATACTGTTTACGTTTTTTTTTGTCGCTCAAAACAGCATAAGCCTCACTTATTTTTTTAAATTTTTCTTCAGCGCTTTTATTTCCTTTGGCGTGGTCGGGATGGTACTTCATGGCGAGCTTCCGATAAGATTTCTTGATATCATCATCAGAAGCGTTTTTATTTACACCAAGTATTTTATAATAATCTGTTCCAGGCATTCTCAAATTACCTCAATTATATATGAAACTTACATATACTATGAATTGTTGAAAACAAAGAAGTTTCTTGACAATAAAAATAAGTTGAAAGTCTTTAAGTGTCAAGGATCATTAAACCACTAAACCCGGATTTCTCATCCCGCTTGAAGCGGGTTCATTTGTAAGACATCAGGGGTAAAGCCAGATAAATTTTTCATGAGAAATGCGGGTTAATCCTTTGACCGGTCTGCTCCCCGCCGCTATTGTTCTCACAAAGTCAAAAAGCCAAACCCCGTAAAAAGGATTTGCCCGAATTAAAAAACGATATCCCAAATATTTTAGGCCCCTGATATTTATGGAATGATAGCAGATATTTGTAAAAGGGGGGGCAGGTCTACTATTCACTCTAAAGAAAAGGGGTGAGGTCACCCATAAAAGAGTGACAGAGGATTAACTCCGCTCAGTTATTTTATCCTATCGAAGAGGCTAAGGAAAAGTGCGGTGTACATGGCGAGTCATGAAAAAGCATTAACAACCGAAGGCTGAGATACCAGCCCGTCCTTTAGAAAATTAACAAGCTTCTGTTTATACCCATATATACTGCTCAAAAAGGACGTGCATTCCTCACAAAAATACAGTCCCCGTCCGTCAATCACCACCCGGACATATCCACGATAGCCAAACTTATTAAATTCCCCCCTACTCATGGGGCAAAGGGTACCATCCCGGCTTTTCCGAAAGGACGCATGATCTGTCAGCCCGAAATTGTGCCCCAGCTCATGCAGCGATACCTTTAACGTTCTGTCCAAATACAGGTCATAATCCTTTTCCGATTGGATCTGTGGCGGGCTCAATTTGTTGGTGGAAACCACGGCCACATCGTTTTTAGGGTTTTTCCCTCCCACAATGGAATTATAGAATTCATCCCAGTCGCTGGTCTTTAAATCCGCATCCGTAATGCCCAGAATATGACCACCGTATTCATCATGAAGCACCATAGTCAACAGGTGGGCGTCGATACTTTCGACCACCGGGGTATTGAAATGGGACAGGCTAAATTCGCCGATAAGACCGGCAAAGGTCTCTACAATCTTTTTTCCAATCACCTTAAGACTACTGAAGGTGATATCGCTGCCGATACGTACGATGTTCAAATGTGTTCTTTTCTTTAACATGGCCAAGGCCGATATATGTTCCCGTTTATTAAATTATAAGATAAATCCTTAATAGCTGTCAAATATTAAGATAGCGAACCTGATGGTATAAGAAAAGCGGTCATCAGAAGGGCCGGGCTCAATTGGATGTCTTGGAATACGACTAGCAAGGTTGATTTTGAGACTCGAAACCTAAGGTTATGAAACCTCTTATTTTGTCATTTTAACCGTAGAAAGGAGATCGTCTACGTGGGCGATGGCAAGACAAATGGAGGTATCAGCGGCACCATAGTATATTTTAACCTCTCCATCCTTTTCCAAGATCGCCCCACAGGTAAAGACAACATTTGGAACCTCACCAACGCGCTCATAGTATTCAGTGGGCGATAAAATAGCCTCATCTGAGCGACCAATAAGCTTGGCTGGATTCTTTATATCAAGGAGCACAACGCCAAGTCTGTAAATAGGGCCTGACGATGTCTTCTTGACACCATGGTATATAAGAAGCCAGCCCTTCTCCGTTCGGATAGGTGGGGCACCAGGGCCAACCCTGTCTGAATCCCAAAATCCTGGTCGGGCCTCGAAGACGACCTTTGAGTCTCCCCAATGAATGAGATCATGGGAGTAAGATATCCAAGTGGCTATCCCCGTAGTCATTGGTCTGTCAAGTCGGACAAACTTTCCATTAAACTTCTTAGGAAAGAGAACGGCGTTTTTATTTATTGGCTCGGAGATAAGGCCGATCCGTTCAAATTTCTCAAAGTCTTCTGTTTTAGCTAAGGCAAGGCGAGGAGAGTAGTGGGAATAGGCCGTGTAGATGATGTAGTAGGTTCCATCCATCTTAGTGATTCTCGGATCCTCCAAACCCCTCTTCTCATATGTTTTAAAGGGCTCCCGATCCGATGGAAAAAGAGCAGGCTTTTTATCTATCTCAAATTTCATGCCGTCTTTGCTCCTTGCAAGCCAGAGCGTGGATTTGCCTTCTACTCCCTCAACCCTGACCAAGAGGATATATTCATCCTTATAGACCGTGGCTGCAGCATTAAAAACTGTATTACAAGGAATAGGTATGTCTTCAATCCTAATGATGGGATTACCTCTAAATCTTTCGATCATCTCGCTACCCTCCGTTCTGCTTTTTCTAACCTATATTAATATCGGCAAAAAATGTTTAAATCCTTAATTTTGGCTCATATGAGTAGATTATATGAGTTGATTTAAAGAGTTCAAGGAAAAAAGATGGGGATTTTATTTAACAGCACCTCACCCCTTGAGCCCTGGATCCCTTGAATCCGCCTTCTCAGTTCCAATTCCCTCAAATAAGCGTTGATCTTTTAGAATCTTATTATAGACCCCCATATGTTTAGAGGAAATAATCTGCCAGGAGAGATGCTTTTCGACATACCTTCTGGCATGATCAGAAAACTCCCTTGCCAGATTCTTGTTTGTCAGAATCTTAATTATGGCCTCTGTCAGCTCAGCGTCTGTCCCGGCCACAAGACCACTTCTGGTTTTTTGAATTGAATCAACAAGGGCCTGGATATCGGAAGAGACAACCATTGGTTTTGCGAAGGCAAGACATTGAGCCATAATTCCACTTTGTGCACCCTCAATATATGGCAGGACAGCTACATCAGCCGATGAAAGAATAAGATCAAATCTCTGCTCTGGAAATGGTCCCGGTAAGACCTTTATCTTATCCTTTGCCCTTGATTTAGCCACAAATTCAAGAAACTCATCCCGATAGGCAATATGCTCTGGTCTCCTTGCTCCAGAGGCAATGAGAAGAAGGGCATCATCGACATCCTCTGCTATCTTTGGAAAAAGCCTGACCACTCGCTCAAAGTTTTTACGTCTACTAAAATAACCCTGAAGCAGAACTATCTTTTTGCCCACAAGGCCCAGTTTTTTCTTTGCTTTTACTTTTAAGACGGGTTGGACCTTGCGCACTCCATGGGGAATGACCCAAATTTTATCTTCATGGCCAAGATGTTCTTTGATCAATTCTCTTTGATATTCTTCGTGAACAATAGTGGCCTCTGCAATCTCAACCAGGGCCTTCCTGATTATTTGCTCTTCATAGTCAGGCTTTTCAGAGACGGTATGCAAGGTTATGACTATTGGTATGTGGCTCAATTTAAATTTATAGGCAAGTGGAATGACATTCATCCCTTTCTGCTCTCCAAAGAGGGCAAATTCATGTTGGATATGGACAAGGTCTGGGGGAAACTTCATCATTGTCTCAAAGGCTTTATGAGGCAAGTCGGAGTCGTTGTAATTGAATGCAGGATAACAGTCAAGGCCTTCTCCTCCTCTATGACAGATAATATAGACCCTGTTTTTTAGTCTGCGCAATTCCTCTATAAGGTATGAGGAGTAGGTGCCTATTCCACAGTCAAGGGGTGGATATGTGGAAATTATTCCAATCTTCATTTTTTGGTGATAAGAAGTCCCTTTTTTTGGAAGGAAACATAGCAAAATTTCCCTTGTGGGTCATTGAAAAGGAATTTACCTGGAGTGTGCTCCATAGGGGCTCAATCTGGGCAAACCCTTTCATTAGATTCCATATTGCCTTTAAAGAAATCAGGAGGTAAAAGTATCATGAGTGAAATTACTGTAACACAAAAACAGTATCTAATCAAGAAACCAAGGAAAATTAAACTCTTTTCAATAATTTCACGCGGCAAAACTGTAGATGATTTTATGGGATTGCGAAAGCCAGAAATAAAAGGTATGTAACGAGAACAGTGAGGTTTTTTAGTGTTCAGAAAGTCGGAAAAACTCAGAAAGGAGATACAATGAAAGAATTTACCATGGTAATACCGACGTACTGGGGCCGAGGTGAGGGTGAAGAGACGGACGAGGAAATTGTTTTCGATCATCCCACGGCGCTGAATGAAGAGGGGACACTGGCACGGCTGCTAGATAGTCTGAGTATTTTTAAGCAGGTGACGGGAAAAATAGTTGTAATTTCCGTGGCCGACGAACGCGGAATCGCAGGCGATGTAAAAGACAATGTTGGACAGATAATCGCCCCTTATCGGTCTCGCTATGATATTACTAATCTGGGGCAAAACTCGCTTGAGAAAATAAAAGAATCGTTATCAGACAAGGGCGTTTCCGAAAGTGCTTTGGAGTTGGTGAATTTGAATAACTATGCGGCGGTGCGTAACATCTGTTCGTTGGCAGGGATATGTAACGGCAGTAGGTACACAATCTTTATTGATGATGATGAGGTATTTACCGACCCCGACTTTCTGAAGAAAATAGAAGAAAACATGGGGCAGTTTGTTGCCGGTGAGGAGATCGAGGCGCTGGCTGGATATTATCTGCAGCCGGATACATATCGGCTTGATGAGAGCAAGGTGCCAAAATGGCGAGCGCCTTGGTGGAATAATACAGTTGCGATGAATGCGGCATTCGAGAAGATTATCGGACAGGAGCCGCGACTGAAACCGACGCCTTTCGTGTTCGGAGGGAACATGACGGTGAGTCTGGAAGTGCTTAAGAAAGTACCGTTTGATCCGCGGATAACGCGGGGTGAAGATATTGATTTCCTGTTGAATCTGCGAATCCAGGGAACTACATTTTATCTCGATCGGAAATTGGCGATAAAGCATTTGCCGCCGGCATCAGCACAGAAAGACTGGAAAAAGGTAAGGGAGGATGCGATACGGTTTCTGTATGAACGGAAAAAGGTGAGGGATCACGGAGAACTGGCGTTAGAGGAACTACAGCCCTATCCCGGCGTGTTTCTGGGGGATGATCTGGAAGAAAGAATTGTCAAGACCAATCAGTTGCTGAAGCGGGAGTATGAAGCGCAGCAGGATGAAGAAGGGATACAGGAGTGTGAAAAAACTATCGCCATAACTGAAGAAAAACTTTGGGACCAAATCGATACAAAGGCGTGGCTCAAACAGGTAACGGCACATTGGCAGGAGGTTGCCATGGCGGCAGAAGGCATGGGAATCCCAAAATAATATTCGATCTTTACTATAGATACATTGCTTATGGTTGAATGTAATATTTACACAGTTTATAAGAATTGTTTTGATTCTGTGCTAGTACGCAGCTTGTTATATACAGATAGTGGATTTTATTTGAAAAAGGATTATCCAAGTGAAAATATTGATCGCTCCAAAGGAATTTCCTCACAGTAAAGTAATAGGGGGACCTATCATTGTTTATAATCGCATAAAGTATCTCTCGCGCCACCATGAAATTGGTCTGGCCTCATTTATAAGAGAGGAGGATAGGCAGTATTTAAGTTCAATCGAGCCTTACCTGTCTGATTTAGAGCTGATGCCTTACCCACAGCCGCGGAGTCGATTGAGAAGGATCAGTGACTTCCTTTTTTCGGAGGTTCCGCCTTATATGTGCAACACGAAATCACAGAAAATGCAAAAAACGGTGGCGGAAATGACGCGCAGGGGGAATTACGATGTTGTTATAGCTGAATATGCTGTGATGGGGCAATACGTGCACCGTAGTCCGGGGATAAATCCGCGGACGAAGCGGGTGATTTCGTGTCATGAGTGCTACACGATTGCGCGGAAAAAGGTACGGGATCATTACGGGGTTTTTTCGCGGCGCGGGTTTGAGGCAATGCTGAATTTGCAGCGGTTGGAATCGTATGAGTTTGAGATGTATCGGCAGGCGGATAAGGTACTTACGCTTACACCTGAAGAGAAAGAATCCCTGCTAAAGTACGATCCCACATTGAATATTGAGGTGGTGCCGCATGGAGTGGACACCGAATATTTTGTGCCGCGTTCAGAACAGGTACGGGAAAAAGCGGTAGGATTTTTAGGCAATTATCCGCACGATCCGAATCGTGATGCGGTTATGTATTTCCTGACGGAGATGTGGGCGGAATTGAAAAGAAGGGTGTCGGGAATTAAGTTTTATGTGATCGGGCGTGGTCCGACACAAGACATACTGGCGGCGGCGAGTGAGGACCGTGATATTATTGTAACTGGACAGGTGGATGATGTCCGGGAGTATTTAGAGAAGGTGAAGGTTTTTGTGGCGCCGATACGACTGGGCAAGGGATTCAGAGGAAAAACTCTGGAAGTAATGGCGATGGGAATTCCTGTGGTCAGCACGCGCCTGGGAGCGGAGGGGATGGCGGTGCAAGATAGAGACAATATTGTGCTGGCAGAAAGCCCGGAGGAGTTCATCAGGGCGACAGAGGAGCTTTTCCAGAACGGAGAGTTGTGCCGCAGGATTGGTTTGAATGGACGGCGGCTGGTGGAAGAAAACTATTCGTGGCAAAAAGGGGTGGAGATACTCGATAGCGTGCTGGAAAGGTTGGTTCAAAGAGAGAATGATGGCTGTTGAAAGGTTGATTTGACGTTGGGATCGTCCTGTGGTGTTCACAAGTCCATCATGTTTTTCCATTGACTGATCTGCGTAGGGAATAGAGTTTTAGGCAGTCCTGGAACCATTCTCGCATGTTTGCGACGAAGTCAGACCATCGCATCCCTAAAGCTTGCCCTCTGGCTGTATCGGCGTTGCCTTCCCCTATTTTCCCGCCAATAGGCGCTAAGTCCATCTGGCAGCGCACTGGGATGCGGCGAAACAATTCGGGTTCTTGGGTAGAAACAAGTGCTGAAGCGGCAAGGCCGCCTTTCCTGAGAAGGTCCAGGAAAGCAGTGCGGCCCCCGACTGTGTTTACCATGACTTCTTTTATGGGGGTAAGCCGCACAGACTCAAGCTTTCCGGTGTGTTTGTTGGAAATGTTGTCGGAGCCGACATAACAGACCCCTTCTTCGGTCAGGGCCAACTGAAAAATCCTGGCGTATATGCACTCGAGCTGTATGCCACGGTTGGTGAGACGATAGTGAGCCCTGAGTCCCCATGCCCCGAAATCGATATACTCGCAAATTACCGGATCGTATCGTTTGGAAAAGTGTTCTTCGTAGCGCCGGACCGCATCTTCAAGCTTTGCGTGCATGCTGTTGCGATCCATACTTCTCTCTTCAGCCTTGGCTGTGTGGATTGCGTCAGCCTTTAATAGGTGCTGTCTGAGTGCCTCCCGGTCGTCACCGGTTCCATAGCGATGCTTCAGCGTCTCAAGGCTCACCCGTATGTATTGCCTGCTGTAGTAAGGATCAGCTGAAAACAAAGAAAAAATCCACAAAAGTTCGTCAAGTCTGTGGTCGTCCTGCGGGTCCACGTCCATGAGTATGGGATGTACTTCTAAATCATCTCCAGTAACCTTGGAAAGGTCGGGAACGAAATACCCTTTGTTTGTAAGCGATATCCGGAATCCCCCGACTCCGCTACCGCCCGTAACCGGTTTTACAAAGAAGCGGTTGGTATTCCATTCTCGGGAAAGTTTATCAACACTGTCTAAAATAGTCGAAACCACCTGGGAAGTGCTCATCCGCGATGCAGGTGCTGATACGTACCGTGCCAGCAGGTTTTCCTGTCCCGCATCTTGCAGCATCTGGTAGGTCGCCCCCTTGTCGGAAAAGATGGATCCCGGCGCCGTGACCCGACCTGGCACCACAATTACTCCCATACGTTCAAGAATTTCCAGAACTTCAATATTGTATGCGCTGGAGTCAACACATTCACTTATTACCAGGGTAGACTTAGGGTTCTCATTCACAGCCTCCATCAGTTCTTCCCTTGTATTAACTAGAAAACAACGTGCCTCGACACCTGACCGTCCTATTTCATCCCGCAATACCCTAAAGGATTCAGGGCCGGTCGGAAGCCGGTCGTTCGAGGCATCAATCAAAACTATAGTTTCAGGGAGATGGTTGACATTCGGGAGATCCAAAGCGTGTTTGGAAAGCTCTTGGTCTTCTTGCGCAAGCTTGTTAAAGGAGGATATTAGTTCCACTCCAAGCTTGCCTGGATCGCCGTCGAACCCTAAAGCATGACGGTAGAACGGCGCTTCAGCTATCGGCCCTTCGTGGCCCAGGGCATACAATTCGATAAAACGTTCTTGGATGTCGTTGTTTTCCAATGGTAATTGCTTCATTCACCACCTCCATAAAAAGGAACCATTCCGCAGCGACTCTGAAGCGCCTTTACAAAAGTCGCAGCAGAGGAACCGAGTTGTTGAAGACCACTGTCAAGAATACTTTTACTCGTGTGTATCATGGCAATGCGGGCATCCTTACAGATTT
>SDBS01007359.1_pt1 | contig 10699 bp, 10 predicted proteins | sample 2277091 | NCBI WGS metagenome assembly SDBS01 (sample SAMN10404972, study PRJNA504765) | marine sediment metagenome | isolation source: marine sediment core GS10_PC15, 163 cmbsf | place: Arctic Ocean: Southern Knipovich Ridge | collected 2010 | reverse complement strand
ACCCGTGGTAGTAGAACAAACACCGGCACCGGTTATCACGATACCACCAACCCAGATGATAACCCCGACTTGGATCTATGCCATAATTGGAATTGGTGCGGCACTGGCGGTAGTGGTGATTGTCCTGATAGTTAGGACCAGGAGACCCTGATTCTAGCTTGAAGGGTAACACCTGACCCAGTATGCCAAGAGCCCCCCGAGAAATCGGGGGGCTCTTTTTAGTCCATCTGGTTACATTCTGCTGTCAAATCTGAGGCGATTATGAATTAGAGGGAATCGCAGAACACTGGAGTAGACAAGTATTGACCACAGATATGAGGGGTAGTTCAGGTTGCACATTCCGTCAAAATGTGTAGTCGGCAACAACTAAACACTTCATAGGCGCACGCTCAAGCTGAAGCTGGCTTTGACGTTCCCGTTGACTTCCCGTCACAGCGGGTTACAACCCACCACACCAATCGTGGTTTCGGAGGTTGGGGGACTGTACCAGACGATATGGGATACGATGGAACGGCACTTCGGGCTTGAGATTACGAAACCGCTGCTCTACCCCTGAGCTACGCTGGCATGCCATCATGGACTTCCCTGTGAGATTGACAAGCGAGTGCCATGGACATATGATTAGTGATCAGAGCGATGAGGGTTAGCATACCTCATCGCGAGTTGAAATGGGGAATCCAAATTGAGACGGAACCATGATCAGAACCGACAAACTTATTATTTGTGTGGCCCCTTCCGGAAGTTTTCTAATGAAAGATATAAACCCTAACATACCTATTCAACCCGACGAAATTGCGGAGGAGGTTTATCGTTCTTGGAACGCAGGTGCTTCTATAGCTCATATTCATGCTCGAGATAAGGAAGGCAAGGCAACTACAAATCCTGAGGTTTTCCAAGACATTAGCCATCGGATTAGGGGAAAGGGGTGTGATATAATTCTCGAGTTCAGCACCTCTCCAGGTCGTGAACCCGGAGCAGACGTCAAAGATGGACTCAGAGTTCTCGAGGCAAATCCAGAAATGGCAAGCATAGACATAGGAGTTATGGTTTTTATGCGAGCAGGCGAAGAGCTATTAGTGCCTTGGACACGCTCCTTTGATGAAAGCATAGCTAGAGCTATGGTCGAGAGGCAGATAAAACCTGAATTTGAAGTCTACGGCGTGGGCGGCATAGTAGAAGTCAACTATCTGATAGAGAATATACCTATACACAAACCTTACTGGATCGATTTTCCTTTGGACATGCAAAGGAGCGCACAGAATATGACGCCTTTTACGCCAAAAAACTTGCTACATCTTGTCGACCAGCTTCCCTCGGATTCAATGTTCATGACTGCGGGGGTTGCAGCTATGGAGACGCCAGCTGCGGTTCAATCGATTCTCCTGGGAGGCCACGCCCGGGTTGGCTTCGAAGATAATTATTATTATCGTAGGGGAGTTCTAGCCAAGAGTAATGCTGAATTGGTGGCAAGAGTAGTTCGCATAGGCCGCGACCTTTCTCGGGAGGTGGCTATACCAGACGAAGCTCGAGAGTTGTTAGGCATCGCCAAACCACAAAAGCAATGCAAATCAAGTCTAATAGAAAGAAATAACATGAACCAGAATACGTGGATGCTGTCTGTAAACGCAGGACATTCTCATAACAAACAGTGCGCACTTTAGAAACAAGAACTCTGCCCCCTGACAGTGTTGCTTCAACTTTCTCTTGCCAACAAACATAGGCTTATTGATTTTTGGGAGTGCAGTATACTTCTTCGGGTTATCTAACTTATTAAGGTTAAGGGGAATTCAGTGTGATACCATAGTTAAGGCCGCATTTACTAGTGCTATCCTAGGGCTGCCGCTGCCGACGGATTTCTTTCCTATGCCCATGGTCGTCGTTACCAAGGAGAATATGTATACTGAGAAGCTCTTTGGAGCGACATATATTTACCCGTGGATGCCTGCCGACTATAATTTGTGGCCAGTGTTAGACACGACCGCAGGGATGTTGCTCGACGGCAACACCTACACTGAGATACCTGGAGGACTTCCGACGCCCACGGTGGAAATGAGAAAGGAACTGCTCGGCTACTAGTCGTCCGCAAGACTGCATTTAAAAAGACAAGTATTCTATCAGCGACCTTCTAGGACTGCTGGGAGAAGGGTCTGGATCTCCCAGCAGTCCTGTCCTATATACAGCCGATGCATTCATCAGAGACTCTTGTAATTTGATGTGATGGCTACTATAATTCATGCATACTATAATGGGATGGGTTAGGAAGTAGGCCCACGGTTAATCCGAAGTGGAGGTTGATAAAAATGGATAAGTCATATTTGGATAGAGTAAAGACGGAATTTGTGACTAATCCCAGACTTAAGCAGGCGTCTACAGAGAGGACAAAGCATTTAAGAGATACAATGCTCGTTGTTACCCCCAAGCTCTGTTCGGAGAGGGCTCGACTCTACATAGAGTCATGGAAAGAAACAGAGGGGGAACCGACAGTCATCCGCAGGGCAAAGGCTCTGGAAAAGGTACTATCAGGGATGGCTGTGTTTATCCGTCCTGGAGAGCTTATTGTAGGTAACCAGGCTAGTGATGTACGCGCGGCGCCGGTGTTTCCCGAATTCTACGCGCGGTTTATTATTAACGAACTAGACGGGAAGCCATACCGGTTTGAAGAAAGGCCTGGAGACAAGTTTTTAGTAAGTAAAGAGGATGAGAAAGTACTGAGGGAACTTGCTGAATGGTGGGATGGTAAGACCGTCACTGACTATAAACTCAAGATTCTCCCTGAAGAGACATATAAGGCACACTATAAGGTTGTGGCCGCTGATATTCAAACATGGAGTGAAGGCGGTGGTTCAGGCCACTTCATTGTGGATTACCCTAAGGTTCTTAATAAAGGTATGAACGGGATAATCGAGGAGGCAGAGGAAAGAATTAGAGCGCTGAGGTTATGGGAGAAAGGCGCTATTGAGAAGAAAGAGTTCCTGGAAGGGATAATTACAGCATTAAAGGCAGCCATCGGTTTTGCCAAAAGGTTTGCCAATTTAGCTCGGGAGATGGCGGAGAAGGAAACAGGCGAAAAGCGTAAAGCGGAATTACTTCAGGTTGCAAAACACTGTGAGTGGGTGCCGGCTAACCCAGCCCGTAATTTCTGGGAGGCACTGCAGTCTCTATGGTTTTCACACCTCATTGTTCAAATTGAATCTAACGGCCATTCTATAGGCTACGGGCGCTTCGATCAATTCATGTATCCGTTCTATAAGAAAGATATTGATGAGGGAAGGATTACTCCCGAAGGGGTCGTGGAACTAATTGAGTGTCTATTTATAAAGACCACTGAAATAAACAAAATAAGGGACTGGAACTCTACCCGAATTGTTATGGGCTATCCCATGTTTCAGCAACTGACAATCGGCGGGCAAACAGTAGATGGGAGATCTGTTGTCAATGACCTCTCCTGGTTAGTGTTGGAGGCAACAGCTAACCAAAAGCTTATACAGCCATCGGTATCGGTACGCTGGTGGAATGAGTGCCCGGAAGATTTTCTTATGAAGTGTTGTGAGGTCATCAACATCCACCGGGGTGGTCAGCCGGCAATGTATAATGATGAAGTCATCATCCCATCACAAATGGGGGTGGGTATAAGCGTTGAGGATGCTTATGAGTATGCGATTGACGGTTGTGTTTCCCCAACCGAGCCAGGTAAATCTCGCAGGGAAGGCCCTGCCGATCTTTTTAATTTGCACAAAGTTCTCGAGTTAACCCTATACAATGGTAGAGATCCAAGGACTGGTATTCGGTTGTGTTCTAACCCTGGGAACAAAGACCTCTCTACATTCGAGTCCTTTGACGAATTTATGGCTGCATTGAAACATCAGTTGGAATACTATAATAAGCAGGGAGTAATTGGTCAGACGTGTGTAGAGAGAGCCTACGCCGAGATGACACCGACGCCATTTTCCTCAGCTTTAATGGATGACTGCATCGAGCGGGGCATGGATATCGAGTGGGGTGGCGCTCACTATAAAACGCTCATGATGGATGGTGTTGGGGCAGCTAACATAGGGAATTCACTAGCTGCTGTCAAGAAGCTTGTGTTCGAAGAAAAGAAACTAACTGGTGGTCAGGTCATGCATGCTCTTGAGACAAACTTCGAGGATGTCTCAACATCACCAACCGGCCCGGAGATACAACAAATGCTTCTTGCAGCTCCGAAATTTGGAAACGATGATGACTATGTTGACCTCCTTACCAAAGAGGTAACCGGTCACGCTATGCGAGATGAGCGTTCTTACACCAGCTGGACAGGAGGCAAAGGTGGATATGCTTTACTGCCAGTGACGATTAACATTCCCTTTGGTGAAGTCTGTGGGGCGACTCCCGATGGCAGAAAGGCGTGGGTACCACTTGCTGAGGGTTGTTCACCAACTCAAGGTACTGATGTAAAAGGGCCTACGGCGGCGGTAAAGTCGGTAGCTAAGTTAGATCACGTTCTGTGTGATAACGGAACCCTGTTTAACCAGAAGTTTAATCCTACTGTCCTTAAAGAGGTAACCGGATTGAGGAAGCTGGCGGCACTTGTTAAGACATACTTTGACCTCAAGGGAATGCACATCCAGTTTAACGTGGTATCCGTTGACACACTAAGAGACGCCCAGAAGCACCCTGAAGAGTATACCGATCTGATGGTAAGAGTCGCCGGCTATAGTGCTCTCTTTACAACACTAGACCCTGCTGCCCAAGAGGATATAATTGCCCGAACCGAGCATGCTTTGTGACATTCGAAGCTAAATCAATAATGGAACGGTCAGGTTGTGGCATCAGACATTTTGGTCATCGTAGTTACTAGAGAAGAGATATGAGATAAGTGCTAGATGAGAACAATTTAGTTGAAATTGAGGAGACTAAGGAAGCTGAGGAAATTACGGGATATGTATCCAATATTCAGCGGTTCTCCCTCCATGATGGCCCGGGCATCAGGACTCTCGTTTTCATGCAGGGCTGTCCCCTAAGATGCAAGTGGTGCTGTAATCCAGAAGTCCAGAAGCATCATCCCCAGCTGCGTTTTATAAATATCAGGTACGCCCGCATAGTGCTAGGAATAACCGTCCACCGGCACCAGAGGCTATTTTAACTATGCCAACGACGTAAGAAGTGGTACAACTAATGGGGGCAGGTCAGCTCTGTAATAAGTGTGTTGAGGGAGCGATCTAGACATTGGAACTGGCGCTATCTAAAGGTGTTGTCGAAGTGATAAAATAATCTCACCCTCTGAAAGGGTTAAAATATAAAGGAGGTGCTAGAATGCAATCGGAAACAAGTGCTACAACTTTACCTAGTCCTGACCACGTTGGTGTCGTTGTGAAAGACACAGATAAGACTGTTGAATTCTTATCCTCAATCGGTGTAGGTGGTCCTTGGAAAACCTTTGATTTTGAGCAGGACAAGGACATATTGCTAGCAGGTGAGCCATTTAGGTTAAAGATTGCCTTCGCTAAGGTGGGAACCACAGCATTTGAGCTTCTCCAGCCGGTAGAAGGGAATTCAGTATGGGCCCAGTTTCTTAAAACCAACGGAGAGGGGATACATCACGTAGCCTTTAGTGTCGCGAATTTTGACGAGTGGGTGTCAAGAGTACAATCGCAGGGGGGTAGGATGATAACAGGCGGTAGAGCTCTCATAAAAGAAGAGGAGGATAGGATAACGGTGGTTGGTAGCCCCGAGGGAAACCGCTGGTGTTATTTGGACACAAAACCCGGGGGTATGATCATCGAATTTATGGATAACCTGATGGGACTGGCTCCCGTATCTTGACCTTCGTTTCGTTCGAATCTAACCCCCGCTACCAATGAAAACTACTGAGGGAAGCAAAGCCGCTTCCCTTTTTCTTTACTCACGAATGCTGGTAGCTTTCACTAAAGAAGTGGTATTCTTTATGAGGGCAGATCAAAAGGATTACACGATATTATGTACACTACGCGTAAAGACAACGACACGCTGAAGCTGAACCTGCTGAAACGTATCGACCGCTGCTCTTTGTTCCGCTCTAAGGGGCGTCAGTATTCTTTACTCGTTATCACCAGCGCGATCCTAATACTATCAATGCTGATCGGGTGCAGCCCTAGCGGCCCTAGCGTTGAGGATCTTGAAGCGGTTGAATACACACCACTACCCGGAGATGACTGGAAGGTGTCGACACCCGCAGAGCAGGGGTTGGATCCGATGCTTGTGGCGGAGCTGTATTACAATGCGGCTGAATTGGAGACTATCTATAGCCTGCTGGTAATTAAGAACGGCTATCTCATCGCTGAAGATTACTTCAATGAAGGTTCAGTTGACCAGAAAGACCGGTTACAATCTGTGACAAAGAGTTATACCTCGGCCCTAGTTGGGATTGCGCTGGAGCAGGGTTACCTGTCAAGTGTAGACCAGAAGAGGTTCTTGTGCATTGATGTTGACAAGTGGAGGGAAAATAGTACTAGGATTCATGTGTGTGCTATGGCTTTAGCTTTTCCTGATACACCGAGGAATTGTGTCTTTGCCTCGAATTAGAGGAAGGATTCAAGCTCATTGGTAAATCCTTGCCCAATGTTGGAGCGAAACATCGTGTTTGAACTTTCTAAGGCATTTCTTTAACTGAGTAAAACAAATATCGGACATGTGACCTATGAAACTAAGCTGCTTCCTAGAGAGTAAATCGTCAACATCCAAATCGGAAATACGAGGCAGTTGGATGTAAGTATCCACATGAAAATCTTGGTCACAATCAATAGGCACGTGAAAGCAGTTTCTTAGACTATTACAGCCTGGCGTTGCGTAAGCGTAGCGACTTTTATTTGATGTCGTCATCAGGACTAAGCAAGAATCGTCAGAAGTAGCAGTATCCAGAAGAACAAAAAGCTTATTGGCTATCGTGCCATCATCAAATCTAAAATCTCTGCACAGTAATATCTGACCCTGTCTATGCATTTAGGTTACTGTGTCACACCTATGCCAAAATTCTTTATTAATTCGAAGTGCTCTCTTAAGGATTCCGTTGCTTCTTCCAAACTTATCTTTGCTTCGTCATCTAAACACAACAGATAGTCTATGGGTTTGTTAAGTCCCACAATTTTTTTTGTCGTATCCCAAGGTTGCTTGCGTAAGTGTGTGACCTCGGTCATTAGATAAGCAGGGGTATCACGATAGACGTCAGCTAAATATTCTAGTATCTGAATCTCACGAGGAGTAAAAACCATTAAATCGGGTTTGTCTATAGCCTTGAATAACAACTCTTTGTAGGTCGAAAGTGGGTCTTCCTGATTCTCTTTGATAATAATGGCGAACTTGCCCGAAAAGTCACTTGGGACTTCACCATCCTTTACCTCTAACCAAAATTTCTTGGGAACTGGTCCCTTTTCCCAAGCATAATACTCAAGACCAATGGAGGGATAGCCCGTTTGTTTGAAATGAGTAAAATCAAGGAAATAAAGTAATTTTAGTATCTTAGTTAAATTTGAACGCTTGGTGTTCTTTGCAAAGAACACCACAGCATTGAGTAATTTGTTTCTATAAGCATTCATCGAAAGTTCTCTTAGCCAAACCTAATATTATACTACTCCTGTCAAGAGCATTTCGCAACAAGCTAATCATCATCTTCCCTTCACTACATCAGCCCAATTCTTAAATGGAGCCTCCGCACCAGCGACCTCAGCAGGAGTTTTGTCACCTAAAGCAGAATGTGGTCTGAAAAAATCATAGTGGATACGCCAGCCATCTGTAACGATTTTGGCCGTCCCTTTGCGTAGAAATCCACGCATAACCTTTGTTCGGTCTTTTAACGTTCCGTGAAATCGTTCAATAATCTGAGTGCCAGGCACAGAAGCTAACCTCTTAGCTGGTATGTGCTTCGTATCAGCACCGAAGGTTAGTTCAACTCCGTCTAAATAGGCTGCTAATTTGTCAGTAATAACAGTTTCAGGTACCTTATTTGCTCGCTTAGCTGCTCGTTCCATAAGAATTTGGGCATCCTTAGTGCCCCTAGCCTCTGACAAGTGAGAGGCTAAGAGAAACCGAGTTTTGGCATCTAAAATATCCCAATGCCAAATTTTAGAGCCTTCTTTTTCTTTTACCCTCAAGACAGTCTCATCTGCAACCCACGTAGAACCCACCTTAATCGGCACAGAATCCAATTCCTTTATCGCCTTCCGAGAATACTTAACAATCCAACGGTAAATAGTAGAATGGTCTGGACTAACACCATAGGTTAATTGTATCTGTCTCTGTATCTTGTGTAATGAGGCACTTTCATAAAACATATTTAGAGCAGTAGCAATGACTTCAGTGGGGAATCTCATACCAATTGGAGCCTTATTATCCACAAAAGTTCTATTGCAGTCATAGCATAGATACCTCTGCGTTCCCTTCTTTGTGTAACCAAAGCACACCACAGACTCTGATTTACTACAGAATTTGCATTTCACTGATACCCAGTGGGCTTTTGCTACCAGATTACGTCTTAACAAAACTGCTCTCCCTGTTTCACTGTCATATGTCATAATTTCTGTCCTATAACTGTGCTTTCCCATGGATATCCTCCTGCCCTTTTAGACATAGGATATCCATTCTTCGACATTCTATCAACCAGCAGTTAATAAACCCCTAATATACTGACCCAATAAAGCGAGTCCGACACCAATACTCACAAAACCCAATCGAATAACCCAATTCCAAAAAATAAATTCCCTTGCTTTGACAGTAAACACAGCAATGATTTTACGCCCACCCCTTACTTTTTGGAGGGTATCACAAATGCTCATCTCGAATTTATAGATACCTTCATCTTGCAGTATTCTACCCCCAATGATTCCTTTGAAGGGAGTTTTGTCCCTGAAACTATCCCAAGGACTTATAATATCATTTGGTTGGGCATTGGGAGTGATACAGCATAGTTCAGTCGCAAACTTCACATCGGGCTTATTTGCTTTTATAACACTTAATTCGATTTTGAGGTCATCATCATAAAAATAAGGAATCCACTTTCTCACAAGCGAATATTTACGAAAACGTCCGGTAGGTTGAACTGTGACTATAAAATCACCAATGGGCTCATTGCTTGCAAAATAAGGCATGACACCCTCCCTTGGAAATGATGGTGTCATTGTATCCTGTTTACTCACCATTAGACAAAAACCTCCTTTGTCAACACAGATGCACAAGAACCCCAGAAGATGTTGGATTTCTTCCCTGAAGTCGCTGGCCAAATAACTGACCCGAGGAAGGAGCAGATCACGATTCGGGATTTGCTTCAGATGCGCGCCGGATATCCCTGGGAGGAAACCGATCCGACTCTCTGGGATGGGCTTCTATCGGGTTACTATGTGCCCCTTATAGAAGGGTTCCCTCTCATCACCGACCCGGGAACCGAGTTCCATTACAGCAATCTGACGTCCAACTGGCTGGGGATTATCGTAGACCGGGCGACTGGTATGAATCTCAAGTCGTACGCTGAGGAGAATCTTTTCTTACCGATCGGCGTGGAGGCGGGCGACTGGGGCACGGACGCGGAGGGCCATAACAACGGCTGCGCGGGTCTCCACTTAACAGCCCGTGATGCGGCCAAGTTCGGACTTTTATACCTTAATGATGGTGAATACGAGGGGAACCAGGTCATTCCAGCCGATTGGGTCAGGGAATCACTGTAGAGATACTCAGAGGATATCAATTTCACAGGCGGATTTCCAGCAAACTGGGGCCTTTCCATTAGCGACATCGGGTATGGCTATCAGTGGTGGTCTGCCAGGGCAGGTGACCATCATTTCGACTATGCGGCGGGACATGGCGGGCAGCTGATCGTCTTGCTGAATGAGCTTGACATGATTATTGTCGTTACCGCGTATCCGTTTTACCTGCAACATGACGACCAGTCATGGAAGCACGAATTAGCGAACATCAATTTGGTAGGTGAGTTCATCAACTCCTTACCGAGTGAGTGACGGGCAGGCCAGAGTGACGTTCCGGCTAGCTAATAACAAGTTAGGTTTTGCCAGCTTGCAGGATGTATTGTCGCAAACTAGTCTGAAAATGAACGGATCAAAGCAATCTTGGAGGAATACTTATGAAAGCAATTGTATATGAAAGATATGGTTCACCTGATGTTCTTGAACTAAAAGAGGTAGAAAAACCCACACCCAAGGACAATGAAGTGTTGGTAAAAGTTCATGCAGCATCTGTAAATGACTGGGACTGGGGTCTCCTGAGAGGTAAGCCGTTCGTGAACCGCCTGCTATTTGGGCTTCTAAAACCAAAAATCAAGATACTCGGAGTTGACATAGCGGGGCGGGTTGAAGCGGTTGGCAGAAACGTAAAGCAGTTTCAGCCAGGTGATGAGGTATTCGGGGACATATCTGGGTGTGGTTGGGGTGGTTTTGCCGAATATGTATGTGCTCGTGAAAATGCATTGGTGTTGAAACCGGCCAGTATGACATTCGAGGAAGTAGCGGCCGTACCTCAAGCGGCAGTCCTTGCCCTGCAGGGTCTTCGCGATAAAGGACAGATTCAGCCAGGACAAAAAGTTTTGATTAATGGTGCGGGTGGTGGTGCAGGTACATTTGCGGTGCAGATTGCCAAATCATTCGGGGCTGAAGTGACTGGTGTGGACAGCACGAGGAAATTGGACATAATGCGCTCGATTGGTGCAGACCACGTCATTGATTACACTCAAGAAGATTTC
>SDBS01007358.1_pt1 | contig 10700 bp, 10 predicted proteins | sample 2277091 | NCBI WGS metagenome assembly SDBS01 (sample SAMN10404972, study PRJNA504765) | marine sediment metagenome | isolation source: marine sediment core GS10_PC15, 163 cmbsf | place: Arctic Ocean: Southern Knipovich Ridge | collected 2010 | reverse complement strand
ATCCGTATTATTTCTACGTGAGGTATTTCTTTCAACTTTTTTAAGATATTTTCTAATTTTTTATCAGATATTAATAACGCATCTCCACCAGATAAAAGAACATCTCTAATAGAAGGATTGTTTCTTATATATTCTATACATTCATCTATTTGTGATAGTGGAGGAGCCATATCGGGATGACCAGCAAATCTTCTTCTCGTACAATGCCTGCAATACATCGAACAGTTTTCCGTAACTAAAAATAATACTCTATCTGGATAACGATGAGTTAATCCTTCAACAGGAGAATCAACATCTTCACTAAGTGGATCTTCTAGGTCCCCAGTATATCTTTCTAACTCATGAATTGTTGGAATTGCCTGTTTTCTTATTGGATCAAAAGGATCATTAGGATCAATTAAAGAAAGGTAATAAGGAGTTATAGCCATCCGATATTCTTGTAGGATTCGCGCATCATCTTCTTCTTCTGTTAAAGTGACATATTTTTTGAGTTCTTCTAAAGTCGTTATCCGATTTTTAACTTGCCAATGCCAATCATTCCAATCCTCATCATTTATATGACCAAATAATTCTTTACGTCTATTTACTTTCATGATGATAACACAAATTCTTTAATATATAGTACTAGTAAGGTTTTTTATTTGTTAAGGTTTAGTGGTTTTTGGGAGAAATCCCCCATTAAGTTGTAAATTTGTGTTTTAACGTAAGAATACTCTTCATTTAAGAAAAAATCTTAAGCATCTAAGTATATTTTTCGTTAAATATCCTTCGTAAGACTTCTGTAACTGTGAAGTGGAGGTAAGAAATTTACACTAATATCCATGTACAACTCGATCTTTTTAAGCCCTTTCGAAATAATTGATTTAGTTTTTCCTTATAAACCCTAAAAAAAGATTTACCCATTAGAGGAATCCCTTCATTAATAGAATCAAGTACTAAAGCATTACCCCTCTCAAACATTTTGCTAAATTCAGTTTCAGTATAGCAAAACAATTCGAAATTATATCTGCTTTTATTTAATCTTGATAGATTTAGAATTCGATTAAAGAAGTCTTCTTTAAAATCAGCTATTATTATTAGATCTATATCACTAACCTGTGTGTAATCCCCTCTTGCTTGAGATCCAAAAAGAATTACGCATGTTATTTCAATTGTTTTCTTTATCCTATATATAAATGAATTCAATTCATTCTGTACTTTTTTTTTCATTTATATCCTCTTTATTATTCTTTTTTTCAAAAATAGGAAAAATATTCTCGAATATTGTATTTGCATTTTCTATAGCCTTTTGAGCAATTATCTCGTCATATACTTCATGAGGGGCTGAATTTGGATGAGCATTAGGATATCTCGATGGTATATAATGTAAATCCAATTCAGATGCGTAATGAGTAAATAAAGATAAATCCAAATTACATATTTCATCTAATCTGATTACCAATGCCCTGGTTGAATGCACCCATGGTGATTCATTATGAAACAATAAAGCACTTTTCAAAAGTTTCTCAGCGGCTTGCTGAGCAAAGAAAGCACAAGAATTATACCTTTTTTGATTTTTTAGAATTTCAGAAGTTTCAAGATCCTACTTAGCTTCATTCAACCAATTTTTATAATCTTCTGACACCATTCTAAATAAATAAAAGCTTAGCTAGTTCTAATAAATTTGTATTAAAGATTCCTTAATGTGATTTGCTCTTTAAGTATATTTTTCTTCAAAGATTTTTCTCAGTTCCTTTGATTCTCGTAATAAATCTAAAGCTATTTGAGCATGATTTTTTGTATAACCATTTCCAATAATCATTGTAACATCTTTTCCAACCCCCTCAGCACCTAAAGCAGCCTTAGTAAAACTCGTTACCATAGAAAAGAAATAAACGACACCCCCTTCTCTTACCGGGAGAATACTAGCCATTTCTGTATTTGGGATACTTAGACAATTAATGGATATATCCACTTCTAGGTCATTATTGGCTTTTAAAGTTTCTTCTAATACATTCACAGGTTTTTGGACATCAGCAATAATTACTTCATGACAAAAATTTGTATTTCTTAGAAACTCGGCTCTGGCTTCATTTCTAGCTTGTCCTATGACTTTTCCTTTGTTCCCAGCCATTTTTTTAGCCATATATGAACACATGAGTCCAGATTTGCCCGTAGCACCAAGAATTAGAACTTTATCACCTTCTTTCACAAGTTTCTTAACTTGTGCTGGAGCTCCAGCAACATCAAGTGCGGCTAGTGCTAAAATATCCTCCATATCTCCAGGTAATCTTGCGTAAATTCCGCTTTCAAAAAGGATAGCTTTTCCCTCAATCTCAACTCGATCTATGTCTGGATTAATTTCTAAAATTTTTTCAATTTTGAGAGGAGTTAACGAGAGGGATACTAGTGATGCGATTTTATCTCCTACATTTAATTCAATTTTATCCTGTAAGTCATTACCTATCTTTTCTACTCTTCCTATTAGCATTCCTCCAGAACCAGTAATTGGATTTTGCATTTTTCCCCGTTCTTGAACAATTTCCAGGATTTTAGCTTTTATTTTTTCGACAACTCCTCCCGCTTCGTCCTTTAATTGAGTAAAACTTGCGGAATCGATGTTTAAATAATCAACATTTATTAATATTTCGTTATCGAATATGGTCGTATCATTCGATAATTTAAGCGCAGGTTGAGGGAGCGTTCCTTTAGGCTCAATGACTCTGTGAGTACCAAATTTATTTCCTTTTACCATATAACCTTCTCCATCTATTTCTTTGAGAAATAATATTATAATATCTGATCTTACTTAAGATTCGTTAGAATTATAATTTTTTTAAAACAATTAACATGAATTATGAAATTAAAAATAAAATTTATAATTCTACAAGAATAAAGAATACCTATAGATTAATAGAATTAACTTATAGAAAGGGCTTTTAATGTTAAAATTTAAAATTAGTATCAGCAAAATCAAATCACTTTATAAAAATCAAGTAAAAAACGATAAGAATTTTATTATTAATTATGCAAAAAGAATAAATCATTTTGGTAGCGTAGTATTGAGTAATTTTACTCCTAATAAGCTTTTAAAAGAAATTTGTAGCGTTGCTGAATGTTATCTAATGATAAACTCACCTAATTTTGAGACAATAACATCAGTTTTACAAATGGGTGTGAAAAAAGTTATTATTCCTGAAAAAGAAGTCAAAAATATCGGCCAAAACATATCTAAAAAGATAATTATAGCAAGAATTACACTTCAAAAAATGTCATTACTCAATAACAATTTAAAAAATCTAAAAGAAGATCTAGAAGAAATTATTGACAGAGTGAATCCTTATTGCTCAGAACTTTTGATCGATTATGATGATGAAATAAACACTGATAAAAGTATTCTTCTTGGAATTATAAAAATTTTATCCAGTTTTAATCAAAATTCAATAACTTTTCTTGATCCAAATAGTAAAATTACTAAAGAATTGGAAATAAAGGGTGTAAATCCATTAATTAGTTCAAATGTTATGCTTGAAGAGAAGGAAATGATTAAAATCTTCAAATCTGTTTTAGATTTTCAAAAACAGGAGGGTTTAATCCCTACTATTGTGCAAGACGAACATAATCAAATTTTAATGCTTGCTTTTTCATCTCAAGATTCCATAACGCAAGCTCTAGTTCAAAAAAAAGGAATATACTATAGTCGTTCTCGAAAATCAATTTGGGTTAAAGGAGAAACTTCAGGTAATTATCAAACACTATATCAAGCAAGATATGACTGTGATCGGGATACATTGTTATTTATTGTTCGTCAGTCGGGAGATGCATGTCACTTAAAACGATATTCTTGTTTTGGTAATAAAGAGTTTAGGTTATCAGATTTATATGATATCATTCAAGATAGGATTTTAAATCCTGTTGTTAATTCATATACTAGCAAAATTTCCAAAGATGAAAGATTGGTTATCGAAAAAATTAGAGAAGAAAGTAATGAAGTCATAAGCTACACAGATGACAAAAACTTAGTCTGGGAAATTGCAGATTTATTGTATTTCATTATGGTTTTAATGGCTAAAAAAGGAATTAAACTTCAAGATATATTAAACGAACTATGGAGCAGACGAAATTATGGAAATGAAAAATATGAGAGAAAAATCTAATTCACAATTAATACGAATGGGAATTCCCTCAAAAGGCCGCATGGCGTCTGAAACCCAAGAATTTCTTAACTCTTGTGGTTTCAAAATAAGGAGATATAGGCAACAATATATTGGATGGTTAGAGGGATTCCCAAATATACAAATAGTATTTCAGCGGCAAAAGGATATCATAAATGGTGTACTTAATGGGAATTTAGAATATGGAATTATTGGTTTAGATATATTAACTGAATTAACTCTGGAAAATCCAGATAAAATTGTAATTATTCACGAAGATTTAGGATTTGGAAAATGTACACTAGAAGTTTCAATACCTGAAAATTGGAAAGAAAACTCGGTGAAAGATTTGAAACAACGCAAACAAATTTTACGGATTGCCTCTAAGTTCCCTTTATTAACAAAAGAGTTTTTTAATAGGCACGAACTTGATTTTGAATTAATTAAAGCAGAAGGAACTATAGAGGTTGCTCCTACATTAGGATATTCTGATATCATTGTCGAGTTAGTCTCCACGGGACAAACGCTCAAAGATAATCGGTTAAAAAAGTTGCAAGACGGTTGTATTCTCCAATCCCAAGCATGTTTTATTGCAAATCGAAAAATTTTAAAACGAAATCAGACTGTTTTGAATATTTCTCGAACTTTTCTTGAATATTTTGAAGCAACTATAAGAGCAAAAGACTATGTCTCAGTATTTATAAACATGCGGGGAAAAGATCCTGAAAATATTGCTAAAAAAATGTTTACTAAGGAAAGTCTAAAAGGACTTCAAGGTCCAACGATCTCGCCTGTTATTTCTTTAGAAGGGGGATCTTGGTTTGCTATTCATATAATTGTTGAAAAAAAGAAATTAACGGAAACTATAAGAGCATTAAGAGAAATTGGCGGCAGTGGAGTTGTTGTTAGTCCGACTTTATTTATTTTTGAGGAAGAACCAAAGCGTTATAAAGAATTATTAAAGAATCTGGAGGAAAAATGATGATTCCAATTTATTCTTTAGAGGAAGCAGAAAAATCTATTTTAATACGCAAATCAATTGTCAATACTCCAGTATCTCCTCAAATTAGCAATCAGATTATTAAGATTTTTGGCAAGCCTTTAACGCCACAAGAAGTTGTTAAGCGAATTATTAACGATGTAGTTAAAAAAGGCGATCTCGCTCTTATTGAATGGACTAAGAAATTAGACAATACCAATATTACTAATTCAATTGAATTTAAAGTAGATCAAATGGAAGCAGCGCTGAAATCTATCGACGCGAAGATTAAAGAGGTTTTAATTAAAACTAGAGATAGAATATTAGCGTTTCACAGAAAACAACCTATATCTTCTTGGACTACTAATGATTTAGGAGGAAGTTTAGGACAAATAATAACTCCCATCCAAAGAGTGGGATTTTATGTACCTGGAGGTTCTGCTCCGCTTCCATCGACTATCATTCATAGCGTCTGTCCTGCAATTATTGCAGGCGTTGAAGAGATAGTAATAGTAAGTCCACCTCCAGTTTCCTCCATAATATTAGCTACATGTAATTTAATGCGTGATCTTAATATAAAAGTTAGGGTTTTTCGTATAGGAGGAGTTCAAGCAATTGCAGCTCTTGCGTTTGGTACAGAATCAGTTCCAAAAGTCAATAAAATTGTTGGTCCTGGTAATATTTTTGTAACTTTAGCTAAGCGAGATGTTTATGGGATTGTAGGAATTGATGGTATCGCAGGTCCGACTGAAGCAGTTATTTTAGCTGACGGATCAGCAGACCCTGAATTACTCGCATCTGATTTACTCGCTCAAGCCGAACATGATTTTTTATCAATTCCAATTTTATTAACAACAAGTTCAAATCTAGCAAATATGGTTAAAAATTCGATTGAAGAACAAATACCAAAATTATCTCGTGCTGAAATTGCCCAATACGCGATTAAAAATAATGGTGGAATTATTCTAGTTAATAGCATTAAGGAAGCTGTATCTGCAATTAATAATTTTGCCCCAGAACACTTATCTATCATAACTAAAAACCCACAAGAGATTCTTCCGCAAATAAGAAATTCTGGAGGTATTTTCTTGGGCGAGTCTTCTTGTGAAGTAATAGGTGATTATATTGCTGGACCCAGTCATGTAATGCCAACAGGCGGTGCCGCAAAATTTTCTTCACCATTATCAGTATTCGACTTTCTAAAATTTACCAGTCTTATTGCTTTAGATACGAAAACAGTTAAGTCTATAGCACCATTAGCTGAACTATTAGCCCGCAATGAAAAACTTACGGCTCATTCAGAAGCTGCTAGGAGGAGAATCTAATGACCAAAATCAAAACCGTAGATCACCTCTCTTCAATAAAGTGTTATAATGGAGTTAAATCTTTAGAAGTCATTGCGGAAGAATTAAATATCTCAGCTGCAAAAATAATTAAACTCGATGGTAACGAAAATCCTTACGATCCACTTCCGGAAGTGATAGCCACATTAAGTTCTCTCAAAAATATTAGTTTTTATCCAGATATGTTAAGCTCAAATTTAATACAGATATTAGCGAAAAAAGAAAATTTAGAAGCTAATAAATTTATCGTTAGCTCAGGATCTGATGAGTTAATTGAATTATTAATAAGAGCTTACTCGAATTCTGACGATACAGTACTCTCTGTTTCTCCTACATTCGGTATGATTTCATTTTTAACTCAAGTATGTGGAATTAATCACGTATCAGTTCCTCAACAACTTATTATAAAAGAGTCATTTGCTCATTACATACTCGATGAGAATCAATTTTTAGACTTCGCGAGACGTGCAAAAATAGTATATATCGCTCGTCCAAATAATCCCGATGGAAATGTTGTATCAGAAGAGTTTATTGAACGCTTAGTATCTCTCCCTGTTTTAGTGATCATTGATGAAGCTTATATAGAATTCTCAGATTTTCAAAGCCTTGCTAAATGGGTACCTCAATACGAAAATTTTGTTGTTCTTCGGACATTTAGCAAAGCTTATGGTTTAGGAGGGCTACGAGTTGGATACGGTATTATGCCAAACGATATCCGAAAAGTCTTAGTATCAATTAAACAACCATATAATGTTAATATTGCTGGACAAAAAGCAGCAATATCTGCTTTGTCTAGCCCACTAGTGGATCAGAGAATAACAGAAATGAAAAAAATAAGAGAATGGTTTATCAATCAGCTTAGATTACTTCAAAATCAATACAGAAACTTCTGGATCCATCCTAGCGAAGCTTGCTATGTCCTACTCACCTTCGAGTCTCCAGAGATTCCAAAGAACCTTTTCGAACATCTATATTCAAAAGGTATTCTTGTGCGCTATTATTCCTCATCAGATATGGTTAATAACCTCAGGATAAGTATCGGTCTTCAAGAAAATATGGTAAAAGTTATTGATGAAATCAAATTATTTTTAAAAGGAGGAAATTAAAATGAATCGCCAATCAAAACAGATAAGAGAAACGAAAGAATCCATTGTTAACATTTCACTTAACCTCGATGGCTCTGGAATTTCTAAAATAAATACAGGTATAGGATTTTTCGATCATATGTTAAATCACATCGCAATTCATGGAACGTTTGATATTGAGGTGAAAGTTAATGGGGATCTGCATGTCGATACTCATCATACCATTGAAGATGTGGGGATTGTGTTAGGAAATGCTTTTAAGCAAGCAATAGGAGATAAATCAGGAGTTGTTCGCATTGGATACTCTTATGTTCCCATGGACGAAGCCCTAGCTTTAGTAGTGGTTGATTTTTCTAATCGCCCTTACTCAAGTATTGATATCCCCTGGATAGGTAAATATTTTGGAAAGAATCAAGACGAATTGATACCTCTCACATTAATAGAACATTTTTTACAGACATTTGCGATTCATGCTAGTATAACGCTACATGTGAAAGTGCTTTCTGGAAAAGATGATCATCACATAGCAGAGTCGGTTTTTAAGGCTCTTGGATTTTCACTGGATAAAGCTTCTCGGTTTGATCCTAAACGAAAAGGCAGTATCCCATCTACTAAGGGGATACTATGAGAAAAATACATAAACAATTTAAGTATTCAATGAGCTATTTATGATTACAATAATCGACTATGGGATTGGAAATTTAAGATCCGTTCAACGATCGTTACAAAGATATTATTCAGATGTAATAATATCTAATGAAAGAAAAGAGATAGAAAAAGCAACTGGTATTGTTCTACCAGGTGTGGGAGCCTTTGGAGATGCTGTTGAAGAATTAAGGCGAAGAACGCTCTTTAAATTATTAAAACATATTATACCAACAAAACCAACCTTAGGAATATGTTTAGGATTGCAATTATTATTCAATAATTCGGAAGAAAGTCCAGGGGTTGAAGGATTAGGTATTTTTCCTGGAAAAGTGAAAAAGTTGAAGCCCACTAATTCGATTCGAGTTCCACATACGGGATGGAACCAAGTAACTGCTATTAAAGAGCCATATTTCTCGGGTTTTGCATATTTTAACCATACATATTATTGTGATTCGGTAGATGAGAATATAATAATTGCTTTTACCTTACATAGAATAAGATTTGGAGTTATTTTTAAGTATGGAACAATATTGGCTATTCAGTTTCATCCAGAAAAAAGTAAAACAATTGGAGAAAACATACTGAAATATTGGGTTAATTCTTTGGAAAAGCGGGTGAATTAAACATAAAGACTGTGATTCCTGCAATTGATATAAGAGAAGGAAAAGTAGTTAGACTTACTAAAGGTAACTTTTCTAAACAAATCACATATTCTAACGACCCCTTAGCCATTCTAAGGCAATTCATTGAAGTTGGTGCTTGGTGGATTCATATTGTTAATTTAGATGGAGCTTTAACTGGAAACTTTCGGAAAAACCTTAGCTATCCCGTCATTTTGAATCTTATTAAACTTTCAAAACAGGCTGGAATTAAAATTCAGATTGGTGGGGGAATACGGAGTATTGAAATCATAGAGGAATTAATAATTCTGGGAACTGACAGAATAATCTTAGGTACCATTGCATTTGATGATAACAAACTTTTAAAGGTTTTAACTAAAGATTATAAAAGTAAAATTGCGATAGCATTAGATTTTTCTAATAGAACGATCCATACTAAAGGATGGCAGTTTGATACAAACTTAAATATCTTTAAAGTATTTTCTAAGATGGAGAATTTGGGAATCCAGGATTTTATTGTCACGGATATACTGAAAGACGGCACTTCAGCTGGTTTAGATACAAGTTTCTTTTTAGAATTAAAAAAGAAAAAAAAGGTAAACACTAGAATTATTGCCTCAGGTGGAATTTCAAGTATAAAAGATGTAGAAAAAGCATTAAAGTGTGCTGATGGAGTTATTGTAGGAAAAGCTTTGTATAATGGAAATATTCCTCCCAGAGTTTTAGGTTCCTTCCTTGATAAACTTCATAATTCTAAATTGGTAAAAAGAATAATACCCTGTCTGGATGTAAAAAATGGAAGAGTAGTTAAGGGTATTAAATTCAAAAATTTACGAGATAGTGGAGATCCAGTTGAACTAGCACGATATTATAACAATAGCGGTGCTGATGAATTAATTTTCTTAGACATTTCGGCAACCCTAGAAGGACGAAAAAGTATGCTTAATACAATTCGATCTGTAGCTGAAGAAATATATATTCCATTAACCGTTGGTGGTGGAATAAAAACAATTGAGGATATGACTGCAATTATCAAAGCAGGAGCAGAAAAAATTAGTATAAATTCAGCAGCTATAAATAATCCAAACTTAATTACTAAAGGTGCGAAAAAATTTGGCTCTCAATGCATTGTAGTGGCTATTGATGCTAAGAAAAAAGGTGAAGTATGGGAAGTATATTCACACAGCGGCACAAAACCTACTGGTCTCGATGTATTAAAATGGGTTAAAACAGTCGTAGATAAGGGAGCGGGAGAATTATTAGTTACAAGCATGGACAGAGATGGTACTAACTCGGGATATGATCTTGGTTTAATCCGAGCTATTACGGGTATTGTGTCTGTACCTGTAATCGCGTCAGGGGGAGCTGGAAAGAAAGAACACTTTATTGATGCAATCAATAACGGAGCTGAAGCTTTATTAGCTGCTTCTTTATTTCATTATAACCTTTTGAAAATTCAGGATTTGAAAGAATTTTTGAATGCTCATGATGTGTTGGTAAGAATATAATTACACTTATCATGAGATCAAGAAATAATAGATTAAAAGTTTCATGAATCGGATAATAATCCTTATTTTTTTAAATCTTTATATCATAATTTCAAAAGTAATTAAAATATTTTTCAGAGTTATATTAATTACAATTTTACCCCTATATAGAGTCCTCGTTCTTTCATTAAACCATCTTCTAAAAATTTGGCTTCAAATCCCGCATCTTTCATAATTTCTAAGGATTTATCAATCTCAAAAAAGCCTAATTCATGAGTCCCTACAAAATGTTTAACATCTTTATTCTTCTCAGCGATTAAATAATGCATTTCCATTACTGAAATGTCTCCTTCTAATTTCGTAGAGTTCAACCTAGCAATCTTGATTTCTTCACTATCGTATGTT
>SDBS01007357.1_pt1 | contig 10700 bp, 15 predicted proteins | sample 2277091 | NCBI WGS metagenome assembly SDBS01 (sample SAMN10404972, study PRJNA504765) | marine sediment metagenome | isolation source: marine sediment core GS10_PC15, 163 cmbsf | place: Arctic Ocean: Southern Knipovich Ridge | collected 2010 | reverse complement strand
TGATGATGTTTTAGCTACTGGCGGGACCATGAAAGCGACGATAGATTTAGTTAAAAAACTAAATGGTAAAATTATCGGAATAGACTTTCTGATTGAGTTAACTTTCTTAAAAGGAAGAGCCAAGCTTAAGGGATATAATGTAAGGTCGTTAGCGAAGTACAATATCTAAAAATCATTATGTCAAAGAAACAAGCAAAAATTGGAATTATTGGGGGAACTGGTTTTTACGAGTTTTTTAAAGGAAACACTAGAGAGGTTGTAGTAAAAACAAAATTTGGTTTACCCAACGATAAAATCATTATTGGTAAGGTTTTTGGAAAAGAAGTTGTTTTTTTACCTCGACACGGTAGAAAACATCAACTTCCTCCCCATAAAATTCCTTATCAGGCGAACATTGCTGCAATGAAGAAGCTTGGGGTAGAAAGAATTATTGCTCCAACTGCCGTGGGTTCTTTAAAGAGAAATATTAAGCCGGGTGATTTTGTAATTTGTGATCAATTTATTGATCAAACCAAAAAGAGGAAAGATACTTTTTTTGATGGTCCTAAAGTAGCTCATATTGAGATGGCTTATCCTTATTGTCCAGAGCTTAGAAAAGTTGCTGTTGCCCAAGCAAAGAAACTGAAGTTAAGAGTTCATGCTAAGGGGACGGTGGTGGTAATTGAAGGGCCACGATTTTCAACGTTAGCTGAGAGCTTACGTTTTTCTAAAATGGGGGGTGATTTAATTAACATGACCCAGTATCCGGAAGTAGCTTTAGCTTTAGAATTGGGTATTTGCTATTTAAATATTTCTATAGTAACAGATTATGACGCAGGAATTTATGCTGGAGATAAGACAAAACCAGTTTCAATTGAGGAGGTGCTGACTAATTTTAGAAAAAATACTGCTAAACTTAAAAAACTTGTTTCAGCTGTTGTGATGAACATTCCAGAAAGAACGGGGTGTGGCTGTAAAGAAAAAGCTGAAAGAGCTTTGATAGGTTAAAAGCAGAATTTGATTTAACTAAAGAAGTTAAAATCGCCAAGAAGGCGATTTTTTAGTAGAATAAAGGTATGAGTGAACAAAAATATCCAGAACCAGTAGTTGGTGCTTTAATTTTTAACCAGGAGGATAAGGTTTTCCTTATGACTTCTCCTAAATGGAAGGGAAAGTATGTTATTCCTGGTGGGCACATAGAACTCGGAGAAACAATAGAGCAGGCACTTAAGCGAGAGATAAAAGAAGAAACAAATCTTGATATATTTGATATAAGATTTATAACTATCCAAGAATTTATTTTTGGGGAAGAATTTCATGAGAAAAGACATTTTATCTTTTTAGATTATACTTGTAAAACAAAAACTACCAAAGTTGTGCTTGATAAAGAAGGATCAGGTTATATATGGACAACCATTAATGAAGCTCTAAAACTTCCTATTGAACCGTATACAAAAACTTTGATTTTAAGGTATAAGGAAAAATATTTGTAATAAACCGGATTTTAATATTCATCCTTAAACCGCCAAGAAAGCGGTTTTTGATTTTTTATTAGTTATCCACTTGACAATATCTTTATTAGGAACGAAAATTAAATAATAATGATTACTAAAAAGAAAAAAGAAAGAATTACCTGCCAAAGAATGATTATTTTAAATTATTTAAGGAGCGTTACTACCCATCCTTCAGTTGAAGAAATTTATTTAGATGTTAAGAAAAAATTACCAAGGGTGAGTTTGGGAACGGTTTACCAAAATTTAAAAAAACTTAAAGAGAAAGGCGAAATTCAAGAAATTCCCTGTGAAGTAAGTCATTATGATGGTGATATTTCTTCCCATGCTCATTTTATTTGTCAAAAATGTAACAAAATTTTTGATATTTTTGATGTTTGTAAGAAATGTAGTATCTTAAAGCGAAAAAAAACAAAGGTCGGAGGAATAAAAAGTTATCAAATTCATTTTTATGGCATTTGCAAAAATTGCAAAAGAAAATAAAATTTATTGCCACGATTGTAAGATTAAGATTAAAATCAACGGCAAAGAAATAAAAAATGGGCTAATGTTGGAATACGATGATGGGGGAGAGAAAATTACGGTTTTTAAGTGCAAAGATTGTTTTAGCAAAAATCCCAGCTTAACCAATTTTAGAAAATGCGAAGTTTATTCTAGAGTAGTGGGCTATTTAAGACCTGTCCAACAATGGAATATCGGGAAAAAACAAGAATACAGAGAGAGGAAAGAGTATAAATAACCAAAAAGAGTATAAGATAGTTAAAAATCGAGGATATCTTTCTTAAAGATTAAAACCACTGTATCAAAGACAAGAGAGAAAAAAAAGGATAAAAATATGTCAAAAGTTTGTGAACATCATCATAATTGCATAGAAGAGCTGAGAGCCGATCACGAAGAAATTTTAAGGCATCTTGATCTTTTAAATGAAGCGGTAAATGGAATAAAGATTAATAAAAAGAAAGTAAAAGAGTTTTTGCATTTTACCGAAACCTTTGCCGAGCCCCATCATAGAAAAGAAGAAGATGTTTTATTTCCCGAGCTTGAGAAGAGGGGCATACCGAAAGATGATGGACCAATCGGGGTGATGCTCTTTGAGCATGAGACGAAGAGAGAATACGTGAAAAATTTACAAATGGCGGTCAAAAAGGGCGACAAAAACCAGATAAAAGAGAATAGTTTGGCAATAATAGCTCTTTTACGGGACCATATTAATAAAGAAAATAATATTTTATACCCAATGGCAGAACAGGTATTAAGTAAAGAAGATCTGGTTAGTTTTTCGCATAAGTGCCGGCAATTAAAAAGCCGGTTAATGCAAAAAAATTAATTAAAAAGATTTAATAAAAAGAGAACTTCTATGTCTAAAATTATACTATTTGTAGCAACGGTATTATTAGTGATAGTATCATCTATTTCAGTAGTATTATCCCATGGGGAAGAGACCCACTCCGTAGACGAAATCTTGGACGAGATGTTGCAGTCTCAGGGCGTTTCAAAAATCGATCAAATTGATTGCGAGAAGATCACAGATAACCAGTTTGAAGAATTAGGTGAGGCAGTTATGAGCCTTATGCACTCTGACGAGAGGGAACATGAGTTAATGGATCAAATGATGGGAGGAGAAGGATCAGAATCTTTAATGACAATGCATATTACAATGGGAGAGAAATATCTTGGATGTAATAAAGGGATGATGAGTCTCGTGGGCATAATGCCAATGATGCAAATGATGGGAAGGGGTGGTAATTCTGTGATGGGAAATATGATGAACTGGAGTAATTGGGGTTTTGGCACTAGCTGGGCTTGGTTGGGTTGGATTTTTATGATTTTGTTCTGGGTATTCGTTATCGTCGGAATTATTGCATTGATAAAGTGGCTCATAAATCAAAGCAAGAGCGGATCAAAAGGTAAATCTGCTTTAGATATTCTCAAAGAGCGCTACGCTAAAGGTGAAATTGATAAAAATGAATTTGAAGAAAAAAAGAAAGATTTAGTTTAACGCATTGTAAAATTGAAAGATTGCTTAATTTAAGTCAATATTAATAAATAAAAATGAAAAATATGAAAAATACAATTGAAAATTTAACAAAGGCGTTTGTTGGAGAGAGCCAAGCCAGAAATAGATACACTTTTTATGCAAAAGTGGCCAAAAAAGAAGGATTTGAACAAATTGCAGAAATTTTTCTTATTACAGCAGATAATGAGAAAGAACATGCTAAAAGACTTTTTGAGCATATAAATGAATTAAAAAAGAAAAGCAATGAAAATTTAGATGAGATAAAAATTGAAGCAGTAGCTCCAACAATATTTGGTAATACTGCTGAAAATCTAAAAGCAGCAATTGCTGGAGAAAATTACGAATATACCAAAATGTATCCAGAATTCGCTGATGTTGCTGAAAAAGAGAGTTTCCCTGAAATAGCCGAGAGATTAAGGGCGATTGCTATAGCAGAAAAACATCACGAAGAAAGATATAAAAAACTTTTAAAAGAGGTGGAAGCTGGTACAATATTCAAAAAAGAACAAGAAGTTTGGTGGGTTTGCCGTGAATGTGGTTATGTCCATTTTGGGATAGAACCGCCGGAGAGATGTCCCTCTTGTGACCACGAGAGAAGTTTCTATCAGATTAAATGTGAGGAATACTAAAAAAAATAATAAAAATTTATGACTAAACAAAATCAAATATATAAATGTAATATCTGCGGGAATATTGTTGAGGTTTTGCATGAAGGAGAGGGTCAATTGGTTTGTTGCGGACAACCAATGGAATTACTTATGGAAAAAACAGAGGATGAGGGCTTTGAAAAACATGTACCAGTAATTGAGAAAACAGAGACAGGAATAAAGGTGAAGATTAGTTCAATTCCTCATCCAATGGAAGAATCTCATTATATTGAGTGGATTGAAATAATTGCGGATGGTAGAGTCTGCAGAAAATTCTTGAAGCCAGGTGATAAACCAGAAGCAGAATTTAAGAGAAAGGCAGAGAAAATTGAAGTAAGGGAATATTGTAATATTCACGGATTATGGAGGAGTAATTAAAACTATTGGCCAAACAGGTTCTAACATCTCTCCTTCGCAAAAGCTATCCGTCGCTATTACGTAGCTATGTATAGCTACGGATGGGCGAGCGTTCAATTAGTGGAGGGAACTTGAATACATAAAATCTTGTTAATATTGTGCGACGTTTTGTTGGAAGTGAAAAAAATAAAAAGTCGTTAGGCCCTCTTACGCTAAAACTACAAGCAAGTAAAATTAGAGTAGGTAACTAACGGCTTTTTATATAAAACAAAACATCCCTTGACAAACTTATAGTTATATACTAAAATATAAATGTTGTAGCAAGGTACTACAACCTACTGAAAATTCAGCAGAAATGCTATTTAAAAATTTGAAAGGTGGTGAGGACAATGCCAGACAAAAAGAAACAGAAACAGAAACAGAAACAGAAAGAGCAGGTAGAAGCAAGACCCCCGGTTCATGAGGTAGCTATTGCCATACTTGAAGAAGCTCCAGATCACGTACACACTATTGCTTTTATATATAGCCGAAGAGCAAAAGTTCCAGAAGAGGCTGTCAGCGATGTTGTCAAAGCTCTAGAAAGGGCTCATGGGAGGATCCATCCTACTGTTACAGTTTACTTCCAAGACGCCATCGACGCCCTGCATGAACAGAGAGAAAAATCTGGAAATTAGAAAAAAGGAGAACAAATACAAAAGCCGCTAAGTAGGTAACGAACAGCGGCTTTTTCTTTATTCCTTTAGATTTTTACCGCTGTGGAATTTTTTGACAAAATTTAAGAAAAATGTATAATAGAAGAAGCTTTTTAAAAATTCAAACTAAGATAGAAAGGAAGGCAGATGCCTAATACATCAGGACTAGAAGCAAGAATAACAGCAGCCGATAACCTCACCGAAGATGAGGCAAATATATTGAGATTTGAGGATGGAATACAAATCTCCGAAGAAGCAACATTGAAAGTGGAGGCAATGAGTGCCACCCACCATAGAGCACTTTTTTGGAGCGCAGCCACAAAAATATAATTTCTTCAGCCGCTAAGTAGATAACGAACGGCGGCTTTTTTTTTATTCCTTTAGATTTTTGCCGCTGTGGAATCTACGGTGGACATCACGGAGGCGTTTATTAGTTACATGAGTATAGATCTGGGTTGTAACAATATTTCTGTGGCCTAAAAATTCCTGAATGGTTCTTAAATCAACGCCTTGGGTTAATAAATCCGTTGCCATCGAGTGACGGAGCGTGTGCGGGGTAGTAAATATAGGAACGCCGGCTTTTATGGCGCACCTTTTAACGATTCTTTCTATGGAACGAGGGGTTAAACGAGTATCTGCGTCTTTTCGGGACCTGTAATTAATAAATAGGGCTTTTTCTTTATCTCTGCGGGTTTCTAAATATTTCTTGAGCCAAGATAGGGCTCTTTCTGAAAAATATACTGTTCGGGCATGGCCTCCTTTTCCAATAATTGAAATTTCTAAATCTTTTTTATCTCTTATATTATTAAACTGTTCTTTATTAAGAGCGACTAATTCGGCTATTCTTAATCCGGTAGAGAATAATGCTTCCAAAATAGTTCTATCTCTTAGTCCTTTTGGGTTTTTAGTATCCGGGGCTAATAAAAGTTTCCCAATTTGTTCTAAATCAAGGAATTTCACGGTTTTTTCGCGTTTTGCGTCCTTAGGAAGAGATATCTTCTCTGGAGGGGATGAAACTATGTCTTTGGCTATAAAGTAGCTTAAAAAGACCCTCAAGGCGATTAAATAGTAGTTCTGGGTTATCTTCTTAAGAGATTGGCCTTTTTTATCCTGAAATCGGGATAAAAACAATCGATATTGCCAAATATCATCATTAGTCAGTTCGTGGGGTAACAAATCTGTTTTATTTGTTTTTTTCAACCAGAAAATAAATTTTTCTAAATACCTCTTATAATTCTTCTGAGTATTATCGGCTAATCCTTTTTCTACTTCGCAATAATCTAAAAAATTAGGAATATGTTTAATAATTGGTATATCTGATTTTTTCATGTTTTGGATTTAAATTTGAATAAGGAGCACAGATTCTTGCGACATTTCGAAAAAATGTGCGTAAAATCTGTGCAAGGCAAAGCGACGTTTTAGGTCTTTTTTTGATGTTTTTTATAATAAGAACCATTTTAAGCTATTTTAAGAGGGTTCTTTTTTTGTGCTCTTAAACGTCGCTTTACCTACATTGTGCGACCTTTTCTACCTTTATAATAAGGGGCGTAAAAACCCCTGTCAAGTGGAAAAAACCTTATCCCCTGTTAATCAGATAGGTTAAATTTCTCCGAGAAAAAATTTTTAATTTTTTGCCAGATACTTTCTTTAATTTCTTCTTCTTTCTTTTCTATTTTTTCCTCTACTTTTTCTTTTTCCTTTCCGAACTCTTCCTTAACAATTTCTTTTCTTTTTTCTACTTCTCCGGTGATTCTTTCCAAGACCTGTTCTTGAAAAAAGGTTTTTGTATTATCAAAGAAAACCTCGGTTTTGGGTTTTAAGTCCTCCCAGAAATCCGTTAATTTCAAGCGAACGTATCCCCCTTTTTCTTGGAAGAACGACTGTTGAGAAAGAAAAATAACTAGCAGGATAACAATGATAAAAATAATATTTAAAAATTTTTTCATCTTAACAATTTTTTCGCTTTTTTTATTCTTTTTAGAACTTTTTTCTTTCCTAAAATCTCTGCGATTTCAAAAGGAGTTGCTGATGATTCCTTCCCTGTTAAAGCAACCCGCAAAGGCCAAAGAAGGTCTCCCCTATTTGGAGTCTTATCACCCTTTTTAGCGCTTAATTCCTCGGCTTCTGCTACTAAAATCTTTTCTAAGTTTTTCCCGTCCCAATCCCCCATCTTTATTTTAGATAATATTTTTTCTGATTTGTCGAGAGAAGCTTCAATTTCTTTATTACTCATATCCTGCCAGCAAAGGAGTTTTTTGGGGTAATCTAATTTATTTTTGAAGAAAAAATCAGTAAGTTTTGGAATCTCAGATAGTTTTTTAACTCTTGTTTTATATATTTCAACAATTTTTGCTAAAAAGTCAAAAGATATTTGTTCTTTCGTCTCAGAGATTTTATAAACCTGGATAATCTCCATTCCTCCATAAGCCGGCGGGTATTGTTTTGATTCAAACTGAGGTTCAATTAATCCTTCTTCAATTAAATAAGGAAGACAAAGATTTGTTAATTTTTCTGTTGATTTTTGTCGGATATAAAATCCGTTTAAAAAGTCTAATCTTTTTTGATTAAAAGCCGCTCCACTTTTTTGAATATCTTTTAAGGAAAAATCTTTGATTAAAGAATTCATTGAGAAAAATTCTCGGTTTCCACCCGGATTCCAACCCAAAAGAACCATAAAATTAATTATGGCTTCGGGTAGGTATCCGGCTTGACGATACTCGGCTATAGCAACAGTTCCGTGTCTTTTGCTTAATTTAGAACGGTCGGGAGCTAAAATTAAAGGTAGATGAGCATATTTGGGATGAGGAAAACCTAAAGCTTCTTGAATTAAAATTTGCTTTGGAGTATTGGAAAGGTGGTCTTCTCCTCTAATAACATGGCTAATCTTCATTTCAAAATCATCAATCACTACGGCAAAATTGTATAAAGGAGTGGTTAGATTTTTAGCAATACTGATATCTCCTATTAAGCCGGCATCAAATTCTATTTCATCTCTGATTAAATCAATAAATTTAACTTTTTTTGCTGGAACTCTGAATCTAATAATTGAAGGCTTTCCTTCGGCTAAATATTTTTTTACCTCTTTTTCAGAAAACTTGGCACATTTTCCGTTATAATGCGGCGGTTGACCGATTGACATCTGATATTGTCTCTTGGCTTCTAATTCTTCTTCAGAGCAGAAGCAATAATAGGCCTTCTTTTCATCAAGAAGTTTTTCTAAATATTTGGTATAACTTGTTATTCTTTCTTTTTGGCGATAAGGACCATAATCCCCTTCCCCATCCGGACCTTCGGACCATTTAATTCCCAGCCACCATAAATTTTTCATAATATCTTTTTCCCATTTTGTGTCAGATCTCTCAATATCGGTGTCTTCAATTCTTAAAATAAAACCTCCCTGATTTTTTTTAGCGAAAAGATAGTTAAAAAGAGCTGTCCTGGCCGTTCCGATATGCAAAGGGCCGGTTGGCGAAGGAGCAATTCGAACACGAACCTCGCCTGGTTTTATTAATTTTAGCTCGGGATTTATCATTTTATAAAAATTAAATCCAGCCCAAGAACTTAAAAAGTTTTTTACCGGGCGGAGTAAGATTATGGTTTTTAATTTCAGATTTTGGTACCCATTTTAAGATTTTCAAATCATCTTTTGGAATAAAATCATCTGTCTTTGATTTACATTTAAAATCAAGAAATATCATATGAATTTTTTCAGATTTATTATCTTTAACTTTAGTTGTAACATCATCAGAAAAGATAACTGGTTCAATATTTATGATCTCCAAATTTGTTTCTTCTTTTATCTCTCTTTTTAGCCCTTCTTCAATTCTTTCACCTTCTTTAATTCCACCTCCTGGAATATGCCAAACATTAAGATAAACGCCTCTATTTGAAGATTTCCTTCCAATTAATATTTCGTCCTTACTGTTTTCTATAATAGCTGATACTATTGTTCTTGTTTTCATATTTAAAGCTAAATTTATTCTAATAAAAGATACTCTAAGATATGTCTGGCAATTGTTTTCGCTGCCAATGGTTTTGAAAATCTTAAAGCTTGATTTTTCATATTTTTAAGTTCTTCGGGATGAGAGAAAAAATAATGGAGTTTTTCTAAGAAAAAATTAGGGCTTAGATTTTCTTCTTCAATTACCAAACAGGCTCCGTTTTCAGCGTAGGCATAAGCATTTTTAGCCTGATGATTGGCTGCAGCAGATGGCAGAGGAACTAAAATACTTGGCTTACCCAAAGCTGAGATTTCAAATATACCTCCCGACCCGGCCCGAGAAATTACAAAATCCGCCACCTTATAAACGTGCTTTAATTTTTGCTCATCAAAAAATGGAAAAGGGTGGTAATATTTTTTTAATTCTTCTTCCATTACAACTTGAGCTTCTCCTTCTACCTCTTTAAAATTTTCGCTTCCGCACTGATGAATTATTTCAAAATCTTTAAGAAGTTTATTTAAGGTCATAAGAACGAAGTCATTAATTTTTCCCGCTCCCTGAGAGCCTCCTAAGAACAAAATTATGGGTTTCTTAAAAGTTAGTCCAAATAATTCCTTTGCCTTTTCTTTTGAACCCTCTAAAAGTTCTTTTCGTATTGGATTTCCGACCGGGATTACTCTCTTTAAATCGAAATATTCGGTTCTTGGAAAAGAGCTGAATATTTTTTTAGCCCATTTACTTGAAACCCTATTAGATAAACCGGGAACAATATCTGATTCGTGTAAAAAAATCGGCACCCTTAAAATTCTAGCGCAAAAAGTTACAGGTATTGACCCATATCCCCCTTTGCTGAAAATAAGTTGAGGCTTTATTTTAATAAGAAGATAAAAACTTTGAAGAAGACCTAATGGAATTTTGAATAAAACATCAATAAAATTTTGAAAAGAAAAATATCTCCTGATTTTGCCGGCAGAGATTTTTTTTATCTCAATCCCCTCTTGAGAGAGTAAAATCAAACCAAATTCATCTTTTGGTCCAATGTAAAAAAATTCAAGATCTTTTTTCGGATAAACTCTTCTTATTTCTCGGACAACGGCAATTATTGGGAAAACGTGACCGCCGGTACCACCACCGGTAAAAAGTATTTTCATGATTTGCGATGTTTAGATATATTTAAAAGTATTCCTACTCCTATTAATTCGGCTGCCAAATGGGAGCCTCCGTAACTAATAAACGGTAAGGGAATCCCCGTTAAAGGCGAAATTCCAATCATTGAACTAATATTAATGAAGGCCTGGGTCACTATCCATAAAGTGATTCCTAAAGCTGCCAGCCGGCAAAATTTATCATTAGCAAGTCTTGAAATTCTTAATCCCAGCCAGAGAAATGTTAAGAAAAGAAGGACTAAAATAAGGGAGCCGATGAAACCAGCTTCTTCTGCAAATACAGCAAAGATGGAATCGGACATTGATTCTGGCAAAAAACCAAGTTTTTGGATTGACATTCCTAATCCCTTTCCCTTAATTCCTCCTGACCCGATAGCAATTAAAGCTTGT
>SDBS01007356.1_pt1 | contig 10701 bp, 10 predicted proteins | sample 2277091 | NCBI WGS metagenome assembly SDBS01 (sample SAMN10404972, study PRJNA504765) | marine sediment metagenome | isolation source: marine sediment core GS10_PC15, 163 cmbsf | place: Arctic Ocean: Southern Knipovich Ridge | collected 2010 | reverse complement strand
AGGATTGTGTAAGGGTACTGATGGAGGAGGTGGAGGGGCTTTAAATATGGGAGACGGAACAAAAGGAAATCCCCTAACTAGTGAAGACGTGCTCAGGCTGATAGAGGAAAACGTCGGCACGGCCGAGGGACGTGACCTTTCAGGGAAGGTATTTGAGAAAGGGATTGACCTGAGTGGGTTTAATCTCAGTGGGATTGTTTTTGATAGAGCTCAGCTAGGGAACGCCCACCTTGAGAAGGCTTATCTATTGAACGCCCATCTTAAAAAGGCTGATCTTGTAGGTGCCCACCTTGAGGGGGCTGATTTATACGGCGCCCACCTTGAGGGGGCTGTTTTATACAGCATTCGAATCTCTTCTACTACCAGATTGGAGGATGTTGACTGGGGAAATTATATTCTAGGGGAAGAAAAGAAAGGTTGGTTTGAGTTTGCAGCAGACACATACCGAAAACTCAAGCAGTGGTACACCACTGCGGGTATGTATGACGTAGCAGGCAAGTTCTTCTTCAGGGAGATGACAGCCAGAAGAAAACAGATGGCATGGCGTCCTAATCCCATCCATCGGGCATGGTCTAAGTTTCTTTCTCTTATCTGTGGCTACGGAGAAAGGCCGTTGAGAGTCATTGCATGGGCAGCATCAGTTGTCTCTGGGTTAGCACTTATTTACTTCCTCATTGGTTCGGTGTGGGAATGGTCAGCCTTTTGGAATTCTCTTTATTTTGGCGCTGTATCATTTACAGCTTTGGGTTATGGTAGCTGGGTAAAAGAAGCCGCTGGTTGGGTAAAATGGCTGGGTGCCTTTGAATCATTCATCGGGGTTTTCAGCATAGCTCTATTCCTGGTTACCTTTACCAGAAAAATGACGAGATAGGAGAAATGAACATAGAACTAATACCGGAACTGGAGGCCTGCGTGGAAACTCAGGCGAAGCGACTCTATAATCAAGTCCTGAGCCAGCTTCTCAAAGAAGACGAAAACAAGGAACTCACCGAAAAGCTGGAACTCATCAAGCTCTTTCTTGAGTCCGCCGACTTCAACAAACTGCGCAGTGAGTCCGAGCCCCACCTTGTTGCCGGCAAAAAGGTCAAATTCATCCTCCGTCTGGAAAAGGACAAGCCCCGGTATGAAATGAAAATCTCCTGACCACTGGCACAAACCCCCCCGAATGTGGTTAAATAGAGTAGATTCACCACGGTCAAAAAATGCGCATATCAAAACTATTCGGTAAAACACAACGAGAAATACCCGCTGAGGCTGACACCGTCAGCCACCGGCTACTGCTCAGAGCCGGCATGATAAGCCAGGTAGCGGCTGGTATCTATTCCTACCTGCCTTTAGCCTGGCGGGTACTCAGGAAAATAGAAAACATCATCCGCGACGAAATGAACCAGGCCGGCGGGCAGGAGCTGACCATGCCCGTTCTCCAGCCCCTGGAACCCTGGCAGGAAACCGGGCGCGCCCGGGCTCTGGGTAAGATACTCTTTACCCTCACCGACCGCAGAGAACGCCAACTGGTGCTGGGACCAACCCACGAAGAGGTCGTCACCCAGCTGGTCAGCCGCCACGTGCAGAGCTACCGCGACCTGCCCCTCCTGCTCTACCAGATTCAGACCAAGTTCCGTGATGAACCCCGCCCCAGAGGTGGTCTGATACGAGTCCGTGAGTTCACCATGAAAGACCTCTATAGCTTTGATATCGACGAAGCCGGGCTCGACCTGAGCTACAACAAAATGCTTCAGGCGTACCGCAATATCTTTGACCGTTGCAGCCTGCCTACCGTGCTGGTTGAAGCTGATAGCGGCGCCATCGGCGGCAAGGACTCCCACGAGTTTATGTTTCTCACCGAGAGCGGCGAAGACCAGATTATCTACTGCCCCAAATGCGACTACGCCGCCAATACGGAAAAGGCTCGAAGTGTCAAGGACGCCATAGAAGGCGGTGAGCCGCTGTCGGCAGAAGAGGTCGCCACCCCGGGGAAGTACAGCATTGAAGCCGTGGCAAAATTCCTCGACGTTCCTCAAAGTCATACTATCAAGGCGGTATTCTACGTCGCCGACGGTGAACTGGTCTTTGTCGTTATCCGCGGTGACCTGGAAGTAAACGAGACCAAGCTAAAGAACGCCCTTCACTGCAATGAACTGCGCATGGCCACTGAAGAGGAAGTGATTGAAGTCGGCATTGTCCCCGGCTATGCCTCTCCTGTAGGCACGAAGGGCACCAAGGTCGTCGCTGATAATTCAATAACCTCAGGAACTAATTTCGTTGCCGGCGGCAATAAACCGGATACCCACCTCAAGAACGTCAACTACCCCAGAGACTTCAAGGCTGACATTATCGCCGATATTGCCCTGGCCCATGCCGGAGATGGGTGCCCCAGGTGTGGAGATAAACTATTGTCCGCTCAGGCAATTGAGCTGGGACACATTTTCAAGCTCGGCACTTTCATTAGCGAGACACTGGGTGCCCTCTTCATTGACGCCGACGGTGTATCCCAACCCATTGTTATGGGCTGCTACGGCATTGGTTCCGGCAGACTGCTGGCTGCCGCAATCGAGCAGAACCACGACGATAAGGGCATTATCTGGCCATTGGCAATTGCCCCCTACCACATCTACCTCTGCCCGCTCTATCGCGAAGACTCTAAGGTCTCCGAAGTTGCCGAAAACCTATATGCACAGCTTCAAGCGGAAGGACTGGAAGTACTCTTTGACGACCGCCAGGAATCCCCGGGGGTAAAGTTCAACGATGCCGACCTCCTCGGAATACCGCTCCGCGTTACCGTCAGTCCCCGCACCCTTGAGAAAGACAGCGTTGAGATAAAAGCACGCCCGGAAAAAGAGTCTCAGCTTGTACCGCTGTCAGAAGCGGTTGCCAGGCTCAAGGGGCTTGTTGCCGGAGGAGCCGGTACCAGTTGATTATTGACCTTCACACTCACACCAGCCCTTTTTCCGATGACAGCTTTCTTACACCTGCCGAACTCATTCAACGGGCAAAACAGTCCAGGCTTGACGCTATCTGCCTCACCGAGCACGACTGGTTCTGGGATAAGGATGACTTAACCAGATTGAGCCAGGAGCACGACTTTCTGCTTCTCCCCGGGGTGGAAATAAACACCGAGGACGGTCATTTCCTGGTATTCGGGCTGGATGAATATATCTTCGGTATGCACCGTACTGGATACCTCAAACGCATCGTCGATGAGGTGGGGGGATTTATGATTCTGGCCCACCCCTACCGCAGACACCTCCACAGTGATGACAACCTCCTCTCCGCAGTTGAGCGCCACAGCCACAATCCGTTCTTCCGCTTCCTGGACACAATCGAGGTGCTTAACGGCCGGGCTACAGAAAGACAGAACAGGTTCTCGCAGGAGCTCTGCCGCCAACTGAACATGAAGGGCATTGGCGGCAGCGATGCCCACTCACCCTCGGACATTCCCTCTTTTGCCACGCTCTTTGAAAGAAGAATCAGCAACCTGGAAGAGCTAATCACCGAACTCAAGGCAGGAGAATTCCGTCCGATTGACCTTCACCGTAGCTCCAGAAATAATAAGAGCTGATGCTTCCTTAACGAAAACACCAGCTCTCAAGTGTTACCCTAAATTCGTCTACTTAATGGCACGGACATTTACGCTGGCAATTGTGCCTTCCAACTCACCTGACCCCATTTGCACCTCGGAGACCACTTCTACATCATTGAATCCGGCAGTAGCTATCGCCGCCAGGTAGTCTTCTTTCCTGGAAGCCCCGGCAACACAACCAGCATACGCCTCAACGGAACTCTTTATGTGCTCCGGAAGCTCTTTCAGCAGGACTATGTCGGACACCATCACCCTGCCACCCGGCTTCAGTGTCCGGTAGGCCTCCTTGAAGACCTGAGGCTTGTCCGGCGACAGATTAATAACGCAATTCGAGATAACGGCATCAACTGTATTGTCAGCCACCGGCAGATTCTCAATCTCACCCAGCCTGAAATCAACGTTCTTGTAGCCGCCCTTTCGGGCGTTCTCTCTTGCTTTCTCAACCATCTCCGGAGTCATGTCCACACCAATCACACTGCCTTCCTCCCCTACCGCATCGGCAGCCAGAAAGCAGTCAATACCACCGCCAGCCCCCAGGTCCAGTACCACTTCGCCCTTCTCCAGTGACGCCAGAGCGGCAGGATTCCCGCAACCCAACCCCATATTTGCCCCCTCGGGAATAGAACCCAGCTCTTCAGCCGAGTAACCAACCGCCTGACTGGCAGCACCCTGCGGACTGCAGCAGCTAGCCGCACCCATAGCCCCCTGCGGGGCACAGCAACTCTCAGCACTTACGGCTTCCTGAGAAGCGCAACAGCTGGCATCACTCGCAGCCTCCTGCGGGGCACAGCAACTCTCAGCACTTTCAGCTTCCAGTGTATCGGTCGATTCTGATGACCGCTCGCCAACAGCTATCCTGGCGTAGGTTCCCCTTACGGCTTTCCTGATTTCATCGTCTTTCATCTTAGATATCTTCCTTTCTATCTCAGTATTTCACTCATCACCGGTCCCAGCGTTGCCCTCACCATATCGGTAAGCTCTTCCGCCTTGCTTAGAGAGATGCAGCACACCTTACCGTCCTTTTCCCAGCTGGTAACGGCCAGCTTATCACCAGCATGAATGTTTGCCTTTTCTCTCAACTCCTTGGGCAGTACCATTTGCCCCCGCTCATCCACGCTGACCAGGGCCTCAACCTTGCAACAGCTCTCCACCGCTTCACAACAGGCTTCATCCTTTTCTTTCTGTTCCACTTTACTTACCTCTCTGCATATTCTTGCTTTTCTGATTTTTCAGTATATACTGATTCTACGTGAGCAGAACAGGTGTGTCAAGTGTTTTCTGGATGAGTACTTCGCCGTTTTGTGATGAATGGATGAGTCTAGCTGCGCAGACTAGCCCCCAGCTCACCAGAAAGCCTGTCCAGGATTGTCTTCTGGATGTTATTCACTTCCTCGTCAGTCAGGGTGTGAGTTGGCGATTGGTAGGTAATCCTGCAGGCAAGCGATTTCTTGCCCGCGGGCACCTGGCCGCCGAAATAGACATCAAAGATAGCAACCTGCTCTACCAGCGGAAAGCCCTTGATAACATCCACCACTTTCTGGTAGGCTACGTCGGCATCAACTACCAGTGCCATATCCCGCACAATTGCCGGGAACCGTACTATTGGCTGAAATATCTTATACCCGGTGGTTAGAGGCAACAGCGCCGGGAGGATGATTTCAAAAAGATAAACGGGCTCTGAGATTTCAAAGTTTTCCAGCACCTTCGGGTGTAGCTCTCCGACTACTCCCAGTTCGTTACCATCGATAGCTATGGCTGCCTGTTTAATTGAGTGTAAGCCATGGTCTGAGCACTCCTTAAAGCTAGCTTCTATACCCAATTGGCCAAGTAAGCCTTCAACTATTCCCTTGGCATCAAAGAAATCCAGCAACTCGTCCCCACCTCCCTGCCACGATTCTACGTTTCTGGACCCACTCAGTACCGCGCACAGCACCTCAGGCTCATCGGGTAAGTCCTTGGGACGAGGCAAATATACTCTAGCCAGCTCAAAAAGCCTGGTGCTACCGTCGGCGCGCCCCCTGTTTGCGGAAAGGGCCGCCAGCAGACTGGCCCGTAAACTCGGGCGCAGATACTCCTGCTCCACAGTCATCGGATTGACCACACGAAGAGGCGGGGGGTTGACGGGATAAGGTTTGATTGAGAGTTTGTTTAGCATTTCCAGGCTGGTCAGCGAATATGAGACTATCTCCTGAAAACCATACCCGGTAAGACGATTGCTCAACTCGCGCTTTAGCACAACGGTAGGGTCCGGGTTCTGCCTGGGTATTGGCTGACTGAGCATAGCCGTTGGAATTATATCGTAGCCGATAATGCGCGCTACCTCTTCTATAAGGTCCACGGGCAGGCTTACATCGTTCCGCCAGTAAGGAGGCGTAGCCGTTACTCCTGAACCATCTTGCTTGCAATCAAAACCCAGCGCAGTCAGTGTGTCCGTTATCTGCTTGACGCTGAACTCAATGCCCAGCACCCGTTTCACCTCGGCCGTCGATATTGAAATGGGCTCTCGCTCCGTCCTACCCGTGTAAACATCAACCACACCCGTGGCAATTTCACCACCCCCCAGTTCTGCAATCAACAGGGTAGCCCGTTTTAGCGCCGGCAGCGTCAGCTCGGGACGAATACTCCTCTCAAAGCGCATGCAGGCCTCACTGGGCATGTTCAATGTCCTGCCAGTGTAATGAATACTTGCCTGGTTAAAATTGGCCGACTCCAGCAGTATTGAGGTAGTACCCTCAGTTACCTCGCTGTTAGCACCACCCATCACCCCGGCAACGGCCACGGCCCGCTCTCCGTCAGCAATCACCAGCATATCCCCGGAAAGGGCATGTTCCAGCCCGTCCAGACTGACTATTCCTTCCCCGGCACTGGCCCGGCGCACAATGATTTTCTTACCCCTAATCCTCCCGTAGTCAAAGGCATGGAGGGGTTGTCCGTATTCCAGCATAACAAAGTTGGTAATATCCACGATGTTATTTATCGGGCGCATTCCGTAAGAGAGAAGTCGCTCCTGCATCCATCGCGGCGATTCGCCCACCTTTATTCCCTTAATCAGGCTGGCACAGTACCGGGAACATAAATCAGGGGCCACAATTTCCACTGATACCTGCTGGTCTACAGAAGGGTCTACTTCCTGATAGTCAGCCTCGGGAAGATGCACCCTCTGTCCGGTTAGAGCCGCAATCTCTCTGGCTATTCCTACCATCGCCAGGCAATCGGCCCGGTTGGGGGTTACATCCATATCAAAGATGACGTCACCCAGGTAGTCAGCCAGCGGTATGCCCACCGTTGTTTCTTCAGAAAGAATAAGGATTCCCTCATGGTTTTCAGAGATACCCAGCTCCTTCTCCGAGCAGGCCATCCCGTTGGAGACGACGCCGCGGATTTTGGCCGATTTCAAACGGGTCAACTCCCCGCTGCCCGGGTCAATTAGCTGAGCACCCACCGGCGCAAAGGCTACCCTGACGCCAACCCTAACATTGGGCGCCCCGCAGACAACGGTTTCCTCCCTGGTACCGATATCTATCGTAACCAGCGTCAGGCGGTCGGCATTGGGGTGGGGATTAACCGCCGTTACCTTCCCGACGACGATGCCCTCCCAGTTCTCCCCGATAACCTCTGCCCCTTTCACCTCAGTGCCAGACATCGTCAGCTTGTCAGCAAGTTCCGACGGAGTTACGATAATATCCACGTATTGTTTCAGCCAGTTGAGTGAAACCTTCATACTAAAACTGCCTCAGAAATCTAAGGTCGTTGCCAAAATAGAGCCTGATATCATCAATCCCGTAGCGCAGCATGTGCGGGCGTTCGACACCCATGCCGAAGGCAAAACTGGTGTAGATATCAGGGTCAATGCCGCCGCGCCGCAGCACTTCGGGATGAGTCATCCCCGCACCCAGTATCTCAATCCAACCGCTATTGCCACATAAACGACATCCCTTGCCATTGCAGACAATACAATCTATAGACATGTCAACCCCGGGTTCAACAAAGGGGAAGTAGTCACAACGAAAACGCACCTTCCTGTCGTCGCCGAAGTAACGCCGGGCAAACTCATAGAGCGTCCCTTTGAGGTCAGCCATAGTGATACCCTTATCGACAACCAGACCATCAATCTGATGTAATGTAGACAGGTGGGTAGCATCAGTGGCTTCGTAGCGGTATACCCTGCCCGGCTCAACTACTCTTATTGGCGGCGTCATAGTCTCAATGACCCTGGCGCTTACTGCGGTGTTATGGGTACGCAGCAGCATCGGTCTTTCACCATCTTCTGCCTCGTAATCAATCCAGAATGACGACCACATATCCCGCGCCGCATGTTCCTTTGGCATATTCAGCGCCTCAAAATTATAGTAGTCCCACTCTACCTCCGGACCCACCACCACCTGAAAGCCCATCGAGGCAAATATGTCGCATGCTTCGTGCAACGTCCTGGTGATAGGATGCAGTCGCCCCATTGGATAGGGTCGTCCCGGCAGGGTAATGTCCCCGCGGGCAAGCTGTGATACGTCCGCTCCCAGAGCCTGCCTCTCCGATTCCTTCTTCAGACCCTCCGTCTTTTCCCTCAGGCTCTGTTCAAAGCTGGACTTAACCTCGTTGGCGCGGGCGCCAACCGCCTTCCGCTCATCCAGAGGTAGTTTCGCCAGGCCGCGCAGGATACCGGTCAGCCCGCTTTTCCTGCCCAGATAACGAACACGCCAGGACTCCAGGTCCGTGGCGCTGGTAATGCCCGCTAAATCACGCAGGGCACTTGATTTAAGCTCTTCAAGTTGGTCTAACATCTTCTTACCTTTAAACTAGATTAACGAAAAGAACCCTCCGCTTGGGAGAGTTCTTTTTAGATTCTTCTTCAGGCTACCGTCCGATTAAAGCCAATTTAGAGTACAAAGCCTCCCAAGCGCCCTTAGCGCTCCGAAAATATGAAGTTTGCATTAAACTGGGGGGAGGCTACATAAAATAGCATGCTACCTACTTCTGACTTTTGCTGGTAGTATAGCAAAGGACTTCTAGTTTGTCAACCTGAAACTACCGTGCTAGCCTTCAACCTTACCTTTGGCTACGGTTACCAGGTTATTGAAGACCTCCGGTTCCTTGACTGCCATATCCGCCAGCATCTTCCGGTTAACCTCAACGCCTGACTTTCTCAGACCGTCCATCAACCGCCCGTATGTAAGCCCCTGGGCTCTACTGGCCGCATTGATTCGTGAAATCCACAACCGCCTGAAGTCGCCCTTGCGCTCCCGGCGGTGAGCATAGGCATAACTTAACGCCTTCATCATCGACTCATGAGCACGGCGATACAGCGAGTGCCTGGTAGCCTTGTGCCCTTTGGTCAAAGCCAGCACTTTCTTATGACGACGATGCCTGGTTATCCCTCCTTTTACTCGTGGCAAAATATCCTCCTACTTCACTCCATACGGCAAGAGCCTTTTTATCCGTACCCTGTCACTGGGACTTAGCGGCATTGTCTCATCGTAGAGACGCCTGACCCGCTTGGGTTTTTTCCGGCGCAAGTGACTCTTGCCACCCTTGGTCCGCATTAATTTGCCGGTACCGGTAATATGAATACGGGCTTGTGCTCCCTTATGAGTCTTTATTTTGGGCATCTGAAGTTTCCTTTGTCTTGGCTTTTTGGGCAGCTCCCAGTGTTAGAATGATGTTCATTCTCCTCCCCTCCATCGCCGGCTGCCTCTCCATCGACGATATCTCCCCAACTGTATCCGCCATCCTCTGCAGTAGCTTATGACCAAGTTCAGGGTGTGTAATCTCACGCCCCCTGAATAGTATTGTTACCTTGACCTTGTCCCCTTCACCGAGTAGCTGCCTGACCTTCCTTGCCTTGGCCTGAAAATCATGGTCGCCAATCTTGGGACGCATCCGGACCTCTCTTAATAGAGAAACCTTCTGGCTCTTTCTGGCCCCACGCTCTTTCTTCCCTTGCTCATACTTATACTTCCCGTAATCAAGCAGCCGGCACACCGGTGGATCTGCAGTAGCCGCCACCTCAACCAGGTCAAGGTTATTCTTCCTCGCCGCCTCCCGTGCCTGGATTATCTCCATAACACCCAGCTGCTCGCCCTTTTCCCCGACCAGACGAACCTCTTTGGCCCTGATTTGTTCGTTAACGCGCAGTTGCTTAACTATCTCCGCCGCCACCTCCTCTAATCATAGGTATCCTGCGAACAGAAATATAGCACATTCCCTGGCACTAATCAAATCGCAACCTCAGTTCACTGGTTCTTTCGGCGATAATTCTCTTAACATTCTGCTTGAAATCATCAACGGATTGGGAAGGTATCTGTTCTCCGCTGCGCAACCGCACCGAAACAGTAGCCGCCGCCACCTCTTTATCACCAACCACCAGCATGTACGGTATCTTCTCAAGCTGCGCCTGCCGAATCTTGAAATCCATCCTCTCCGACCGAACATCAACCTGTGCCCTCACCCCCTCGCTTCTCAGTTCACCTTCTACTTTCCGGCAATATTCCAGGTGACGGTCTGCCACCGGAATCAGCATCACCTGAACCGGTGCCAACCACACCGGGAAGGCACCGCCATAGTGCTCAATAAGCGAGGCAAGAAAGCGCTCCATACTACCCAGCACGGTACGATGTACCATGGCTATCGGATGCTCTTTACCATCTTCACCAATATAAGTAACATCAAAGCGCTCAGGAAGGTTGAAATCAACCTGAGTCGTCGGACCCTGCCATCCCCTACCCAGAGCATCTTCCAGTTTGATATCTATCTTCGGACCGTAGAACACACCGCCACCCTGGTCAACATCGTAATCAATATCCAGGCGGCCCATGGCTCGTTTTAGTGTCTCAGTAGCCTCCTCCCAAATCTCACCGGTACCGGCATATTTCTCCGGACGGGTCGCCAGGAGAACACTATAACTGCTGAAGCCGAAGGTCTTCATCATGAAGCGAGCCAGCTCTAACACCCCCGCCACCTCATCTTCCAACTGGTCAAACCGACAGAAAATATGGGCATCGTCCTGAGTGAAGCCCCTCACTCGGGACATTCCATGGAGTACCCCGGAACGCTCATAGCGATAGACTGTGCCCAGTTCAGCCCAGCGCAGGGGTAGCTCACGGTAACTGCGTAGTTTTGTCTTATAA
>SDBS01007354.1_pt1 | contig 10702 bp, 5 predicted proteins | sample 2277091 | NCBI WGS metagenome assembly SDBS01 (sample SAMN10404972, study PRJNA504765) | marine sediment metagenome | isolation source: marine sediment core GS10_PC15, 163 cmbsf | place: Arctic Ocean: Southern Knipovich Ridge | collected 2010 | reverse complement strand
GGATGATGCTTGCCGCCCGGATGCTCGTTGACGCGAGCACCGCCAGGTCAGAGCAGAGCGAGGAATCCATAGAGCGCACCTTTGAGCACTTAAAGGCGGTCCACAAGGAGATAAATGAGGAAAAGGAAGAAAAAAAAGCATTTGCTCCCGCACTGATATTTGGCATACCAAGAAAGAGGGTAATGGTGGCCGCCTCCTCCCTTGTCGCCGCAGCGGCTATTGCCGTGGGACTGATCCTTTTCATCATGGCGGGAAGGCCAACACCTGAAAAAGCCATTGCCATAGCCAGGGCCGAAAGAGGACAGATGGAGGTAACAGACTCGAAAGGAAAGACAGTTGAGTCCTTAGACGGGGTAGAGATACATGAGGAATACACTGTAGAGACCAAGAAGGACTCGCTGGCAACGGTGACCTTCAATAATGAAAGCGACCTGCGGCTTGATGAACGAAGTTCCGTAAGGATAGAAAAAGGCACCAAGGATAGGGTCCAGGTAAGATATCTCTCCGGCAGCTCCTACTGCCGAGCCGCAGAGAACACCGAGTTCAAGGTGGCCTTTGACGGAGTACAGGCCACAGGGAAAGGCGGAGCCTTCAACGTGGACAGGAAAGAGGGTGCCTACAGGGTCATCTCGGTGAACAAGTCGGTGCTCATAGAGGATGAGGCAGCGGAGCTAACACTTGCTCAAGGGGAACAGGTCCTGATAGAAGAAACCGCGACTGTGGCCATGATAGAGGAGAGACCGGTTACCCGAAATGAGATAAACAACGACTGGTTCCGCTACAACAAGAAGGAAGACGAAAAGGCGGGAGCTGACCCCGGTCTGCTAAAGGACATCCCCACAGAAGTAGTAGTGGTGGAGCCACCCATTGAGGTGCCACCCCCGGAAGTGCCGCCCACGGAGCAGCCGCAGCCCAAGCCGGCCCCCAGGCCACAACCTTCCATGAGCTTGTCTGTTTCTGTGGCCGCGACCCAGAACACCTTGAACTGGAACATCCAGAACTTAACGGGCTACGATACCATCGCCGTCTTAAGATCTGAGACAACTACCGATTTGGCCTTCCCCGCCAACCACTATGGGAGCAGTTCACCCACGGTACCCTTTACCGATACCGCTATAAGGGGAGACAACACCTACTACTACAGGATCTGTAGCCTGGCGGGAGGCAACCCCACCTACTACAGCAACGTGGTCACGGCCAGCGTACCCCTGGGAGGCACCCTACAGCTTTCCGGCTCATACGACGGCACCCAGGTGGTCTTACAGTGGAGCTGCCAGCCGAACTTTGATGTGGAAAGCTATGCGATCTGTAAATCCCAGACCAACACCCAACCGGTCTTCCCACCACCTGTAGGGGATACCGCCTGGGTGGTAACCTACTCCGGTAACACCGGCAGCACCACCGACCAGGGTGTCCAATCAGGCAGCACCTACTACTACCGTGTCGGGATACTCAAGAACGCGACCGCTGTCTCCTACAGCAATACCATCATCATTTCAGTGCCTTGAGGCTTGACATCTTATCAAGGATTCACTGGAAATATCTAAGTGCCTCGTTCCATAAATACGGTAACGTACCGAGGGCGTAGAAGCGCCGCTCCGTCAAGGCGCGCGATTGAGGAGTACTCCTGTAATACGTCGAGGGGGCGTAACGCAGCCGGAGTGGATGCAGGGGCGCTCGAATGCGAGCGTATTTATGGAGCGGGGCACTAAGTTTGCGTTGCGCTAACATTCTGACCGTCTATTAGGTCTATTGAACCTTTGAAATCCTGAGGGTAGGCACCTATCCCCACACCAGAAAACACCTAGTATATGTTAATAACATAAATATCTGGCTTATATTCCCGATACAATACAGTGGAAGACTTTGTGGTTACCCGGCACCGCATCACTAAGACCCCAATTGGGTACCATGCAGAACAAGTTCCGAGCAAACGTTGAACGATACCCTTACTGGCCGAATGAAATGGTTGGCAGCGAACGCTGCCATAGTCCAGCTAGGGCCAGCCCGTCGGGAGACGTTGCCAAGCTCAAAGAACTCTGTGGGAACAAAATACCATAGGAGTTTCGACTATTAAGGTACTGATGTTGTAAGGTGTATATAAGAAATCTCCGTTACTAAACACAATCAAAGAAAGCCTATAAGTCAATTTCCGCGCCTATGATAGAAACAAAGAGCGTCTTCAATGGCTTTTCACAATTAATAACAGGACATGGCAGGATCACATGGTTCATGGAGGTGTTGTATTGATGGGAGATAACTGGGACCTTATCGTAGTAGGGGCTGGTCCTGCAGGTTGTAGCCTGGCGACCAGGGTAGCCGAGGAAGGGCACCAGGTGCTTCTCCTGGAAAAGAACATCTCAAGCGAGATAGGAGGGGACTGGTGTGTTGAAGTGGAGGAGTCGGTTTTTAAGCGGGTTGGCATTGACCCTCCCCAGGGTCCAGAACTGGGAGGAGAACCCGGCTCAGCGCGCTTTTTCGCTGGAGACGAAGAAGCGTACTTGGACCTTGGGCCAGGTCCCTGCCTACCGGTTATCAACCGTCCCTTCGTACAACGGCTTATAAGAGACGCGCTGGAAAGTAACGTAGTGCTAAAGGAAGGCTGCAGGGCGGTGGGACCGCTGATGGAAGATGGGACAGTGGTTGGCGTTTACTATGAGGACCAAGAGGGAATGAGAAAAACAGTCAAAGGACGACTGGTGGCTGACGCATCGGGCATGACGGGCACAGTGCGGGGAGGAACGCCTCCCGAATGGAACCTCTCTGAGCCTGTGCATCAAGCTGATATCATCCTGGCCCGCCGTGAGTTGAGAAAGATTGACCGGGAGAGAGCCGCGAAACAAATAAAACCTGGTGAGATGGAGGACAAAGTATTAATCCAGAGAGTGTCAATGTTCGGTAGTTACTCAGTGGAGAGTTTCTACCTCGATCTTGAAGAGGGAACTTTGGATATCCTGGTGGGCATAAAAGCCGGTGGAGAACGACCCACGGCAAATGACAGGTTTAAGCAATTAGAACAGAGATATGCTTTCATCGGCGAAAAGATATGGGGTGGAGGAGGTCCTCTTCCAATAAGGAAAACCTTGGACTCCCTCGTTGGTGATGGTCTCATGATCCTGGGAGACAGCGCCTGCCAGGTTATTCCCGCGCATGGCTCTGGTACCGCCTCGGCCCTCATCGCTGCAGAGCTCGCTTCCCGGACTGCAAATAGAGCACTGGCGGAGGACAGGTTTGACAGAGCAGCCTTATGGGATTATTGTGCTGGATTCCAAAGGGAACGGGGAGCAATACTTGCATACTACTATGTAATGAGGCTGGCCTCGGAGAGGCTTACCCCCGAGCAGGTGAGCAAAATGATAGAAAAAGATATTATCACCGCTGACGTCATATGGCATGGGCTCGTGCCAGAGCCTTTCCCCATTAGAATTGGCGACGTGGTGGCAAGAACATTGCGGGGGATATCTGAGCTACCCTTGCTTTTACGCTTTGGAACAGCAGGGCTAAAAGCCCGGAAGATGATGGCAGCTTATCACAAATACCCGGAAAAGTACGATCCGTCATCACTCTGGAAATGGTCTCGGAGCCTGCCCCAACTGGGCAATCTACTGCCAGATGAAGAGAGGTAGTGCCTTATCAGTGACGTCCTTCACCTTTGTCAATCTCCTGCTCAGCTTCCCCAGCAGATTTATCTGATGTCTTGGCCTTCTTTCTTTCCTTCTTGGCCACATACAGTAAATAAATTATCGGGAACAGCCCCATGGTCATGACACCCAAGGCCAATATCCAACCAACTTCGATCGTGCCAATACCCAATAATTTCCCCAGGCGCATAGAAGCTGAAGCTATCATGGAAAAGGTCACCACATAGACTGGAATAATGATTTTTAAAAACGTTCCCGTGGAATAGGGTACTTCCCAAAGGGTTACGAAGACGACGCCAAAGACTACCAGGGGTATGAACGTCCTTATCTTGAACAGCGTGAGTTCAAACCCTAACCTTGCCTCATATAAAGCTCGATCTTCTCTATTGAAATCATCTGCCATGATTGCTTCATATGTGCCATATATGCAGGCGTATATTCAGCATACATTCGGTTCAACAACCAGCGAACTATTCCAGCACGCCATCTAGGTTCTTAGAAGACCTAAAAAGGCAGGTGTCGCAAGCCTTACTGTTCCCACCCGGTCATATGGGTGAATTCCAGAACCGCGTTGGTTCTACTCCTTCGACATGGATTTCTTCAACTTGAAAATTACCGCAATAGCGATAGCCAAGCCAATGAGCTTCATCATGCATATCCCTCCAATTCTTACCTGTGCTCATATTTCATTATTGTCCCGATTAAACCGCTTATCCGCGTGGGGCCTCTATCTATAATGTTCGGTGGGCTGCCTACCTCCTCCTCAGACTACGATGTTAACCAGCTTCCCGGGCACAACTACAATCTTCTTTATCTCACTCCCTTCTATGTTGCGCTGCACCTTGGGTGAGGAGATCGCTATTTTTCTCATCTCTTCCTCGTCTACTCCCACCGCCACCTCAATCTTGTCCCTTACTTTGCCGTTTACCTGAACCACAAGAGTTATTCTCTCCGCGGCCACCCACTCCTCCTGATAGACAGGCCAGGGCTCGACATGCACACTCGTCTCATAACCCAAAAGCGACCATAATTCCTCCGTGATAAACGGCGTGAAGGGAGACAGTAGGCTCACTATGGTATTTATTACCTCGCGCAGGAGAGCAACATTTACCGGCCCTTCTTCAGTATACTTGTAAGCAGCGTTCACCATCTCCATGATGAAACTGATCGCGGTGTTAAATGCGAACTCCTCTATGTCTCGGGTGACGTTCTTGATAGTACGGTGCATAGCACGCTTAAGCTCGCGGTCCTTTTCACCCAATTTATCCGGATCCTCCCGAGACTCCTCAACCAGCGCTAGATACCTCTCGTGGTATAGCCTCCATAACCTTCCCAGAAACCGATAGGCGCCTTCAACTCCCCTATCACTCCAATCCTTGTCCGCTTCCGCGGGAGCCAGGAACAGCAAGTAGAGCCGCAACGTGTCGGCCCCCAGCCTATCCACGTAATCTTCGGGCGTCACAACGTTCCCCTTCGACTTGCTCATCTTTGCGCCGTCCTTAGTCACCATTCCCTGACATAGCAGCCGGGAGAAAGGCTCCTTGAAGGATATGAGTCCCATGTCATATAGGACCTTTGTGAAAAAGCGGGAATACAAGAGGTGCATTACGGCGTGCTCGATGCCTCCAATATACTGGTCCACAGGCATCCAGTAATCAATTTCTTCTCGCTTGAACGGTCCCTCGTCCCAGTGCGGGCTACAGTACCGGAAATAGTACCAGGAGGAATCCACGAAGGTATCCATAGTATCAGTCTCCAGGCGCGCCTCACCTCCACATCCAGGACAACTAACCTTGAAGAATGACTCATCCCGTGAGAGCGGGGACTGTCCCTCGGGACCGAGTTCAAGATCAACCGGAAGTATAACAGGCAGTTGATCCTCAGGCACCGGGAGTGTCCCACATTTCTCGCAGTATACAATAGGTATGGGGGCCCCCCAATACCTCTGTCGAGATATCAGCCAGTCCCTGAGCCGATAGTTTACCGCTCGCCCTCCCCATTCCCTCTCCTCAAGCAACTCGATAACCTTTTGCTTCCCCTCTTCGCTGGGGACACCGTTAAAAGGTCCCGAGTTGACCATGGTGCCCTCCTCCACATATGCTTCCTCCATCCTATCGGGATCCAGCTCTGCTCCCGGCGGTTGGATGACCAACCTTATATCGAGGCCAAATTTCCTGGCAAACTCGAAGTCCCTCTGATCGTGAGCGGGAACTGCCATCACCGCCCCGGTCCCGTACTCCATCATGACAAAGTTCGCTGTGTATACCGGTACCTCTTCCCCGTTAACTGGATTTATCACCGTCGCTCCCAGAAAACATCCATCCTTTACCGCTTCCATCGCTGTTCTTTCAAACTTGGAGACTCCCCGGATTCTCTCGCGAAACAGCTCCACCTCCTCCCTGTATGAAGTTCCCTCCGTCAGCCGGTCCACCAGGGGATGCTCTGGGGCTAGCAAGAAAAAAGTAACTCCATAGAGGGTGTCCGGCCGGGTGGTATAGATCCTTATCTTCTCGCCCGTCTTTTTAAGGATAAAATCGACGTCCGCCCCATATGACTTTCCAATCCAGTTCTCCTGCATGGTAAGTACACGTTCAGGCCAATCTTCCAATAATTCTTCATCCTGAAGAAGCCGTTCTGCGTATTCGGTGATCTTGAAGAACCACTGCTCCAGCCATTTCTGGATCACCACGGTTTCGCACCGCTCACAGGTCCCATTGCTTAATACCTGTTCGTTTGCCAAGACAGTATTACAGGAGGGGCACCAGTTGACCGAGGCATCCGCCTTGTAGGCCAGTCCACGCTGGTACATCTTGAGGAAAAACCACTGGGTCCAGCGATAATACTGGGGGTCACAGGTCGATAGTTCCCGCGACCAGTCATAACTGTAACCAAGCCTTTTCAAGTCCCTTCTTATGAGCTCTATGTTCTGCTCAGTCCAGCGAGCCGGCTGTACTCCCGACTTGATAGCGGCATTCTCGGCGGGGAGACCAAAAGCGTCATAACCCATAGGATGAAGCACGTTGAAACCCCGGCGCGACAGGTATCGCGCTGCTACATCGCCCAGGGTATAATTGGCGACGTGACCCATGTGTGCAGGACCGGAGGGGTAAGGGAACATCACCAGGATATACCGCTTATCTCCGACCTCCTCCACACCCACCCGGTAAAGACCCTCCTCCTCCCACTTCCTTATCCACTTCTCTTCTATTTTCTTGTGGTCGTACTGCGCAGCGCTCATGCTTACCTCGCTTACTGGAAAAGATACTAACACAAGGGCAAATCCATGGTAACCAACTTCTTCGATGCTATTCTTGCCTGTGGATAGAACCGGCATGATGACTACCAGTAGAGAGAGGATTATAATTCATTGGTAAGAGTCATTGGCGGTCTTAATTACACTCTGGATATATTTGTTTACTCAAGGGGTTTGAAAAACGGGTGAGGCTTCAAACAAGAAAGCAACTTCCCCTGATCTCAAGCTAGCCTTTGAAAAAGGCGGCTTGATAACCAGTGCCATAGGTGGTGAGGGGCTCCTTGAGGAGTATCCTAACCTTCCTGGAGGAGCATGGGCCGTATGCCGTGCCAGGCATTTCTGGGTTCCCGTCCAGGGATGGTACAGCTTCCTCAGTATCAAGTCACGCTGGCAATATCCTATCCTTGAATTAGAAGAACACTCGGATTCAAGCGTGACCGTCATCGGCCGACATGGAGCTAAACAGATCTTCACCCACGAAGTTTCATTGATCTCTCCCCATCTTGCAAAAGGCAGTTTACGGCTCAGACCAAATTACCCCGCAAACCGTGTGAAGTGGCGGATCAGAGCTCAACCAGATGAGAAATTCCTGGGCTTCGGTGAGCGTTTCAACGCCGTAGACCAGACCGGTAACAAGCTCAAAGTCTGGACCGAGGAAGGAGCCGTCGGACTTGGTGAGAAATGGGGACGTTGGCTCAAGGGATTACCCATAAACCCCTTCCCCCATGGGCCCACCACGGCCTATAAGCCCATGCCCTTTTTCATCAGTTCCAGGGGATATGGTCTCTGGCTGGACACATTCGCACGGGTGGAATACGACGTAGCCTCAAGCCGACTGGACATGGTGGAAGCGGAAATCTGGGACAGGTCATTCGACTGGTACCTTATATACGGACCCGAACCAAGTGAGATAGTTGAGCGCTTTACCGAGCTAACCGGAAGATGCCAGGTGCCCAAGCCCTGGACTTTCATCCCCTGGAACGACGCCGTCACCGGCGAGAAGGAGGTCCTGAAGGTCGCAAATACCCTGCGCAAAGAGAAAATCCCCTCAAGCGTGATATGGAGCGAGGATTGGCAGGGTGGAAAGTGGATGCTTCCCGGGATATTGCGCAATTACTCATCCTATGTCATATTCCCCTTTCTATACAGGCTCGACAGAAAGCTCTACCCCAACGCTGAGAAGGTGGCGGAAGAGCTTCACAAAATGGGCTACCGCTGGCTGTCGTATTTCTTCCCCTACATACTCAGGGGAAACCCTACCTACAGGGAAGCAAAGAAGAAGGTCTATCTTCTAAAGAACCATTGGGGTCATCCGGCCTGTATAAGCATACTCTTGATCTCTTATGGACAGATAGACCTTACCAACCCCGAAGCACGGGAATGGTATATGAAGCTACTGGAGGATAACCTGGAAATCGGTTTCGACGGCTGGATGGCGGACTTCGGAGAATATACCCCGCCCGGCACCATCGCTTTCGACGGGGAACCTGGCATCATTCATCACAATCGCTTTCCCCTGCTCTGGCAGGAATTGAACAGGGAAGTGCTGGAGCGCGCCCGCCCCGATGGTGACTACATGTTTTTCTGCAGATCGGCGGCTGTGGGATCACAGAAGTACGTTCCTGTTTTCTGGTCAGGTGATTCCAACACCGACTTCGAGGAATCGGACGGTATGCCATCAAACCTTCCCGCTGTTTTATCCGCTGGAATTTGCGGCTTGAGCATCTGGGCCGCGGACCTCGGCGGCTATATGTGCATCACCACCCGGGGCCGCGATAAAGAGGTGTTCTTCCGCTGGACCGAGCTATGCGCCCTGCTCTCCGTTATGAGAACTCACCACGGAACTGCCCCTTCACGGTGCTGGCAGTTCGACCATGACAGGAAAACCCTTGATTTCTACAAAATCTACGCCAGGCTCCATGCCGCCCTCTTCCCATATATCTACACGCTTGTACATGAGGCCGCCGGTACCGGGATGCCCGTCGTTCGCCACCTTATCCTGCACTACCCTTATGATAAACGTTCCTGGTCCATTGAGGACCAATTTCTCCTCGGCGACCGCCTGCTGGTGGCGCCTGTAATAAAGAGAGGAGCGCGCTCAAGAAGAGTCTATTTTCCACCTGGCAAGTGGGTAGATTACTGGACCGGTGATCTAGTGGAAGGACCCCGGACCCTCGAGGTAGAAGCACCCCTGGAGATGATCCCTATTTATGTAAAGAGCGGTACCGTTATTCCCACCTACGATAGGTATTTCGACACCCTGGCCAACCAAATTCCTGGCTCTACATTCATCGGCCCGGAGGCGGCTCACTCGCGACTCAGGATAACTCTCTACGGAGAAGGAGCGGATCGTTATCGCCTCTGGGACAGAACTGAAGTCGAGATGTCCAGGGATAAGGGAATCTCGCCGGAGGCGTTTTCACGTTTATCACCAATAAATCCCACTAATGCAGAACCGATAAAAGATGATCTACAACCGGAAAGCTGGCGCAATGGAGCCTTTACCTCCAGAACCATTCCCTGGAACCAGGATAAAACAGAGATCGATTTGAGAGACGGAGATAAGTCTCTTGCCTCGGGCTGCTCCCGCAGAGGCCCTTCTCGAGAACTGATAACTTTCTGCTGGCGCTAAGACGTTTAATGTATATTAACCCGGGTGTCCCGTACTAAATCACAAAGGAGCCGTGAAGATGAAGCGGAGAGTTTGGTATATTATGTTAGGTTTTCTGCTAGTGGTATCGTCGATAATCCTCTATTTGATACACTACGCGGCGTTTAGAGACCCTCACCACATATTTATTTATATGCTTGGAGACATTGCATTCCTTCCTATAGAAATCCTTTTGGTCATACTCATAATTCATAAACTTCTATTAGACAGGGACAAGAGAATGATGATGGAAAAGATGAATATGGTGATTGGAACTTTTTTCAGTGAAGTTGGCACAGATCTCCTGAAGCGTTTATGTGCGATCGATCCAAACTGCGGCATAAAAAGCGAGGCACTTTCTGTGTGTTGTGAATGGGGAAATCGCGACTTTTTATCAGCAATGGAAAAGTTCGCGAGTTATGAATACGACATTGAAAGCCAAAAAGGCGATATCGAAGAGCTGTGGGAGTTGCTGGCACGCAATCGGGATTTGATGGTCAGATTGTTAGAAAATCAGCTCCTCCTGGAACACGAGACATTTACTGACCTTCTTTGGGCAGTCTTCCATTTAACTGAGGAGCTTTCGGTTAGAGGCGATCTTTCGGATCTCCCTCAGCCAGACCGTGAACATCTCAATGGAGATATAAGCAGAGTCTATAGATTGCTCACAAGGGAATGGTTTGAACATATGGGGCACCTTAGAAAGAGCTACCCGTATCTTTTCTCTCTAGCAATTCGCCTAAACCCCTTTGATCCCGAGGCTTCCCCTGTGTTTTCGGAATGATGCAAGTTATCCCTAATGAATCATTTCAATGTATCCTGTTGTCACCCGGGATTAAACTTTTTACGTAGGTTTGGCGATAAAATTAATAGCACGTCTTGCCCACCAGAGAATACTATGCCCACAGCCAGGGAGGTATCATGGTAGGAAGTATCTCGAAGTCAAAGATCATCGCTGCACTTACAGTCATCGGGCTTTTCTTTCTCTTAGTTTTCCCGGTGACAAACATTTCCTTACCCCGGGCAGAAGCCCAAGACCACGATGTTTATATGAACGGCCGATCAGTCATGAATAGCTGGTTCGACTACTGGGGTGGAAATCCCGTAGAAAGAAATGGGTATACTCTTCATTACATGGAGCTCGATGGTGACCTTGGT
>SDBS01007353.1_pt1 | contig 10703 bp, 9 predicted proteins | sample 2277091 | NCBI WGS metagenome assembly SDBS01 (sample SAMN10404972, study PRJNA504765) | marine sediment metagenome | isolation source: marine sediment core GS10_PC15, 163 cmbsf | place: Arctic Ocean: Southern Knipovich Ridge | collected 2010 | reverse complement strand
GTAGATGGCCGCGTTCGCGATATCGACGGCGGTGTTGTGCAGCGCGGTAGCAGGCCTGCTGGCGGAGGCGTTTTCGTCGCCCCAATGGGCCGGCGAGACAGCCGCGCTGGTGCTGCTGGCGGCGGCGTGGGCGGGCGGCTTTGGCTGGATAAGCAGGCGATTCGAACGCCAAAGCGACGTAATCGCCGCATGGGCCGGCGCCTGCAGGGAGGACGGGCAGATCGAACTGGAATCGGCAGCCGTCTTTGCCCACGCGCTCCAGCAGGTGGCGATGCTCAACGGAATGCCCACAACGCAGCGCAACTGGCGGCATGGTTCAATCGCGGGACGGGTTGACTACCTGAGGCATCTGACCGCCGCCGGCGGCACTCGCCGCCAGATCGACCGCGTGGTAAGGCGCATCAAGATAGGGCTCTTGTGCGCCCTGGCGTGCGCAGCAATCATACTCACCGTACAGGCGGCGCTGGGAATGATGGAAAGGACACAACCGTGACTACCGATCAGCCCGTAGCAATTGTGACTGGAGCCTCCAGCGGCATCGGCATGGAAACGGCCATTGCATTCGCCAAGGCCGGATATGCCGTCGTGCTTGCCGCCAGACGCGAAAAACGCCTACAGGAAACCGCCGAAGCCTGTCGGAAGGAAAACCCGGACATACAGGCATTGGTCTGCCGCACCGACGTGACCGATTCGCAGCAGGTGGACGCCCTGGTGGCAGCCGCCATGGACCAGTTCGGGCGAATCGACGTGATGGTAAACAACGCCGGCTACGGGCATTTCTCCGCGGTGCACGAGCTCAGCGACGACGACATGCGAGCGATTTTCGACGTGAACTATTTCGGCGTGTTCTACGGATGCAGGGCCGTCGCGCCGGTGATGATGGCCCAGCGAAGCGGGCACATCTTTAACATGTCATCGGTGATGGGAAAGGTCGGCGCGCCCTTCCACGGGGCCTACTGCGCCACAAAGTTCGCCATCCAGGGGCTGACCGACTCGCTGCGGATCGAGCTTCGCTCTTACAACGTCCATGTCACCTGCGTTTGTCCCGCCCTGACGCAGTCTGAGTTCTCCCAGCACCTGCGGAACGCGGGGGCAAGGTCCGGCTCGCGAATCTTGAAACGCCTTGGCAGGAAGCCGTCCGGCCCCGTCGCCCGCAAGATCGTCAAGACAACAGGCAAATACAGGCCGAACCTGATCTTCACTGCCGGCGGAAAGTTCATGTCCTGGGCCGCGGCAACCTGGCCCGGACTGACGGACAGGTTGCTCATGCACTTCCGCAACGATCTGGCCCGGTCGATTGAAGAGACTTCCGGCCAGAACTGACGGGTGAAAATAAGAGAATCGACAGGGAGCCATCAGACACTACAATAACAACAACGAGCATGGCTAAAGGAGACGGGTCATGAAATGGATTCAAATGGTCCTGTTATTGGGTCTGTGCTGGTGCGTCAGCGGATGCATTAACATTCAGGCTCCGGTCCTGCCTAAGTTCGGCGGGGGCGACGGCAATGACAAGAAAGACAAGGACGACGAGCGGAAGGATAATTCTTCCAGCAGCCAACTGCCGGCTCCTCATCTGCCGACGACCGTGACCGGGACACCAGCGGCGGCGGCGACAGCGGCGACAGGTGGACGGACATCCTTGCCGGCGTGGCCGGGTCCGCGGTTCTCGGCCCCGGACAGGGCACCCTGTTTTATGCCTGCGACACCCTAGTGCACTGCCAAGGTCAAAAGCGTGGGTGGCACGGCTGGCTGGGGGCTGTGTTGTCCCGACTGCTTCAGCGCGAACACGGCTGGACAAGCCAGCCGTGCCACCCACAGAATCAATCTTGACGGTGTGCGCTACAGCGGGAGCAACAAAAGAGGGAAAAGAAGGACGACTGAAGGCTTCAAGGGCTTGTCTGCCATGGGGTTGTGGACGCGCCGCGGGATGTTAAAACCCTGTGGACAACCGGTGAAAGAACTGTTTAAGTGTTGACGCATGATATACTTATGGGCACTGAAGCATGGGGATGACTTGTGGGTAATCGTACGGCGTATTTTGGGGGTATATCCCTATAGTCCCGCCCCGGGGAATTGCCAATGACGCTTTCAGCAAGTGATTTTGAGTACCCTCTGCCCGAGGAATTGATCGCCCAGAGGCCGCTGCTGCGCCGCGACCACGCACGACTCATGGTGCTGCACCGCGCCGGCGGCGCCGCCACCCATCATGTCTTCAACGAACTACCAGCCCTTCTGCAAGCCGGTGACCTGCTGGTGCTCAACGACACTCGTGTGATTCCCGCGCGATTCTTCTGCCGCCGGAAAACAGGTGGACGCATTGAAGGCCTGTTTCTCAAGGAACTGAAGCCCGGAGTATGGCAGGTAATGCTCAAGGGCGCCGGTCGCTGCAAACTCCAAGAAACGCTGGAACTGATCGGACCCGCCGGCGACCGGGCCGCCGAGGTCACCCTGGCGGATAAGGCGGACGAAGGCATCTGGACAGTGGCGGTCCAGCCGGTGAGCCCGGCTGACCAAATCCTCGAAGCTGTGGGCAAGACCCCGCTGCCGCCATACATTCACCGCGGCGAGGACGATTGCGACGCCGATGATCGCGGCCACTACCAGACAATTTACGCATCCCGGCCCGGCGCGGTAGCGGCACCAACGGCCGGGCTGCATTTCACTGAAAAGGTCCTCGTTGCACTGGCCGCCGGCGGGATCGCCATATGCCGGATCACCCTCCACGTGGGAGCAGGCACGTTCCTGCCGGTCAAGAGCCGGCAGATCCCCCAGCACAAGATGCACTCGGAGCGGTACGAGCTTTCAGGTGAGGCGGCCGACGCGCTGAACGCCGCCAGAGACCGGCAGCGTCGCATCGTCGCCGTCGGCACTACCACCGTTCGCCTACTGGAAACTCTGGCAGCCGGCGGCGACCCGTTCACCCCCACCGCGGGCCACACCGACATCTTCATCTACCCCCCGGCCAAGTTCCGGGCCGTCGATGCCCTTATCACCAACTTTCACCTGCCCCGCAGCACACTCTTGATGCTTGCCGCCGCTTTCTGTTCGCCCGGGGACACCGCCGGCGTGCAGACGATTCTCGTGGCCTACCAGGAGGCGATCCGCCGTAAGTATCGCTTCTACTCCTACGGCGACGCCATGCTGATTGAGTAACGGGGACGGGTCAATCCTGTTCGGCACTCAAGTTGCACATGCGGCTTTCAGGCCCAAAGGGCCGAAAGACCCCCTGGGGGCAGGTCTTGGCCGGGCCCGTAAGTGCCCGGTATGGGTTGCCCCACGGAGGAGCCCCAGCGGGGCGACAGATGCACTCGGGTGTGTCTATCGCCCCGCTGGGGCTCTGGAGTTTTGATGCCACTTTCCGGGGGCTCACGCCCCCCGGCTAAGGCCTGCCCCCAGGGGGTCTTTCGGCCCTTCGGGCCTGTGAGCAAATCCGAGTGCCGAACAGGATTGGGACGGAGCAATAATCCCCGGTCGATTCAGTCGTTTCTTCGAATTGCCAGCGCGGTCGGGGGCGCTATCAGTTCCGCCAAGCCTACATCTGAGTCGCAGAAAGGCTGTTCACCTTTGCGGTACAGGACCACCAGGCCTATCATCTCGCCCTCGGCGGGGATCAGCGGCATGGCCAGGATGGTCACGCCGGGCAGATACTGCCTGATGGATTCACAAAACATATCCGCCTCTTCCGTGGCGTCCACAAGTGTGCACGCGGGATTGGTCAGGACGGCCTGTATTATCGGGCGGCTGAGTTCCTGGCAGAATGCAAGGTTGTCCGGTGCGGGCACGCCGAACCGCCCCACTATTCGCAGTTCCGCACTGGCGTCGCAGACCATGGCCACGCCGTAGACAGGCCCCGACCGCTCGATAATCACTCTAAACAGCGAGCGAAACACGTCATCGTCGTTCCTGGCGGACACCAGGTCGTTTTGATAGCTGATTACCATCTGCTGAAGGCTCAACTGCGAGCTGAGCGAGCGGTATGCCGTCGCCAAGCTGGCACAGGTCTTGTCGAGCTGGCGATGAATGTTCTTGCGCTCGATGTTGATCGTCCTGGCGAGGCGCCGAAGACGCTTGGTGCGCCTCCGACTGCGACGCACGTCAGTTTGCCGGTTAAGGGCCTCCTCAACGGTGTTCCTCAGCCTCACCAGGTCCAGCGGCTTGGTCATGAGTTCCACCGGGCGCCGCCGGGAGGCCTCCGTCAGCGTCTTGGCATCGCCGTAGCCGGTAATCACCACGGCAGGAATATCACCCATCTGGGAACGGAGAGCATCTATCACTTCCAATCCGGTGCAGTCGCCCAGCATGACGTCCATCACCAGCAGGTCCGGGCGCTTTCGGGTGGCAATATTGATGGCTTCTTTGCCGCTGCCGGCGGTGGTTACCTTGATGTTAGCGGCCCTCAAGGCCCTGGCGATCGCTTGCCGCAGTGCCGGCTCATCGTCGACAACAAGCACGTGTTTGCATTCCTCCTCGGACACGTTTTGCTCCTATGAAGCCCTCACACTCGAGGCAGTTGAACGTATACGGTTGTTCCTTCGCCTGGTTTAGACTTTATCCAGATCCGGCCGCCGTTATTCTCCACGTATCGTTTTGCCCTGGGCAGTCCCAGCCCGCGCCGTCTGCCGGCCTCCTGTGACGAGAAGAACGGCGTAAAGACGCGCCGCAGGGTCTTGTCATCCATGCCGGGGCCATCATCCTGTACCGCCAGCACCACCGCATTGTAAACCTCGTCCAATTCAGCAGTTACGCGCACTGTACCCGCGTCTTGTGCGGCTGTCGCGGCATTCATGATCAACTCCAGTATTACCGCGTGCATCTGCGTACGGTCCGCCATGACAGCGGGGACATCGCCCCCTATTTCTATATCGACACGAGCAGTCGCTGCTTGAGCATGATCCGAAGAAGAAAACGCCTCGCTCGCGTCCTTCAGCAGCGCGGGCAGATCCACAGCGGTTGGATTGGGCGCCGGCGGGCTCGCAAAGTCCATCAACTCCGTGACAATATCGCTTATACGCCGCGCCTGGTCCACGATCAGGCCCCACGCCTTCCGCTCTTCCTCGCTGCCGGCCTTCTCCCGCATCAACTGCGCCCTTCCGGAAACCACCGACAGCGGGTTATTCAACTCGTGAGCCGCTCCCGCCGCCATCTCGCCCACAGCCGTGAGTATCTTGGCCTCGGCCAGCGCCTCTTGCGTAGCCGCCAGCACCTGGCTCGCGCCGGCTAACTGCTCGCTGAGCTCTACTGCCCGCGACCGGCCCTGGACCATCGCCAAAGCCAGTCCCATCGCACCGGCAACATATTCGAGCACCGTATCGGTGCCATTGCCGTCTTGGCCCGATGCCGGAAGGAGCACGCCGCCTATCCACCGGCCGCCACACACCAACGGCTGATGGACACAGGCTGAAACATCAACCCAGTCGCTCAGCCCGTCGACTTCAGCGGGAAAATCCACCGGAACACCATTGCCCGCTGCGCTTTTCCCGGCCCCGCCTTCACTACCAACCAAAGACCGGAAGTTGAATGTTGCCCACTCGGGCTCAGGCGAACCATCGCACCGAACGGCGAATATGCCCCCTTCCGCCCACACCGTCGAGTAGGCGACCACCGGTTCGGCGGGCGTCGGGCCATGGCCTTGGGCCGCCGCCATCACACCTGCAACCCCCACCAGGACCTCGCAGATGGTCGCATCGCCGCTGAGCGCCGCGGTAAAGCTGCGAAGGTGCTCAAATGCCCTGGCCTGGGCGGATGTTTTTTCAAGACGGCCTCGCGCTTCATCATTCAACCTGCCCAACTCCGCATTGGCCTTCGACAGCGCCTCCCGGTAGAGCATTTCGCTGTCACCCGCGCCCATCGCCAGAAGGCTGCAGCGCCGCTCCAGGCGATCCGGGAGCGATTCGATCACAGCGGACACTACCGAAGGCGAAATCTCAAGCTGATCCGCCAACTGCTCGCTGGAACGGTGGAAGGCAAAATTCCCGGAAAAGCCCAGCCCCTGCTCGCGAGCTATGGTGTCGGCAAGGCCGACTATGCCGACTAATTTCCTGTGCGTAAGCGAGGGAGGAATTGCCTCTATGGGCTGATGGGCCAGCCAGATCGCGTTTTGGGCCGCCTCCGGCAGTCGCCAGTGCTCCGAGACTCTGCGCCCCACAACCGCATGGTCCATACCGATGACTTCTCGCTCGTAGTCGGCGATATTGCCGTTGTGGATTCTGGCCATCTCCACCGTACGGGCATAGCTCTTGGGCAAGCACTGCCAGAGCACCAGTTTACCGATGTCGTGCAGCAGCCCGCACGTGAAGGCAAGGGCCGCATCCGCCAATTCGGTCTTGTGGGCCAGATCGTCGGCCGCACATGCTACCGCCAGACAGTGTTTCCAGAACGCCGGGCAGTCCAGGCCCCCATCGGTAATGCCGCCGGGGCCACGCAACTGGAAGACCCTTGTACTCAGCATCACCGGGCGGATAGCACTGGCGGGCGTGCACTCGATTGCCTGGGTAACTGTATCGGCCGGGCCATACTCGCGATTGGCAAGCGACAGCAGCCTAGCCGTCAGCGAAACGTCAGAGCCGATCAGCAAGGCGAACTGGGACTCGGCTGCCTCACCGTCGCCCCGGCCAATGCCGATGATCAGCGACACCATTCGCGCGACGACACTGGGGAAGGTCGGCAGGGGCCCCAACCCGCGCACCATCATGTCCAACTGCCGCGGGGTAAGCTTGTCCTGTTGCCTAACGGTCTCTTCCATCGCTTCTGTCACGATGGCGGACTAGTCAGCCGGCAATCAACCCTTCACGAGTTCCACCATACGGTCAACGACGTTCTCGATGTTGAAGGGCTTCTTTATGAACTCGTCCGCCCCCGCCTCCATCAGATTATCCACCTCGGCGGCATTGATTACACCCGAGATTACGAGAATCTTTATGTGTGCCAGCTCCGGGTTATCACGGATCGTCTTGCAGACCACGTTGCCGTTTATATCCGGCAGCATGTAGTCCAGGATAACAACATCGGGACGGAACTGCTGGGTCAGCACGCCGGCGTCGTAGCCGGTCTCGGCCGTCTTGATCTCAAAACGACCGTCCCCACTGAGCACGTCAACGAACAACTCCACGATCTGCGGGTCGTCGTCCACCACCAGGACCCGGATCTTGTCGCTCTCAAGGCCCTCCATGGGGATCTTGTTGGCCTTCATGAACTTGATCAGCTCGTTGCGAGGGATCCGGCGGAACTTGCTGCCAGGCACCCGAAAGCCCTGAAGCTGACCGTTATCAAAACAGCGAATAATCGTCTGCTGCGAAACCTTGCAGATTTCCGCAGCCTCGCCCGTGGTATAAACAGCCTTGTGTCTCACGGTAGTCTCTCCCACACTCAGGACCAAGCCAAGCTGCACAACAGAAGCACGGATCGATACCCCTCTGATCGCCTAGTTCCAAGCCGTAACCTGTTGACCATCATGGTCAACTTGCTTTTCCCAAACACTACAACCCTCCAGTCCTATGTATATTAACAAATAGAACGCCAGAAGACAACTCCAGCAGAGGAAAATATCAGGAGAATAGAGGTATTGCGCAACTTGGAGTAAATTGAGCCGGCGGGGATGTTGAAAAACCCCCGAATGGCCGCGAACTTCGCGAATCCGCCGCGGCGGACCAACCCCGGCGCGCCGGGGTTCGTCTTTCACTCTCTTATTGGCTTTTACTATAGTTTTTCTGTTCGCGCAGTTCGCGTGGTTCGCGGCTATCGACTTTTTCAACAGGCCCCCAGCTCCTGGCCCGTGGCGTCCTCCGCGCACGAAAATAGGCATGAACGACTGTCCATGCCTATTGCACCTGCGTCACCGCCAAGCATCGATCAGCAATCATCCATTAGGAAAAAGATCCTCCAAAAGCCTGTCAACGGCAATCTCAAGCCGCTCGGGAGTCTCGTAGGTGCCAGCCACTATCTCCGCCTTCACGGCGGCTACCAGGTCCGTACGAACATCGGGTATCTCGCGGAGCTTCAAGGCGAGCTTGGCCGCAGTGGAAATCTCCACTGAGTCAGAAGCCTCATGTGCCCGACACACAGGCCCCCCTGGAATAACACCTCCTGTCGGCTCTGGAGGCTGGAGGCCCCCTAATCCTTGGACGCCAGTGACGTTCGCCATGTTACCCTCATCTCTCGGCCCGTCTCGATGCGATCACGGGCCAATTCGCTGGGCCGCAGTACAGTTCGGCTCATCCCTGAACACCGACCCACACCGCCGAAACACCCAAGCCTAACTGCGTCGTCTTGGTCAGGCGGTCGCCAATCCCATCTGCGACCAACTTAACCGTCTTATGCGTCCTTGCATTCGCGCTGTCTATCGCACTTATCGTCCTTTAACCCAGCCCCGCTTGAACGATTATGACTATTCTGACTATCTGTAAGACTCTTGCCATAAAGAGCTTACGTTAGCATTCCGGCCCGTCCAAAAAAACGTCGAAATTGTCTGCCGAGCCACCCCGCGCAATAATTCTCCACTCCGCTTAAGTTACCCAGTTTGTCAGCCTCAGGCACCTTCCTTTTCGTTGCGGAGGCATCGGCATTTGGTTACACAGTCTTTGATCGGCTTGCAAGATGGATCGCCAACACGGTGATGTCTGCCGGCGTCAACCCGCCTATCCTCAGAGCCTGGCCGAGGCTGCGCGGCTGGACCTGATCAAGTTTCTCCCTGGCCTCGTGCCGAAGATGAGATACCTGGCTGTACTGGATGTCCTCGGGGATCAACCTGCTGTCGAGGTCCTGCATCTGCCGGACCGTTCTGGCCTCCCTTTCCAGATATCCCGCATATCGCCCATCGATTATCAGCGACTCTATTGCCGGACGGTGTTCACGAATCAGTTGCAGCAGTTCGCTGCGCCCGGGCAGGTCAATGAGGCTCACGATCTTCTCGAGTGTAATCCCCGGGCGCCGCAGGACCTCACTGATCTTCTTGCCTTCCACACGAGTGTTTTCGAAAAGCGCCTGTGTCCTCGCAACGGCTCGGCGTTTGGTGCTGAACTCCTCCCATCGCCGGTCGCAGACCAGGCCTATTTCTCTGCCGATTGCGGTCAGCCTTCTATCGGCGTTGTCGGCCCGGAGACTCAGGCGGTGCTCGGCCCGGCTGGTGAACATTCGGTATGGCTCGGTGATGCCCCGGGTTACCAGATCGTCAATCATCACGCCCACGTAGGCCTGGTCGCGGCGCAGCACCATGGGCGGGTGTCCATCCAGCATCATTACAGCGTTGATGCCGGCGACCAGTCCCTGGGCGGCGGCCTCCTCATAGCCGGTCGTGCCGTTAATCTGCCCGGCCAGGAACAAGCCCCCCACACACTTGGTCTCCAGGGTAGCCTTGAGCTGGACCGGCGGAGCGTAGTCATATTCGATGCCGTAGCCGTAACGGACAATCTCCGCATCCTCCAGGCCGGGAACGTGGTGAATGATAAAATCCTGCATATCCTCCGGGACCGACGTGGTAATCCCGTTACAGTAGACCCAATTCGTCTGCCGGCCCTCCGGCTCGAGGAATACCTGGTGGCTGTCCTTGTCGGGAAATCTGCGGACCTTGATCTCGATGGAGGGGCAGTATCGGGGGCTGGTAGTCGGCAGCTGGCCGGTGTATATCGGCGCCCTGTGCAGATTCTTGAGAACGAACTCATGGATCTGTGGCGTGGTATGGGTAATCCAGCAGGGAACCTGATCGTCCGTGACCGTGTCATTGCGAAATGAAAACGGCGTCGGCGGGTCGTCACCGTCCTGTCGCGTGCACCGGTCGTAGTTTATCGACTCGGCTGCCAGGCGGGGGCACGTATCGGTCTTCAGCCTTGCGAGTTCCAGCCCACAACGCCGCAGTGAGTCGCTGAGGGCCTCAGCGCCCGCCTCGTCATATCGCCCGCCCGGCCATATCCTGGTGCCAAGGTGCAGCACGCCTCGCAGGAACGTGCCGGTGGTCACCACCACGGCGCCGCAAGCAAGCTCTGTGCCTTCGCGCGTTCGGACGCCAGCTACGCGGCTGTTCCTGGTGACGATCTCCGCCACCTCACCCGGTATGACCGTCAGGTTCTGCTGCCCTCCAAGGGCGTTCTGCACCCAGGCGGCGTAGGCATGGCGGTCGGACTGGCAGCGTGGCCCCCATACAGCCGGGCCCTTCGAACGGTTCAGCATGCGGAACTGGATGCCCGTGGCATCGGCGGCCAGGCCCATAAGCCCGCCCAAGGCGTCGATTTCCCGGACCATCTGCCCCTTGCCCACGCCTCCGATGGCCGGGTTGCAGGACATTTGCGAGATAGTGGCGGGATCGAGGGTTATCAGCGCGGCCGTCCTGCCCAACCGCGCCGCGGCGTGGCACGCTTCGACCCCCGCGTGTCCCCCCCCCACAACCACAACGTCAAAGTCGCGCATCACGGCACGTCAAAGTTAAAGTCCCCGAAATCAGGGCCCGGGCCTTGTGTTGCTATCCCAATCACCATAAGCACGATGAGCACCAAGCCCAAGACTATGCCGATACTCGACAGGATTATCCCTGCTATGCCCATCCCACAGGGGGCGTTCGCTCTCTTGGCCTGCCTTATGCCCACGATGCCCAGGATCAGACCTACCAACCCCACTACGCTCCCGACGCCATAGCAGCACATGCAGGGCATCGACGCTATCCCAAGTGTCAGGCTCGCAACACACAGTCCCTTGCCGGGGTAGCTCACCTG
>SDBS01007352.1_pt1 | contig 10703 bp, 10 predicted proteins | sample 2277091 | NCBI WGS metagenome assembly SDBS01 (sample SAMN10404972, study PRJNA504765) | marine sediment metagenome | isolation source: marine sediment core GS10_PC15, 163 cmbsf | place: Arctic Ocean: Southern Knipovich Ridge | collected 2010 | reverse complement strand
TTCTTTCTTTGATCTTGACAGAAAATCTTAATATAATAGTAAGATTCATTCGAGGGTTCAATTAATATAGCTTTATCAAGAGGGTTAAGAGCTTTTTTAAATTTCCCTTTTCTCATTAAAATCAGCGCTTTATTAAAATAGTCCTGAGCCTTTGCATTTTTAGTATTAATTGTTTTCAAATTGTTTGAATTTCTATCTTGATTTCTTAATTTATTATGATTTGTAATTTTATATTTGTATGAGTTTTTTCTTTTTCTTTTAGTCTTATATGCCATAATGATCTCCCAAATATGTAAGTTTTGATACTAAGATAATTAAAGAAGTATTGATATTTAAATTTTTGCTAAACTTGATTGTATCAACATACTGGAATTTAGTTTTGGCCATATGTTATATTTTGGCCAATCTGATTTTGGCCACATGTTATATTTTGGCCAGTTTTGATTTTGGCCACATGTTATATTTTTGTAAGAATCAAATTGATCAAATTTTGTAGTGGTAAATATTCACCATTTTGTTGTTTCTTAAAATAGGCATAATATATTTTAGTCTATATTTGAATTTTATGACGCATGGTTTGTTTGGGGGAAACTTTTAAGGAGATTATAGATATTTTAAAGAGGAATTAAATTGATAAAAAAAGGAAAATGGAAATCTTTTAAACTATCTAAATCCATCAAGGGAAGTTTGTTTATTTTCTTTAATACATTTAAATACTTTTTGAGCTTTTAAGGATTGAGAAAAACTTGGAATACCAAATACTTTCTCCCATCCAAAAAAGGGAATAATTAAGTATTCATTATTTTTAAGATCAATTTCATTCAACTTATTCTTAAACACAACACCACTTAGAACAAAAACTAAGAAAAATTCAGGATTTTTCTTTTTCACCAAATTCTTCTCAAGAATTATTTTCTTTATCAAAAGATCTGCTTGGTTTAAACTTTTTGCATAGATAAGTCTGAAGATTATTTTTTTCTTAATATCACAATGAACTACTAATTCAAACCTATGCACCTTATTATCATTATCCTTAAAACGATAATCAAATTTTATTTTTTCTTCAGGAATATTAAGTTCATTAATTAGGCTATTTTTTACAGTCTCTTTCATAAGGAGAATATTGATAAGTTTTATCTTTTGAATATCCTCAAATTCGTAATTTTCTACCTTATTATCATTGTATGGACTACCTTGTTTCCATATCTCTTCAAGATTAGAAGTATAGGCATAATTACTTTTAAATTTTTCAATGTTATCTGCTTGACGCATTAAAGCTAAACGTTTATTTATCAAATCAATATTCTGTGTGTCAAGTTCTATTGAAATTGAGTTTCGTTCCAATTGTTTAGCCACGATTGAAGTTACTCCTGTGCCTGCAAAAGGATCTAAAACAAAATCTCCTGGCTTCGAAGATGATAAGATAATTCTTGTTAATAGCTCAATTGGAGATTGCTGTTTGTGAAATCGTTCACCTTCCTTTGCAAAGAGTTTGTCATTATTTATTCGTATTGCCTCTTCTCCAGCAAAAAAACCGGATGTTAATTCTCTTATATCATCCCAAATATCAGTTACATACATACCTGTTTCTCTCTCATATTCATGCATAGCTAATAATGGGGGTTCATATCTCAAATTGTTAAATGTTAAGGGTTTACCTTTAGTAAAGAAGGCAATAATTTGAAATTTTTTACTGAATCTAATTTTTGAAGGAATAGCAGATGTCAATTTACTCCAAATGATTAAATTTTGGAAAGTCCATCCTGTTTCTCTTAAAGTTCTTAATACATATTCAGTATTTTTTTCTCTTTGCATAAAATAGATTGCTCCTCCATCAACAGTAAGTTCATAAATCTTTTCAATTACCCTTTCCATCCAATTCCAGTATTCGTCCTGTGGCATACTATCCATGTGACTATTGTATTTTTTTCCTTGATTAAATGGAGGATCTAAGAATGTCAAGTGAATACCTTTAAAAAATTGTTTATCTTTTAAGGAGAGTAGAATTTCTTCACAATCTCCTTTAATAACTTCATTAATCATTTTTTATGCTCTTTTATGAGTTTTTTTAACTATTCTTATTTATTCGCCTTTTGGTTGTGTCCGTTACAAATGATTTTTCTGCCAACCAAGCTAATACAATGTTTCTGACAATGTCTGCGTCGTTATCGCCCATTTCACCTCTTAAAATTTCAATCATCTTCCATTGTTTTTCTGTAAATGAAACTTGTACTCTTTTAGATTTTACCATTTTGTATTCAATTTGTGTATATTTTGTGTATGAATATAAGTTGATAATACTTATTAAAAGAATGTTTCCATTATGTAATAAAAATTATTATTAACATCTTATTTTAATAAAAAATTTTAAAACAAAATTTTGATTGAGACTCAGGATTTTTTATAACATATTGTATCTGATTTGTATGAATTTTGTGTCCAATATAACTCATTCTAAACACGATAAAAAGATTTATCTTTAATCATTATAAATATAGGCATAAATCCGTTAAAAATTTTGATCATTATAAGATCTAAGTGAAGTCATATCACGATTATCTAATTTTAGATTATGAATTCAAATATTATTTAGCAATTATGGGTGAATAGTTTGCCAAGGAAGTCAATAGCGAAAGGAAAGAATCTAGGTATAAAGTATGAAGAGAAGATAAACAAGATATTAAAAGTTAAAGAACTACAACTTGAATCTACAACCTCAGCAGGGGCTTCAGATGCTCCTGATGGGTATTTCTGGTATAATCATGTGAGATACCCAATCGAATTAAAACGACAAAACGCTGATTTTGCTCAAGTAGAACTACGGTGGAGTAACAAAACTGGTTTTTATTACTCTGAAAAATCAAAAAATCCCTATTTTGTAAATTTTTTAATGAATATTACGAAATTTCTGGAAGAAATCAATAAAATTTGGACAGAGTTACCAAGAAAGTATACGAGTGAGAAGTTAGCTCCTGAAGATAGGCACTGGGATTTGGATCATTTCAAAGATATAAAAAAACATATAGATATTTCATATATCGAACGATTTTATAATTTGAAAGAACCTCCTGTTTATTATATTCAAATTCAAAATAGAGGGTTCTACTTTTTAGGGAAAGATATTGTTAATCTTGGAATACCAAGAATTAATGGCAAACCCTATCTAAGAGCACGAATTAAAACAAGGTCTGCAACAAGAAACAAATGGGGGTTTTTAGTTGCAATTAAAATGCCTGGTATTAACCCTTCAGCATATGACATAGAGGAATTAGACAATCGAAAATTTCCCTTTCCTGAAGGTTCACATATAGATGATAAGCAAAAATCAATAAATCATTTTGTTTGAATTCCAAAAAACTAAAGAGATTGGTTATTAGAATGAAAATTTTTGAATTTAGTAATAAAGCTATTGAGAAAATTAGAATGAATTAGAAAAAGCGAAAAATATCTCTAATTGAAATGTAATAAAAAGCCATTATCTAGTTATTAAATTCTAATAATTCTTTTAATTGTTTAGTTTTTAAGATTATATCTAAAAAATATAAAGTGTACAATTATTCTTACCGATTTGAATTTGTGCCTATTTCCAATAATTTAACTGAATTTGAAAAAAAGTTATCGAATTTAGAATTAATTAGATATATTGAGAATCCTTCACTTTTTCATAAGGAAACAGCTTACTTAAAACAAGTTGATGGAAAAAATAGTTATTACTATTTATATTCAAAAATAAAATCTAATGATTTTAATAAAGGTTCAGGATATTTAACTCATGGATTTGGTTTTTATAGAGGCAGTTTTCATGGACAAATGATTCGAGGATTAATAAATTATTGTAATTTGGACACTAATGCAACGGTTTTAGATCCATTTTGTGGATCAGGCACTTCTCTAATTGAAGCAAATCTCTTAGGATTTAATTCAATCGGAATTGATATAAACCCAATAGCATGTTTAAATAGTAAAATCAAGACAGAATTATTAGATTGTAATGTAGATAATCTGCTAAAAGATAATAAGAAATATTTTAATCTAACATTTTTTGATGATTTTATTATTAATTTAACAGATTTTAGGCAAATTTTAGATATAGAACAGAAAGATCGTTTTTATTTGTTTATATTTTTACGAGCTTTAGCATATGAAAAACGTTTTTCAATTGATAAAGAAATGAGCTTTAAGAGAATATATCTCAAATTAATTAATATATTAAAACTTCTTGAAAATTTAAAAAGGAAGATTAGTTTAGATCTTGGTAATTCTAAGATCTTTTTCAATGATAGTCTATTAGAATTAAAAAATATCAGAAATCATTCAATAGATGCAATAATAACCTCGCCACCTTATATTGATTTAATTGATTATATACGAGAAGATTTAATATCAATCAATCAATTATTCAATAACGAAGAAATTGAATTGATGAGGAAAAAATCAATTGGGAATAAATTTGATAATTCTATAATAACTGAGAAGCTTTATTTGAGCAAAATCAATCTATTTTTAAAAGAATCTGTTAGAATATTGAAACCTAATAAAAGCTTTATTTTAATTATTAATAACTATAAAAATATGAAAGCAAAATACGAAAAGCTCATTTTTGCGAACAATTTTAGTATTGAACGGGCACTTAAAAGAAATGTTGTAAATATTAAGAAAAAAAATAATATTGAATTTGTTTATTTTTTAAAATCTAACATACAGGCTTAAATAAGAAAAGATTAATTAGAGGAATAGATATAATATTCATTTATTAATGCTTATTACATCTTATAAGATAATATCAAGTCCCTTTAATTCTAACTTTTTCACGTTTTCTGGTATTGTTATCCAGTGATTGGCTTTTAAGTGTAAGGATTTAAGTGAGTATAGATTTTCTATAGTTTTGGGTATACTTGTTAAATCATTATTGCTTAAATTAAGGTTTTTTAGCATCAACATGTCGCCAATTGAATCTGGAATTGTCTTTAATTTATTTGAGCTAATATTGAGATTTTTCAATTTAGGAAGCAGTCCTATCGCATTTGGCAATGTTTCAAGGTTATTCAATCGCAAATCCAGGTATTCAAGGTTAGAAAGGAATCCAATCTCTTTCGGTAAGTGTCCAATATTGTTTCTCCTAAGTGATAAATGTTTAAGAAATTTAAGCCTGAGAATTTCTTGCGGAAAGTCCTTTAATCCGCAATTAAAAATACTTAATCCAGTGATGTCCTCTCCTTCTTTTATGTAACAAGCAGAAGATCTGTCAAATTTCTGTTTCAAGGGGATAAGTTTATCAATTAGTTTTTCAAGGGAGTGTATTATGTTTTTTTCTGTATAATCCTCATCAGAGATGCCAGCCTTTTCAGAGTATTCATTTATCTTGTCCAATTTAGGTAAGGGTTCACCACACTTAGAACAAAACTGAATCTGGGGTGAACAGAGAGAGCTACAATGGGGGCAAGGTACTTTTACAACTTTATGCTTAAAAAGGCTTTCTTGGGCCTTCACTTCCTTTGGGATACCCATCATCCCTGCTTTCAAGTGTAAGAATTCTTCATATTTCCCAATTTCTAAATATCCTTTATCTTCATAAGTACCGAATATTGCCCGTAAATTTTCATTTCCTTTAGAAAATTCTTCTAAAAATTCAATTTCTGCAGCATTTAATAAAGTATCACCTTGCTCCTCAGCTTGGTTAATGTAGAGATGGAGCCAATAATATTGATTATTAGATAAATAATTCTTTAGTTTATAATGGAGCAGGAATGATGCGAAAAATTCATGTTTCTTGGCAAATGCTTCTAGCCATTGGAATTCTCTATCAGATAATTCTTTCATCTCGTAATAATTAAGAAAAAATGATATTAAATTCTATATATTGAGATTATAATAAAATTAGATCGACAAATTAGCGTATATTTGACATTCTAACCCAATAGAGGAAAAAAGTGAACATTGTTTTAGAAAATAGATATTATTATCATAAATTGAACATTGTTCCTACAGATCAAAACTGAAAACTAATTTATTTATTGATTTTTACAACTCAATATTTTACCGGAATTTCACATCCAATTTTTCGTTTTACTTCAGAGTTTATGGCTCTCATTGAGGACCTCATTTTTTCTTGTATTTGTTTGTTTCTAATTGTTACTGGCAAAATTTCAAGGTTTTTTATTAGGAAAAATGATTCTGGAATATTTACTATAGGGTTACCAAGTAAAATAAGTTGTTTGAGTGAAACCATAAATTTAATCCATTGAGGAAGTGATTCAATATGATTGTAGCTCAAATCAAGATAATTCAGCGAAGTAAATAACTGTAGATCTATTGGAATAGAAGATAAAGCACAGTAATTAAGCTTCAAGGCAATAATATGCTTATCTTTGGCAATAAATTCAGGAATTCGGCTCCAGTAATGTATAGATTTAAGTTTAAATTCGGTTGTGGCAATAATTTCTTTTCCAATTCTTCTCTCGATAAAAGATAATCCCTCTATTTCTTCTGGTTTTAAATTATTGCGAATTAATTTTGATTTTTCTCTTCTTTCATCGCTGATTTCTTCTTGTTTTATTCTATCAAAACAATCGCAGCAATAAAATTGAATATAAGGATGGTTCCATAATTTAGATAATCGTTCTTTCTCTAAGTCTCTATTTCGTTCATAGATTTCTGTAAAACTAAGTGTTTTTTTACAATCCCAGCATCTCCTTGAATGAGCAGAAAGTGGGATTTCGACCAATTTTTTTTTCATGCTTTCAATGATTGAGGGTTTAATGATCTTGGTATTTATTGATTCTAAATGAGAAATTTCAGTGTTTATTATATTTAAATATTTGTCTAATGCAGAAATTTTGTGAATTATTTGTGTATGGTATTGTTCAATCTTTACTGAAATGTTTGAATACATTGATAGAATCTTTTCAACGTTAGCACAAATATTATTAAATTTCTTCTCATGATCGTTTTCGTCTGACATATATTGAAGTTTTTCCGCCATTTTTTTACTCTATTTTAGGATCCTCATATCCACATATTTTACGCGAGTTAACCTTTATATTCAATTGGATTTTTTTTATTTTTGCTCTATAGGTCACGTACTTAAATTAGGATTTAAATAACTTATTGAGATAAACAAAGCAATTATTTAATTATAATTGAACAAAAGGCTTTAACAAATCACATTCATGTACTTATATGATTTTTATTAGCTCAATTGATGTATATACAATAAATTAGCTATAAATTCTATCTTTTCAAATCATCTATAGATTCTATTAATAAAATAAGAAAATATTAATTTCAGTTTGGCTCCTCCAAAAAGACACTTTTATATTGAAACTTCAGAAAACAAAAAACTAATTGGCTTATTAATCTGTTTATTTTGGAGGGGAGAGTACAATTTCGATGCTTGAGACATTGTTGCTTCGTCCATTTTCTCCTTCTAATTGTTCAGTGCTTATTATTATATCCTTATATTCTGTACCTTTCAAAAATCTATTTTTTAAAATCTCACATACATCAACAGCATGGGAGATTGCCCTTCCTCTTGCTTTAACGGTACAATCTACACCTTTATTAAGGACCATCATAGTTGCCATCACGTAATTCATAGTAGGACGGCGACCAACAAATACAGCGTTTTCATCGCGTGACATGTTTATTTCCTCTTTGATATTTTTTTGTTGTATTTATTTATTTTTAAATATACTATTTTTAAATATCTTAGAATTTTTTTATTTTTTATTATTATTAAATGAAAATTTAAGTTATTTATCTACTCAACTACATGATTTAAAAGTATTTAAATTTTTAGAGGGTAGGGAATGGCTTTGGACGGTATAAATTCTAAAAAATTAAATTTAGAATAAAGGTTATTATAACATAGAGATTAGATTTCTAAAGATGTTTAAAAATGAAAAGTATTGATTCAGAATTAACACTAGAAGAGAGAAAGATTTTAACATATCTTTTAAGTGAATACAAATACCGAAATAAATTTCCTGATGTTCAAGAAACTATAGGAACTTTGAAATTAGACTATAATGAGAAAATAGAGGAAAAATTAATTCGCCAATTTGTTAGAAGAGGCTTTCCTCAGGTTGGATTGACACAAAACCAAGAACGTGTTTTCAATTATATTATAGAACAGTATTCAAAATATGATATTATTCATACTTACAATGAAATTAAAAAGGAATTAAATATACTACCTAAAGATCTAGAGGAAATTATTACTAAACTTGAAACGATAGAGGTAATTTCTAGAAAAAAAGATCCTGAAGAAAGATTAATCCCACGAATCTCTAAAATTGGATACGATCACAAAGTTATATTAAAAGATGGAAGAATTCTTAAACCAATTGAAGCTGCATGCGTAATTGATGCCTTAGGTCTTCCTTTTACTTACAATCAAGATGCTACTATTTTTTCAAAAGATCCAATTTCTAAGCAAGAAATTAAGATTGAGATTAAAGATAAACGAATTTCCTTCCAGCAACCTGAGAATTTACTCGTCCATCTTGGATCCCAATGCTCTACTATTCTATTCTTTACTTCTCCTGAAAATCTTAAAGAATGGAAGAAACAAAATCCAGTTCAAAAAGGCAACATTATTAATATGGAGCAAGCATTAATTTTAGCCCGAAAAATCTTTGAAAATAGACTAGATATAGATTATGTTCGAAGCCGCTATAATTCGATGGATCAAAATCAAAAGAATATTGAATGGAAAGATATTCCATCAGATAATAACAGGAATAATTGTTGTAAATAAAAAAAATTTAAAAAAATTAAAATTGTTTCAAAGTGAATAGTCGGGTTTAATTAATTATTAATTATTCCTAAACAGAAAAAGCCTTATTTATTTCATTCAGTAATAGGAGAGAAGATTGGATTCCTAAGTCTAATGTAACTCCTGAATTTATTTCTAATCGAAATGGATTGGTTTTTTTTTACCTCTTATTTTTTGTAGAATGCTTCTAACCATTGGAATTCTCTATCAGTTAATTCTTTCATCTCGTAATAATTCCCACAGTTCGTATTATATGGGGAAAAAACCTGGAATAAACAAAATTACTCCAATTACAAGAAGAAGAATAGCCCATTTAGGAAAAGAATTAGTCTTATAAGTTGAATATCCAAAAATAAGAAATTCTAAAACATAAATATATTATTATTATCGCTGATGGCGAATACAAATCAATGATCAGAATAACAATCTAAAAAGATTGCAAAAGTGCCCCCTTTACTATTACATATGGAATTTATGGTTGTATAGTAGATATTAATCATGTTGTATATTAGGATGTTATTGGAAGACAATTACACATTTAATTCATTATAATTAATTATATTATTATTTTCAAAGTTATTTTAAATAGATATAAATAGTAATATATTTATAATAAGATTTTCACTTAATACATATGACGCAAAAAACTATATCTTTAAACGAAAAAGCGTATAAGAAACTAAGGAAATTTAAGAAATCTAAGGAAAGTTTTTCTGATCTCATTATTCGGTTATGCGATACGAAAGAAAAAGAAGAGAAAGAAGATATTCTCCTAAAATATGTAGGATTATTTAAAGATAATTCTGCTGATTGGGAAAAAGTTGAGAAAGAAATTCAAAAAGAACGAGACCGCCATTTAGTTTCAGAGGAAAGTTAATGATTTGTTTATTAGATACGAATATATTAATTGGAATTCTCCGCGAACACAAACCAATAGTATTAAAATATAATCAGTTGACTAAAAAGCAACAAGATAAAGGAATAACATCGTATACTATTGCCGAACTATATGAAGGTGTTAATAGAGTAGAATCATTGAAGAAGATGGAAGCTCAATTAAAGCTTTTAGGAATTCTACTAAATGATTTCGAAAGGCGAAATAGAATTTTTTCTTTATCTCGTAAAGAAGCAGAAAAATATGCAGAACTAAAAATAGCCTTGGAAAAAAAAGGAACTCCGATTCCTATTATTGATCTATAAATAGGAACAATTGCAATTGTTAATAATTATAAATTTATCACATCTGATAAAAAACATTTTCAAAATCTGGAAGATATTATTCCAAAATTCAATATAGAATATTGGATTTGATAGAATACTCTAATATTCGCCTTAATTGAAAATGTACATCTTGAAAAAATTATGGTGTAGAGTGAAAGTCTCAATATCAAAATGCAGGTCATTATCACTATAAAAAACTAATTAATCGAATTAAAAAAAAAATGATAATATTGTTTCTAAACTTGTTTATTAGATATTTTTCCTTGAGTGAAAAGGGAAAAAAAGTAAATTTGAAAATAATACCATCTTTTTTGCAAAAAGATGGTCTTTTTGTATTATTATGTATCAGAAAGTTGTTGTTCCCTCGAGAAAAAAACCTAGCAATGAAAAGGAGTATTTTGAAATCTTAAGCAAGGCTGTTTTTAATGCAGGATTCTCATATCAGGTTGTAAACAGGAAATGGGAAGGGATTAAGGAAATTTTTCATGAGTTTGACCCCAAGATAATTTCGAATTGGACGATTGATGAAGTTTCAAACGCTATGGAGTCTCCGAGAATAATTCGAAATTCGAGAAAAGTCAACGCAATCGTTTCCAATGCTAAAGTATTTTTAGAAATTCTTGAAAAACACGGTTCTTTTAAGAATTATTTGAAATCTTTTAAAGAGAGACCTTATGAAGAAAGGCAAGAGATTTTATCGAAGCAA
>SDBS01007351.1_pt1 | contig 10703 bp, 10 predicted proteins | sample 2277091 | NCBI WGS metagenome assembly SDBS01 (sample SAMN10404972, study PRJNA504765) | marine sediment metagenome | isolation source: marine sediment core GS10_PC15, 163 cmbsf | place: Arctic Ocean: Southern Knipovich Ridge | collected 2010 | reverse complement strand
ATACCACATAATAGTATACCACGACACCAGCGAAGACAATGCTGTCCATGCGGTCGAGGACGCCGCCGTGCCCGGGAAGCAGCTTGCCTGAGTCTTTGACTCCCACTTTGCGTTTGAAAAGGGACTCTACGAGGTCGCCCAATTGCCCAAAAACACTGACCAGGAAGCCCAATAGTATTGCCTGCCCCCAGTTCAGATGAGTGCTGAGACTGAGGGGAGTGGGCAGGACAAAAAACAGGCTAACCAGGACAGCCCCGAAGACTCCAGCGACAGCCCCTTCTCTGGTCTTACCGGGGCTGATTCGTGGGGCAAGGGGGTGCTTACCTATTGCCCGGCCAACAAAGAAGGCGGCGGTGTCAGAAGCAAAAGTGACGAACAGAGCAAGAAACACCCAGTTACTCCAGTCTCTGTCTCCATCAAGACCTCTCAGAGATACCAGGTAGCTCAGGAGCCAGCCCACATAGAGAATTCCGACGATTGTCCACGCCCAATCGGTAAAGACGCCCTTCTTCCGGCGACGAACCAGGAGCCAGATTAAGGATAGTATCATAGCCGAAACGAAGAGAAGCGGTGCCAGCAGGTTGGGGTCAAGGTGAGGACGGAGAGTTGCCAGTATGTCCGGATTGCGGCTGAGAATGATGAGCAGGGTCAAGGTCAGGCCAAAGAAGGTGAGAGGGACCCCCTTTGAGGCACTGACCAGACGGTAGAACTCAAAGATAGCCAGCATTCCCCAGAGAATGATAAATATGGTGAACCAGGGCTCACCAAGCCAGACAATAGCAATAAGGAGAGGGATACCCCACAGCGCGGTTATCAGCCTTTTTTTGAGCATGGGAGCTGTTATAGTCCACCAAAGCGTCTCTTCCGCTGACTGTAAGCAAGCAGGGCTCGGTCAATATCCTTCTTACGAATGTCAGGCCAGAGAACCTTGGTGAAGTGATATTCGCTATAGGCTGTCTGCCACAGCAGAAAGTTGCTTTGGCGGGTTTCATCGCCGGTGCGAATCAGCAGGTCAACATCAGGCATGCCCACGGTATAAAGATAGTTATTGAATGATGCTTCATCTATCTCCTCGGGCTTATTGCCGTCAGCCATGAGACGACGCACTGCATCAACAATCTCAGCCCGCCCGCCGTAATTGAAGGCGACATTGAGTATCATTCTGTCGTTGTCTTTAGTAAGCTCTACCGCTCTGGTAATCACTTGCTGTAGATTCTCCGGGAGTTGGTGGAGTCGGCCGCTGTGACGGAGACTGATGTTCCTCTCGTGAATTTCCGGAAGGTACCTGCCGATGAACTCTTGTAATAGCTCAAACAGACCCTGAACCTCAGTTTCGGGGCGGGCCCAGTTCTCCGTGGAGAAACCGTAAAGGGATACGTATTTTACCGGGTATTCGTTGAGGTAGCGGACCATTTTGTACATGTTCTCTGCCCCGGCCTGGTGGCCATGAAGTCGGGGCAATCCGCGCTTTTCTGCCCATCTACCGTTGCCGTCCGGTACAATGGCTACGTGGGTGGGGAGTCGTGTGAATTTCTTGGGAGTTGGTGTTTCAGCCGTCATTTTGTCATCCGTTATCAGGCAGTAAGGGGCAGGACTAGACCTGCATAATTTCTACTTCCTTAGTCTGCCCGATTTGTTCAATGTTAGCGATGAAGCTATCGGTAAGTTTTTGTAGCTGGTTCTGGATACGCTTGTGCTCGTCCTGTGATATATCCTTGTTTTTCTCTGCCTCTTTCAATGTATCCATGGCATCACGCCTCAGGTTACGTATCGCTATTTTGCCCTCTTCAATCTTTCTTCGCACTACCTTAATCAGGTCCTGTCGGCGTTCTTCGGTGAGTGGGGGGATACTTATCCGAATTACACGTCCGTCACTAGCTGGATTAAGCCCCAGGTCAGATTTCAGGATAGCCTTCTCAATGCTACCTATACTCCCTCTGTCCCAGGGCTGAACGATGAGTAGCCTTACTTCGGGTGCGGAGATGCTGGCAAGTTGATTAAGAGGGGTGGGAACACCGGCATATTCTACGCTAAGGTGTTCTACCAGGTTGGGCGTGGCGTGACCGGTGCGGATAGTGGCCAGTTCTTTCTGCACAACCTCAACCGATTTCCGCATCTTTTGCTCAGTGTTCTGCAAAGTCTGGCTAGCCATTTTCCTTCTCACTGGTAACTATCGTGCCGATAGGCTCACCCATTACGGCTCGTTCTATACTACGGGGGGAGAGAAGGTCGAAAACAATGATGGGCAGCTTATTCTCCATGCATAGGGAGAGGGCTGTGGCGTCCATTACTTCGAGGCGCATGTTCAGAGCTTCCATGTAGGTGAGTTTGTCAAACTTCCGCGCGTTTTTATTCTTGCGGGGGTCGGCGTCGTAGATACCATCGACGTTGTTTTTGGTCATCAGCAGGGCTTCGGCGTCTATTTCCATTGCTCTTAGCGCCGCGGCGGTATCGGTGGTCATAAATGGGTTGCCGGTGCCGGCAGCGAAGATAACCACTCTGCCTTTCTCCAGGTGGCGGATGGCGCGCCGTCTGATGTAAGGTTCGGCCACCTGCTGAATGGTTAAGGCTGTCTGGGTTCTAACAATTGCTCCCTCCCTTTCCAGTGCGTCCTGTAGCGAGAGGGCATTTATCATGGTAGCCACCATGCCGGCGTAGTCGGCGGTGGCTCTGTCCATTCCCTGCTTCTCGGCTTCGGCGCCACGCCAGATGTTGCCGCCACCAACGACAATAGCAACATCCACCCCTAGCTGCGTTACCTGCTGAATCTGCTTGGCTACCTTGGTGGAGACAGTGGGGTCAATACCGTAATTTGCTCCCCCGCTAAAAGCCTCACCACTGAGTTTGAGCAAAACCCGCTTATATTTGGGAGTAGCCATTTTCTTTCTTTACAAGTCCCCCATCAGTGTAATCTGGAGGTCATTCGTTAGTAGCGCCGCTTGTCTCCAGGTCGGTTACGTTTTCCTCTGTTTGTCCCACTTCAAACCTGGCAAATCTGCTTACCTTGATGTTCTCTCCGACTCTGGCGATGGCTTCGTTAATAACATCCTGGATGGATTGTTCGGGGTCTTTGATGAAAGGCTGAAGAAGCAGGCAGACCGTTTCCGGTTCCGAATCGTCTGCTTCGGGGATTTGTTCTTCGGAGACAAATTGAGGATTCAGGGCCGCTATCTGCATGGCAAGATAGTGAGCCAGTTCCCTGAATTCATCAGTACGAGCGACAAAATCGGTTTCACAGTTCAATTCAATCATGGCGCCAATACGGCCGCCGGTGTGGATGTAGGTTTCAATTAGCCCTTGAGAAGCTGAGCGTGCCGTCTTTTTCTCCACCATATAGATGCTTTGTTGCTTCAAGAACTCGACTGCCTTTTCCATATCTCCCTTTGTTTCAATAAGGGCATTTCTGCACGCCATAATGCCGGCGCCAGAATGGTCTCTCAGTTCCTTTATCAGGGCTGTTGAAATTTCCATTCTATCTATTCATCATCCGGGGTGAAAACGAGAGGCTCAGTGTCTGGTGCAGCCCCCGTTTCTTCGGGGATTTCCTCCTCTCCTTCCTCTGTTGACTCTGCTACCAGACCAGTTCTTCCTTCGATAACTGAGTCGGCGATTTTACTGCACACCAGCCTGATGGCTCTGATGGCGTCGTCATTAGCCGGGATAGGATAATCTATATCGTCAGGGTTGCAGTTAGTGTCCGCTACGGCGACAACCGGTATCCCTAGCCGTCTGGCTTCAGCCAAAGCGATGCCTTCTTTGGAGATATCAATGATAAACATAGTATCGGGCAGGCTGGTCATCTCTTTGAAGCCAGACATCTGTCGATTCAGGCGTGCGATTTTCTCTTCAATTTTCAGGACTTCTTTCTTGGGTAGCCGGTTGAAGGCTCCCTTGTCCTGCTGGTCTTCGAGACGGACCAGGTAGTCAATACGGGACTGAATGGTACTAAAGTTGGTCAGGGTGCCACCTATCCAGCGCTGATTGACATAATACATCCCACAACGCTTGGCCTCTTCTTCTATCGATTCTTGAGCCTGTTTCTTGGTACCGACGAAGAGGATGTTTCCGCCTTCACTTGCCACCTGTTGAACAAACTCGCAGGCCTTGTATAACATACTGGCAGTCAGCTCCAGGTTAATGATATGAATGCCATCGCGCTGGGTAAAGATGTAGCTCTTCATACGAGGGTGCCAGCGACTTGTCTGATGCCCAAAGTGAGCTCCGGCCTCTAATAACTGTTTTATTGTAACGCTTTCGGGCAAATTCAAACCCCTTTCTAGATTATTAAACAGTATACCATACCCCTTGCTGCACAGCAATAGCACAGCACCAGTAGAGAACATATACAGTAGCTGTCTATCTTGATGAGGATACGTTTGTTGGAAAATAGGGAAAATTTGCCTGGCAGGGGGTTGACAAAGTTTCCTCTTATGGTAGAATGTAGGAAAACGGTTACCTATGGTAGTTTTGAGACGATGATTGGTTCGGAAACACAAGAGGTTGAGAGGAAGGTTGTCTCCATCCTGAAGGTCTTGAACGACTCTCAGGAGCCGGTGGGCGCAAGGGTTATTGCTCATCGCTTGAAGGAATACGGGATTGAGCTGGGAGAAAGAGCGGTACGTTACCACCTCAAGCTGATGGACGAGCGGGGCCTAACTCAACTGGTGGGCAGAGATGGGAGGCTTATTCTGGCGCCGGGGGTTGAGGAACTGAAGAGTGCCCTGGTCAGAGATAAAGTGGGTTTTGCTCTCTCAAGGATTGAGTTGTTAGCTTTTCGTACTGATTTTGACCTGGATAAGCGTGTCGGTTCGGTTCCGGTAAACGTCTCCTTTTTCCCGGAAGCAAAATTCAGTAAAGCACTACAGGTAATGAAGCCTGCTTTCGCGCAAGGGCTGTGTGTTAGTAACCTGGTGGCGATAGCCCGGGAGAGAGAAAATCTCGGTGAGTTAATTGTTCCTCAGGGAAAGGTGGCGATGGCTACTGTCTGTAGCATTGTGGTAAATGGCACTTTACTTAAGGCTGGCGTCCCCATGGATTCCAGGTTCTCCGGCATTTTGCAGATACGAAATGGTAAACCGCTGCGCTTTGTCGAGCTAATTGAGTATGCCGGCTGTTCCCTGGACCCTTCCGACGTATTCATCAGGGCGGGGATGACTTCGGTAACACAGGTAGTAAAGAAGGGCGAAGGGAAAATACTGGCTACCTACCGGGAGATACCGTCCCTCTGTCAACCGACAGTGAAGGAAGTGGTGGCGAAATTGAAAGGGGCAGGATTAGGGGGGCTGCTGGTAATGGGAAACCCCAGCGAAACAGTGTGTGAGACTCCGGTGGAGCTTAATCGAATCGGAGTGATTCTGGTTAACGGTCTGAATCCGGTAGCGGCTGCTGTGGAAGCTGGCCTGGAGGTGGAAAACCACGGCATGAGTATGGTCATGGAGTATCGAGACTTAGTAAATTTTGAGGAGGTTGCCGGGTGAAAGAGATAAAAGTGATACCCTGTCTTGATGTTAAAGAGGGCAGAGTAGTCAAGGGTGTAAAATTTGTTGACCTGCGGGATGCCCGGGACCCGGTGGAGGCAGCGCAAGCCTACTGTCGGGAGGGGGCTGATGAACTGGTCTTTCTGGATATCTTTGCCACTGTTGAGAACCGGAAAACGAGACTGGAGTGGGTAAAACGGGTGTGTGAGGTGGTCACTGTTCCCTTCGCTGTGGGAGGTGGTATCGGCAGTATTGAGGATATGAAAGCGTTGTTTGATATTGGCGTGAATAAGGTATCAATCAATACCGCGGCTGTCAGAAATCCGGGATTGATTGCGGAAGCGGCCAAGGAATTTGGTCGAGAAAAGCTGGTGGTAGCTATTGATGGCAGGAAGAATCCTTCAGGTAGTAGCTTGCCCAGACTTGAGGTGGTCGTCAGGAGTGGTGAGGAGTCCACCGGAATGGACATAGTTGATTGGGCAAAGAAGGTTGAAGAGCTGGGCGCTGGAGAGATTTTGCTCACCAGCAAGGATGCTGACGGCACGAAGGACGGATACGACCTGGAAATGACGAAGGCGGTTGCCGAAGCAGTGACGATACCGGTTACCGCTTCCGGAGGAGCCGGCAAATTAGAACACCTTTATGATGCCGTGGTAACAGGAAAGGCGGCGGCGGTTCTGGCGGCTTCAATCTTTCATTTCGGGGAAATATCCATACCTCAGGCGAAGGAATACCTTAAAGACAGGGGAATACCGGTAAGAATGTGAAAGGGACGCATATCTTAAAACAAATCACAGAAATGAAGATATATTAAATAGAAGGAGTTTAAGAAGATGAATCTACGACGACCAAATGCAAATGATGCTACCAGGACTGCTAATCGGTCCAGGAGTGTAGTGCCGATGAGTGGTCTGTGCAGTCGGTGCATTGACGGCTGCACGGGCAACTGTGAAGTGTTTAAGGCGACCTTTCGTGGCAGGGAGTTGATTTATCCCGGACCATTCGGTGATATAACTGCTGGTGGTGACAAAGATTATCCGATTGATTACTCGCATCTTAATATCCAGGGATATGCTCTGGGAGCACGCGGCCTGCCCGAGGGTGTTGTTGGTGACCCTGATACGGCTACTTTCCCGTCGGTAAATACAGAGACCGATTACGGTTGGGACAAGAAGGTGAAGATGAAGGTGCCCATATTCACCGGTGCTCTGGGTTCCACGGAGATAGCCCGTAAGAACTGGGAGCATTTCGCCGTAGGTGCCGCGCTTAGTGGCGTTACGCTTGTCTGTGGCGAGAACGTTTGTGGTATCGACCCGAAGCTTGAGCGTGATTCAAATGGTAAGGTTACTCTGGCACCGGATATGGACCGCAGAATCGAGATTTATCGCCGCTACCATCAGGGGTACGGTGAAATCCTGGTGCAGATGAATGTAGAGGACACAAGGTTGGGAGTGGCGGAATATGTCAGCAAAAAGCACGGTCTGGACACCATTGAACTGAAATGGGGACAGGGCGCAAAGTGTATTGGCGGTGAGATAAAGGTGGGCAGTCTGGAGCGAGCACTGGAGCTTCAGAAGCGGGGCTATATTGTTACTCCTGACCCTTCAAATCCAATTAACCAGTCAGCCTTTAAGGAAGGTGCCTTCAAGGAGTTTGAACGGCACAGCCGGCTTGGCTTTATTGACGAGGAAGGTTTTTATGCTGAAGTTCAACGCTTGCGGGACCTGGGGTTCAAGCGGATTACCCTGAAAACCGGTGCCTACAGTCTGCGTGAACTGGCGATGGCTATCAAGTGGGGCTCTAACGCTAAGATTGACCTGTTGACGATAGACGGTGCTTCTGGCGGAACCGGCATGAGTCCCTGGCGGATGATGGAGGAATGGGGTGTACCCAGCCTCTACCTGCACGCAGCGGCTTCTGAATTCTGCAAGAAGTTGGCTGATAAAGGAGAGCGTCCACCCGATATAGCGTTTGCCGGCGGTTTTAGTAGTGAAGATGGTGTCTTCAAGGCACTTGCTATGGGTGCTCCGTTTACCAAGGCAGTGTGTATGGGACGTGCTCTGATGATTCCGGGGATGGTTGGTAAGAATATCGCCCAGTGGCTCCAGGATGGCAAGCTGCCCAATACGGTTGGACAGTTTGGTTCTACGGTGGAAGAGATATTCGTTTGCTACGAGGATGTTAAGGACCTGGTAGGCGCCGATGAAATCAAGAATATCCCGCTGGGTGCCATTGGTATCTACAGCTATGCTGAGAAGATAAAGGTAGGGTTGCAGCAGTTGATGGCGGGTTCACGATGCTTCAGTGTGCCGGTAATTACCCGGCGTGAGCTTATGTCTTTAACGGAAGAATGTGCTAAGGTCACCGGTATACCCTATCTAATGGATGCTTACCGTGACGAAGCGATGGCGGTGCTGGGAAGCTAGGAAGGGAGCATTACCTGTTTCGGTACTGTATTCTGATATACCGCTTCATTAAGAGGCGGTATGTTATTGCTGGTAAGTGTAAGGTTGCGTAATCTACCCTGACAGATGTATCATTTAGGCAGGAAAAAATTCCCTCGGAACGAGAGTCCCCAGTCTTATCTTAAGAATAGACTGTGCTCAGGACCGGGTGAAAGAGAGTTATCGTGGAAGAAACGCATGTACAGGTCGTAGACAGAATTTTATCATGCTATGAGCAAGAATCGGGTAAACTGGTGCCGATTTTGCTGGATGTCCAGACCGGTATTGGCTATCTGCCTGAAGAGGCAATGGCGGCGGTTGCGCGTTTTCTGGATATTACCGTAGGGCAGATTTACTCGGTGGCTTCTTTTTATGCGCAGTTTCGGTTGACTCCTGTCGGCAGGCATCGGGTTACGGTCTGCCGGGGGACTGCCTGTCATATTCGTGGTGCCCCGGATATTCTCCGCCAGATAGAAGATGAAATCGGTATCCCGGAAGGGGAAACAAGTTCCGACCTGGAATATACCCTGGAGAGTGTTGCCTGTATCGGGTGTTGTGCTCTGGCCCCCTGTATCAAGATTAATGAGTATGTTCACGGCGAAATAACTCAGCGGAAGGTGGCAGGAGTTTTCGCCACCTTGAATGCGGAGGGCCAGGATGCCTGACGGGCAGCGAACAATTATTGTCTGCCAGGGAACCGGCTGTGTATCGGGAGGCGCCGAGCAGATTTACTCTTCTCTGGACGCAGAGTTGACCAGGCAGAATCTGGGGGGCAGCGTTGAAATCAAGCGCACCGGCTGTCACGGCTTCTGCCAGCGAGGTCCCCTTGTTGTCATTGAGCCGGAGGGTATTTTCTACTCAAAGGTTACACCGGATGACATGCCTGAGGTAGTTCAGTCACTCCTGCCGGAAGGAAAACCGGTAGAGCGCCTGTTTTACTACGACCCGATTATTGATGAGCCGATACCTCATTATCGTGACATCCCGTTTTACTACAAGCAGCAACGCATCGCGTTACGGAATTGTGGAAAAATAAACCCGGAGGAGATTGACGATTGCCTTGCTACCGGCGGCTACCAGGCTTTGCGGCAGGCTGTTTCCGAGATGACCCCTGAGCAGATTATCGATGAGGTGAAGCGCTCCGGGCTTCGTGGGCTGGGTGGCGCCGGTTTCCCCACCGGACAGAAGTGGTCAGCGTGCCGGCAAGCGGCCGGTGACGAGAAGTATGTCGTCTGCAATGCCGACGAAGGTGACCCGGGAGCATTTCAGGACCGGTCAATGATGGAAGGAGACCCTCATTCTGTAATAGAGGGGATGGTTATTGCTGGTTATGCAGTCGGGGCAAGGCGCGGCTTTATTTATGTGCGGGCGGAATATCCGCTGGCGGTAAAACGAATAAAGATTGCCGTTACCCAGGCAAGGGATAAGGGGTTCCTCGGTGAGGATATTCTGGGTAGCGGCTTTGATTTTGACATAGAGGTCTTTCAAGGAGCCGGGGCTTTCGTTTGTGGCGAGTCCACTGCCCTGGTTCTTTCCATTGAGGGTAAAAGAGGGATGCCCAGGCCATTGCCCCGACCTCGCACCACAGAGGTGGGGTTATGGGGTAAGCCGACCTTGCTTAATAATGTGAAAACATACGCCAACATCGCTCCGATTATCTCCCGCGGTTCAACATGGTTTGCCAGTACAGGAACTGAACAGAGCAAGGGCACAGCGATTTTTTCCCTGACCGGCAAGATAGTCAACAGTGGGTTAATAGAAGTGCCCATGGGAATCAGGCTTCGGGAGATTATCTATGATATCGGGGGAGGGATTCCCGACGGCAGGGCGTTCAAGGCGGTTCAGACCGGTGGCCCTTCGGGTGGTTGTCTCCCGGCGGAGCTATTGAATATGCCGGTGGATTTTGACTCGCTGACCGCCGCCGGCTCAATGATGGGTTCCGGGGGTATGGTGGTGCTGGACCAGGATACCTGTATGGTTGATGTCGCCCGCTATTTCCTTGATTTCACTCAGAGAGAGTCCTGTGGTCAGTGTATCCCGTGCCGGGTGGGAACAAAGCAGATGTTTGATATTCTGGATGCCATTACCAGGAGGGAGGGCAGACCGGGGGATATCGACCTGCTTCAGGAACTGGGTGAGTCGGTGGCAACTACCTCCCTTTGCGCACTGGGGCAGAGCGCTCCCAATCCGGTGCTGACCACCATCCGTTACTTCCGCGACGAATATGAGGCACACGTCTACGACAAGCAGTGCCCGGCCGGTGTCTGCCGCGCCTATCTCTAGACAGGAGCCGAGATGAAAGAAATCACGCTCACTATTGATGCTAAAAAGGTTGTGGTTGACGAGGGGATGTCTGTCCTGGAAGCAGCCCTCCAGAACGACATCTATATTCCGCATCTCTGCTATCATCCGGCCCTGGAAGCACGCGGAGCCTGCCGACTGTGTACCGTTGAGATCGACGGAGACCTGGCAACTTCCTGCCGGACGCCCGTTGAAGCGGGGATGAAGGTCGAGACAAAGAGCCCGGCGGTTGATAAGGCAATTCGGCCGGTGGTTGAGCTACTCATTGCCGACTATCATGTGAGTTGCCGGGGTTGTCCCAGTAACAGGCACTGTGAGCTGCAGAAGATAATGGCTCACCTGCGCATTGATAGAAGGCGGGTGCGGCGCCTGAGATTGCCGGAAGAGGAGAAACCGCTGGAAGCCCTGACCCCCTGTTTCGATTATGACCCCAATAAATGTGTCCTCTGCGGGATTTGCGTGCAGACCTGTGAGGATATTC
>SDBS01007350.1_pt1 | contig 10704 bp, 22 predicted proteins | sample 2277091 | NCBI WGS metagenome assembly SDBS01 (sample SAMN10404972, study PRJNA504765) | marine sediment metagenome | isolation source: marine sediment core GS10_PC15, 163 cmbsf | place: Arctic Ocean: Southern Knipovich Ridge | collected 2010 | reverse complement strand
ATAATAGAAGGGACTTGCGTAGAAGTCAATATAGACGGCTCTGCTTTGAGTTGTTCGATGGGGAGAGCAGCCATTTTGGGAGCACGTAAAGTAGTCGAATATGTACCGCCATGGATATCAGGTATGGGCTACTATTCAAATGATTATGTCTATTTTGAAGAAGCTATTTATCGGGCTGGTGGAAAACACACATCAACAGGCGGTAATGGGCCGCCTGGGGGTTCATGGATTTTTGTCGAACCATACAATCCATGTTACAATGCTGTAGCGTGGGATGCTGGTACAACATACGTTATAAATGATAGAGTCAGTCATGGCGGCCAGTGTTGGAGGTGTATACTTGGACATACAAACCAAGAACCGCCTAACGCTACATATTGGGAACAATTTTAATGGGATGCTGCAGTAAAAAAGTTAAGAAAATTGGAAATATTGCGACTGGACTTTATAATCTAGCTACTGGCATAAAATATGAATTTACTGACGACCGCGTTCGAATATGTCAGAAGTGTGACGACAATTATTGGATTGGCAGTACTCTTTGGTGTTGCGTGTGTAAATGTTGTGTACCTGGCAAGGCGAGAGTCGAAGCTGAACATTGTCCGAAGGGTAAGTGGGAAAATGGATTTGAAAGTGAGTTAACTAATGGCGAATGAATTAGTATGGGACACTATAACAGGTGAAACCTTATATGCTATCCGTTGGCAACCTGCTGGTAATGCGTTTTTAACAGACGGAGCCTCTGATGAAGCATACGGCGCAGGAGCCAGTGATGCTGATACCTATGATGTTACAATGCCAGAAGCAGGTGTCGGCAGTGGACATTATGTAGGGCACTTTGATGCAGGAGCCAATATTGCCGCAGGATTCTATCCATATACTATTTACTTACAAGCAGGAGGTAGTCCAGTAGACTCAGACTTGCCTATTGCTAAAGGTATGATGTATTGGGATGGAACAGCAGAGATAGATTTATATACACTGACAACGACTTTTCTTGCAGGCATTGTCGAAGGAACTCTTACTGTAAAAGAAGCCTTGCGTTTGATGATAGCCGCATTGTCGGGCAAAGCGAGTGGTGGCGGTAGTGGCACACTTATATTCAGAGACACCACTGATGTTAAAAATAGAATAACCGCCACAGTTGACACTAATGGAAACAGAACTAATGTAGTCAGGGATGTATCATAATGGCATACAAATTTTGGCCTACCGTATATTGGCCTGACATATTTTGGCCTGAGAAATACTGGCCAGTAGGTTTGCCTATAGTTATACTCGGACAAATTCTTTCTCAAGCACAATTTGTATGTATATTATCGAATGAAGTGTCTTTGCATGCGGCCGTGCTATGCGCTCCTACTATTAAAGAGGAGAGCATATCTTCGGCAGCTTTTGCCAGTCAAGTTATATCTGCAGCTGTTTACTCAGGCAAGATAGACCCAAAAGAAAAAACCGGCTTTACTAGTACAAGAGTCGCTTCATCATCATTCAAAGCAGCCTTTTCAGCTAACGCCACATTTGACGGAGAAGTTTTATCTAATTCAGCATTCAAAGAAGAAGGAATTATTATCGAGCCTAGTTTCAAAAGCACCCATAAGGCTGGCGCTTCTTTTAGTGCTTCAATAGTCGCTTCATCGGATATACGGAGAATCTAAATGTCGGAAGAACTTGACAGAATTTACGGCTCACTGAAAAGCATTGATGAAAAGCTGACAGTAGTGTTGGAGTGGAAAGGTGCGGTTGACGAGCGGTGCTGTGCTCACACTAAGCAGACCGAGGAGTTAAGGGACACGGTCTTCGGCATAGAGCCGAATCCCGGATTGAAGGGGAATGTTGCCAAGCTGATGAACTGCAAATCCAGCAAGCAGAAATCAAGTGCTCGCGTGTGGTCGTTTTTGTTTGGGTTAGTTAAAGGGCTGATGGTTGTAAGTATTGTGGCTATCGTTGCATGGCTTCTGACCATGTGGAAATCACACTGAGTTTTGATGTAAGAAAGGAGTGTTGAAATGAAGGACTGGTGGCATGTAATAACGAATTTTATTGACTATGACCGCTACAAGGTATTGGCTGTAATTACGGTCCTGCTGTTGGTTATGGTCGGGGTTTCGTGTGAGGCTGAGACAAGCTCACTACGCGATCCGCAGGTGAAGGTGGGCCGAGCGGGGTTTCAGATTGAGGTTCTGACTTTGCTGACTGAACTTGAGTCCGAAAGGTTGGCCGCCTTGCAGTTCGTGGAGCAGGTCAATGCAAAGATATCCGCGCACAATGTGATGGTGGAAACGGGTATTGCTGATCTTGACCAGCAGGATGAAGTAAAGGCCGAATTATTTGAAATCGTTGGAAGCGTTGCAACTCAGTGGGCATCCGGGGGTGTGCCTACCGCTGCGATTGTCGGTACGGTGCTCACAGCCGGGAGTATGCTTCTTGGCTTCGGAGCACATGCCGACAAACGACGTGCGGATAAGGAGCTTGCCAAACGGAAACCGCCAGACATCGGGTAAAAGCAAACCAACTCCTTTTTAGGCAGTCAAGGGCTTCGGTTCCCCTTGGCTGCCTTTTTTTGCTTAGGATACACGTCCTGACGTGGACACACGCGGCCAAACTCCAATCGGTTGATATCATAACACCCCCCTACAAAGACGGCGCGCCACGGGGCTCCCAGGAGGATCGTTTGATTTTTAGCAAACCATCATCCACGAAGTTGATGTCTGCAAAACATACTGGAAGAATAAATCTTATATTTTTTCCGAAAATTCCAAAATAAAACTTGACTTTCCTGTTGTATGTGTTATATTTTATATAGTTAATAACACTCAAAACAAAAGAAAGGGCTAAAAATGGCAAAACTATCAGCAAAATGTGTCCAACTGACAACATCCAGAGGATACAAATGCAAACCACTAACTACTCTTAAAATAGGTAATTGCAAAATAACAGAGGAAGATTTGGAAACTCTTAATACGCTATGCAGAGTAGCTAAAAAACATCCATTGCAAGTTCAACTGTAACTCAAAACAAGAGAAAGGGCTAAAAATGGAAACGAAACAAATCACATTAACAAGAACACCCTCAATCAGATACAGACCTACACTAATTGCAAGACGCGCTGTAGAAGAAGATGGAACACTGGTTTGTTATTCTTATAATAAGGACAAAGTTTCCATTCAACTTGATGACCCTAAAAATAACCACGACTTCAGCATAGAAATACCAAACAGTGTAATTCTTCAGATAGCAGAAGCATTAAAAGCATCAGACATAGTTGAAACTAAAGAAAACAACTTTTGAAAGGGCTAAAAATGAAAATGATGACAAAAGAAGTTGAGAAGGCGTTGCCAGCGTTGTACTCACAGGAAGAAGTGTCGGATCCGGTCTGTGTCCTGAAATACTTCACGCCGTGGACCAACTGGACGTGGTATTTCACGGAGGGTAATAAGGAAAATGAAGACTGGCGATTTTTCGGGAAGGTCGTTAGTTCGATGTGTCCTGATGGTGAGTTGGGATACACGATGTTGTCGGAAATGACGGCGGTAAACGGGCCGGGCGGTTTGAAAATTGAGCGTGATATGTACTGGACACCGAAACCGCTGAGCCAGTGCACGTGAAAGGCGAACATGCTTAGTGCTTATCAGATTCCAGTGGAAGTAACGCCGACAACGGCTGTTTATCACGTCGAGAACATCACCGTAACCGTTGACAAGACAAAGTGCCCGCCAGCGTTCTCCTACGAGCTGGTAGAATACGATGAGACTGAGCAGGACTGGTCGGGAAGGCCGGTAACGAAACGGGAGGCGGAGAGGTTCTGTTTAGTGGATATGCCAACTGTATTTGTTGAGTGAACGGAGTTGAATATGGAACATACAAAAGGTGAATTGAAGCAAGGCCACGTTACGCCTTGGGAGCTTTGGATCGGAGCAGACCGTCATATCGCAGATGTTCACGGCCACCAATTCATAAGACAGGCCAACGCCGCCCGCCTCGTCAAGTGCTGGAACTGCCACGACGAACTATTAGACGCGTGTAATAAAATCTCAACCATAAAGCAATGGGCTATGAGGATAAAAGACGTCCCAGCAGAAGTCTACGAGGACATTGAACAAATCGAGCAAGTTATCGCCAAAGCAGAACAGGAAAGAGAGGTTGAAAATGAGTTGGAAATCACAATTTGAAAAAGGCAAGATGTGTCTGGATGCTGCCGAAGTGCTGTTCGATGCAGTCAACACCGATATCCACAATCATATTGAGGAGGTGAGGGATATGGGCAACATAACGACCGTGCTGACCGGCATGTTGATTGCTTCGGACAAGTTAGCTCAGTTCGTCAGTCAGTTGGAAGATATGAGCGAAATCGTCGATGGAATCAATTTCGATTTTGAGGCCGATATTCCAAAATAACGCTTGACTTCTATGCTATCTGTGTTATACTTTAGTATAGAGATATGATTGTTAGGGCTGATAGGAAAGGTAAGTCATTATGCCAAACGAGGTTACAGACAAAGTGGCAGTGGAGCAATTTGCTTTCCGATGCACAAAAGAGGAAGGTGAGCTAATCCGGCAAGCGATTGACGTTGAGGTTGCCAAGATAGGTAGGCGACCCCACGGCAAGGTCTATAATCAGCAGGACTTCTTGAAGGAAGCCGTTGTGAACAAAGCCAAAAGGCTATTGAAAGGCAGGGATGCTGATGGAAAAAAGACCTGACGGTCGATATGTTTTGCACCAGTCGGATTTAGGAACCTTCGAGTATTGCGGGTACGGATTCTACCTCGAACAGATTAAGGGTAAGAAGGCTAAAGTAAGTTGGTATGCGTGCAGGGGTTGGGGTACTCACAAGGCCCGGGAAGTTGCACTGAGAGATAAGTTCAATGGTGGTAAGGGTTTAGAGCCGGACGATTTGATTGATATTGCCCGCATGGAAATCAATCAGAAGGTCAATGATGATGAAGTTGACCTAACGGATGATGACCTTAGCGGCAAAGGTAAGCAGGCCGCCGCTGGTTGGATATTGAACAAAACCACCAAGTTAGTCCGGCTCGACCGCAGCATATTTATTCCCAAGATTCAGCCCGCTTTGATTGAGCAGGCGATGACGATTCACCTCCCGGATTTTCCGTTTGACCTGAGTGGGCGGATTGACTGTCTGACGGTTGACGGGGTGATGCCGGACCTCAAGACCAGTAAAAAAAAGTGGAGTCAAGACAAGGCTGACGAGTCGTATCAGCCGCCGGTGTATGGACTTATGGCGAAAACACTGACCGGCAACCCGATAAAGCGATTTGAGTTTCATATTTTGGTTGATTCAAAGTCAACTGGCGGGGCATATACAATCCCGACGCCGCTGAGCGATGCACGGTTGGTGTCGGTGTTGGAGAGGTTCAGGGCGTTGCAGCAATCGATTGAGAAGGGTGTGTTTACGCCCTGTTCGCCGTCAAGCTGGAAATGTTCGGCTAAGTGGTGCAACTTTCATGGCGATTGTAAGTATGTCAGAAAATAGAAAGGAAACAAAATGGAAGCCGTGATTCTTCATATTGGTATGTTCGATCTTCAAGTATGTGTTCCTGAAGTCTGGTCCGACTGGCATGTACGGACCTTTGCCGAAAGAGAACGGCCTTGTGGAACAGAGCGAGGTTGGACTATCCGAAGAGAAGGCGATAAAGCACTAAACGACAATCCGGAAAGAAATCCATGTGGTAAGAATAGAGGTTTCGTCCACATAGTATTAGATGCGTAGATGAATTGAAAGGAATTAAAATATGTCAAACGATAAAGTGAGCCGCCGGGTTTTTATTGAAAGGACTTTAGCGTGATATTAGAAGGCTGGCAGGCGTGGGTAATGGCAGCGACTATTATTATAATGGCGACAGGTTGTATCCTGCTGATAATCATATTCCTGCGATGGATATGGCAAGACTTTAAGAGATGGAGACTGTAATCATGGAACATATCAAATTGCCGTTGCATACGGGTTTCCATCGAACTGGAGACGGCGCTATTATCTACGATGCTAAGAACCTGCGGGTATGTCATTGTAACAACGGTAGCTTGCAAACACGAGAATTGCAAGCTACAGAATTAGTCAAAGCCTGTAATGCTTACCCGGACTTACTGGAGGCGTGTAAAGCCTGTATTGCCATAATTGGCATAAAAGATATAGGTCCAGCAAAAGACAAGGCTACCGCAGCTATTGCTAAAGCAGAAGGAGAATAAAACAATGAAACACAGTAAATTGCCATTGACTCGGGACGGAAGAAGCATCAGAGATAATATGGGAGATTTGTATTGCACCACACATAGCCCTGTAGGTTCAACCGCGCATTTCGGTAAAGTTATTTCAGAGGGCCGGGCCGAATTCATCGTCAAAGCCTGTAATGCCTACGAAAAGCTCAAAGATGATAATGCGGCTATGCTGGAGGCATTAGAGACTCGTTACATATGCAGAACCTCCGGTTGTAATGACGATTGCGAACTCTGGGACAAATGTGATGATGGGGATTACCCGGGCCGATTAGAAGAAAAAGCCATAGCCAAAGCTAAAGGAGAATAACATGGAACTGTTCGGAATTCACATTAGCAAAGCAACAACGGTAGTCAAAAATCTGTCCGATGCTCGCGCTAAAGGCAAAGATGAAGGTTTGCGTCATGGCGACAAGGTTATGGCTCAATTGCTTGCTGAAAACGCCGCATTAAGAAAAGAGCGATACGGGTTTCGCGTTGGTGGTAGACCCTAATGGATAGAGAAGAAGTCGAGAAAACACGCAAGGGGCCTGCCTGTAAGATTTGGTCTATGGATGTATTCAGACACGCAACCAGCATCAGACGGGAGCACGCGCCGCCAACATTCCAGGCAAAAATGATGGGTCGATTTATGCGTACCTTCGGCCCCAACGCTAACGGTAACAATAAATGGGAGGTAGAGCAATGCGACCAATAAAATTCAGAGGCAAGCGGTTAGATAATGGGGAATGGGTGTATGGTAGCTTGATAGATACCCCAAATAGTAGTTGTATTTTTGAGGGGGCGTATGGTATCCAGTTTAAAGAACCTGAATATCACAATCAAGGTATGGGGTGCGGGCTGGAAGACAAAAACATCACTGATAGATATGATGCTATGTATCACGGCTGGGAAAAAGCGATTGGTAGATGTATTGAAAATCATCCTGAGTTCGTAGAGGTCGACCCCAAAACAGTAGGCCAGAGCACCGGCCTCAAGGATAAGGACGGCAAAGACTTGGATTGGTGGGAAGGTGATTTATTCAGTTTCCCAAATGGACATTATAAAATTGTTTTTCAGTTGGGTTGTTTTTGGTTTATTAGAGATTTTCTCAACCAAAGCGTTTCTCATAGATACTTTTGCCACGAAGTTTTGGCGTGGACTGAAATACCAAAGAAAATAGGCACCATCCACGATAAACCAGCATTACTCGGAAAGGAATCTGATGGTGAAAAAATTTCGCAATAATTGTAATTTTTTACTTGACACCTTTTGCTGTATGTGTTATATTCTAATTGAACCGTAACAGGAATAACATTTTAGGGGCAATCGATGAAAGAGTGTGATAGCAGCAAGCATAAGTTTCAACCACGATATGATGAATTTTGGAGTACTATCACGGAAGAGACGCTTAAGAGAAAAGATCTCATATCAATGGAAGGTAGTGCTTCGATGGATAAACCGTATTTGAAAAGTAAAGTTTATATCCATGATATTTGTGTTAAGTGTGGAGCAGTTATTAAACGATTGAAAGGAGAGTAGTCATGGCAAAAAGACCGAAAACGCGGGTGGAGAATCCGCTGGAAAAGTCGCCTCAGCAGGTGCAGGCGAAGCGAACACTCGACGCTATGGATAAGGCGTTGGAGGGGAAAAAGGATGTCGTGAAGGCGTATAATGCCGGTGGTAACTGGGGGATGCCGTCGGATCCAGCACAGCGAAAGTGTATCCAGGCCATTACTGCATATTATGGTTTGGATTTCATTATGGGTGACGTGATGATTCTGGCAGGCACCAAGTTGTATATCGGTGCTGACGGGTATCGCAAGCGAGCCGACGCCGTGTCCGTAGAACGGTTTGGAGGCAAGCCGTTTCGGTGGAAGAAGCGACCGGCGACGGAAACGGAGCGGAAAGACCTCGGATACCCGGACGAAAAGAGTCGGGTGTGGTATGTCGAACTATACATGCCGGAGGGGTCTGTTGGCAATGAGGCCCACGCACTAATCACGACGGCGTGGGGCGAAGCGAACGTGGCGAACTGTACGCTTCAAAACGCGAGCAAGATTAAGGGCGACCCGCGAATCCTTAACCGGCAGGCTATCAAGAGAGCACAGCATGAGTGTTTGAGGGATGCCGTATGTTTCCGGTTGCCGGTCCCGGCTGAGTTCGAGAAGGCGATGGGGGTCAAGTTGGAGGAGGTCTTGAATTCCGGGGTGCAGGTCGTTACCGATGACGGTATGCTGCCGGAGGCCGAACCTGTACCGGCTGCCGTTGCCGAGACGAAAGACCAACCGATACCAACTGATTCCAGTGGCGATGTACGAACGGAGGCTGTTGAGGAAGCGGCGGCGCCGCCGGAGCCGGAAAAAACCGAAACCACTGACCTATTTGACGAAGAGTAGAGCCATGGCAAAGAAAACAGGATTTTACTGGCACGTTCACCACGACGTTCTGTGTGAGTGGTGCTATGACTACAACGAGCGGGTGTGGGCAATCAAAGCGGTAAAGCCCGCCAACGAAATATCAACCCGGCTTAGATTGTTTCAGCCGGTCCGAGGGAAATTCCCGGATGAACTTGTGCGTTACGGGGAGAAGTACCACGAGGCGCGGGCGACGTACGACAACACATGGGCGGATTACCACAAGGCGCGGGCGACGTACGACAACACATGGGCGGATTACTACAAGGCGTCGGTGAAGTGCGGCGAGGCGTTGGCGAAGTACCTACCCGAAATCAAGGCCCTCCACGCCAAAGAGTGCCCGGACTGCTCTCACGATGGTAACCAAATAATCTTTGAGGAGTAAAGCCATGAAAAAGTTAGGTAAGCTAATCATTAAGAATTTTGTGGGTTTAGAAGATACCACAATCGAATTCAGCAAGCCGGTAAGCATGTTTGTTGGTGATAATAATGCAGGTAAGTCCAGTATCAGGGACGCGATATCATGGGTTATGACTGGCAAATGTCGCGGCATATCGAAGGCCAAAGACTTCGATTTATTGGTTCATGCCGGAGCTAAAAAGGCTGATATGAGGGCCATTCTTGAGTATCAGGAAATGGTGAAGGACAGTCAGGAAGTGGAGCCCGGTATCGCGGCGAGGGATGCGAAAAAGGGTTTTAAGGGGATTGATGAAAACCCGTTGATTCCGTACTGTCTTGATCCTATGGCATTTATCCGGCTCCCGGCAAAGGAGCGTATGAGAATCCTGAGCGATTTGACTGGCTCGAACAGGGATTTGGTGAGAACCGCCATAAAAGAAGTTATTGGCACGGTGCCGGTGGACATTAAAGAGTCACTAAAAGGGGTGGATTTACTGGACCTCGACAGCTTCAAGACTGCGATTGTTGAGTACCGGCGGGGAAAGAAGCGAACCCTGGCCACCCTGCAAGATAGCGAGCCGAAATTGGCCGATGTGGAGTTAGAGAAGGACTTCAAAGAACAGGCCGTAAGGGATGGGTTGGCTGCTATATCTGACCGTATCACCAAAGGCGAGCAGTATCTTGGTGGAATTAAGGTGGATTTGACGCGGAGGGCGAAAATCGCTGACCTGAAAAACACCGTCAATGAGTTGGAGGGCAAGCTAAAGCCCGATGTCGTTATCGCGGACAATCAAGCAATCCGCTATCATGTAAATTTGTCGCTCTTGATTAGCGTGATGCTTAAAATGGATGAAGCCGACTGCCCTTTCGGTTGTGGCAGAAAACTTGACCAGCTGCGTCTTGTCGAATTGGACAAAATCATCAAAGAAGGGTTGCGAGACCTGCAAGCTGCAAATGAGAAAAACATCAAGCATAACGAGGACCAGGTGCGGTTCAGAGCTGAGATTGAGAAGGCTAAGGGGCTGATTGAGAGTTTGGGAGAGGCTGACAATGTTGACCCCCCGGTAAACGGGAGTGAGGCAAAGCTAAAGGAGTTGCGGCTTACGAAGGAGCGTATCATCGGAAGGCTCTTATCATACGGTCGCTACAAGGGCATGATGACGGCGTATCTGGCTGGACAAAGAGAGATACCTAAAATCGAGACCCTAATCAACACGGCGGATACGATTGACGAGGCGTTGAAGGATGGTGGGGCTATCAGGCAATACATATCGGAACACGGCACGCCTTTTCCGGTAAACGAGAGCTTGAGAAGCGGCTGGAATGTCCCGTTTGAGTTGCAGGACAACGGCGAGATCATGCTTAACGGGCGGGCGATTGAACTGGCAAGCGACTCGGAAAAGTACCGGGTTGCCGGTTTGATTGGCATGGCTTTGAGTGATATCGGTAATGTCGGTTACTGTGCTTGGGACGGCTTTGATATATTGACCCTGGCATATCGAAACGCCGTGGAATTGGTCTGTTCGTTGGAGGTTGGTGCAAAACGCCCGTTTCACAATTTGCTGGTGTTTTGTAGCATGGGTCCGCTGGCAATGGCAAAACTCGCGGCCGTCAAGCCTCTCGATTGGCTGGAAATCTTTAAGGTGACTGACGGAAAAATTGAAAAGATGTAAT